>FMJZ01005234.1_pt1 | contig 50217 bp, 48 predicted proteins | sample 1987881 | NCBI WGS metagenome assembly FMJZ01 (sample SAMEA4378227, study PRJEB15110) | soil metagenome | biome: soil; feature: Field; material: Soil | place: India | collected 2015-03-11 | depth 0 m
AGATATGATTGAGAAGATTATAAGAAATGTCTTAGAAGAGTGGGGATATGAAGAAATTAAGGTTCCAATTTTAGGGGAGCTTTCTCTCTGGAAAGAAAATAATATTGTAAAAATCATAGATGGAACAGGAAGGATCTTTGCGCTAAGACCTGAGATTACTTCTTTAGTAATTCAAAAAATAAGTTATGATAAAACTCCTGTTCGGGTATATTATATGGGGCCAATTTTTTCCTTAGAAAATGGCATAGTTAAAGAAAATTTTCAAATTGGATGGGAACTTATTAATCCTCAGGATGAATGGAGAGATATTGAGGGATTAAGTATAATTTTTGATATTCTCTCAAAATTAAATATAGAAGAATTCATTGTAGAAATAAATAGCACGGAAGTTTGGGAAAATATTTGGAAGGACTTTGAAGGGGAAAAAATTGATAAATTAAGAAAATATTTGATAAAAAGAGATTATGTAAGTTTAATTGATGAGATTTCACTAGAAAAAAGGGAAATGATTGAAGATATTAAAAGTTTAATCTTTTATCCCAAGCGCGAAATTAGAAATTTAGAATTAAAATCTGAAATAGAAAAATTATATGATCTTAAAAGAAAGCTTGAGGAGATTGGGATAGATAGAAATAAGATTGTTATCTCTCCTTTATTATTTAGACCCTTCAATTACTATAATGGCTTAATCTTTCAGTTTTATCTGAAGAATTTAAAAACCCCCTTAGGGGGAGGAGGAAGTTATATTCAATATAATAAAAAGGGAGAAAGAATCTTTGGAGTTGGATTTGCCTTTATAGAGGAGAAGTTAACTTCTGTATTGAGTGATCTCAATAATAATATAAAGATATTTATAGGGAATAAAGAGAAGTATGTAGAATATTACGAAATATTGGTAGAAGAAAGAAAAAAGGGAAATAAAGCAGTTTTTATTCCCTACTCCGAGGATCTAAATATAGTTAGATTAAAGGGAGAGGTTAAATTTTTAGAATGAATTTAAAAATAGCTATCCCAACGGGAAGATTATTTGATGAAGGTCTGAATTTTTTAAGAAATTTTGACAAGAGTTTACCTGAACCCTCTCAGGTATCTCGAAAATTAATATTTAAAGGGGACAAATTTGAGATACTCTTAGTTAAACCATTAGACATTCCCACTTATGTGGAGGAAAAAATTACTGATTTAGGAATTGTGGGAAGAGATATTATAGAAGAGAAGATGAACAAAGTCGCAATTTTAAGGAGATTAAATTTTGGAAAATGTAAAATGGTTATAGCAAGTTATCCTCACTGGGAATTATCAAGGGATGAGACAATATACGTTTCCACAAAGTATCCCAATACTGCTGAGAAATATTTAAAAGAAATTTGGAAAGGAATTAATTTTAAAATCGTAAAATTAAACGGCTCTGTAGAACTTGCTCCTTTAGTGAAAATTTCTTCATGTATTTTAGATTTAGTAGAAACTGGAAACACATTGAGAGAAAATAACTTAGTTATAAAAGAAGTTCTCTTTGAATCATCAGCATATCTAATTGCAAATGAGGTCAGTTTTGTGTGGAAAAAATCTGAGATTTTGGAATTTTTAGATCAGATAGAATATTTGGAGGGAGGATATGATAAAGGTAATAACCTATGAGGAATTTAAAAGAAGTAATATAAAAGAGGTAATTAAAGAAGAGGAAGAAAAAATTGAAGAAGAATTAAGAGGTATATTAAGGGAGGTTAAAGAGAAAAGGGATAAAGCTCTTTTGGAATTAACAAGGAAATTTGATGGTATAGATTTGGGTAATAGGGGCTTTAAATTGAATTTAAAAGAGGTAAGTTTTGAAGAACAAAAGTTTAGTGAGGATTTTAAAAGGGCAATAAGAGAAATGGTAAAAAGAGTTGAAGAATATTATAATAGGGAAATTATAAACTCCTGGTTTTTTATAAATGATGATGGAAGTATATTGGGACAAATCTTGAAGCCGGTGGAGAAGGTTGGAATATATGTTCCAGGAGGAAGGGCAAGTTATCCTTCATCAATTGTGATGTCTGTTATTCCAGCAAGGATTGCAGGGGTAAAGGAGATTTATATGGCAACTCCTCCAAGAGAAAGATATAATGAAAGTTTTTTATATACTTTGAAAATTTTAAATATAAATGAGATTTTTACTATAGGCGGAGCACAAGCTATTTTTGCCTTTGCATATGGAACAGAGTCAATTCCAAAGGTAGATTTAATTGTAGGTCCGGGGAATATATATGTTGCTATTGCAAAAAAATTAGTGTTTGGAGATGTGGGAATAGATGGAATAAATGGTCCCAGTGAGGTTGCTATCTGGATAAAGGATAGGGAATTTGATATTCAGAAAATTATTTGCGATTTTTTAGCTCAGATAGAACATTCCCCTAAGGATAGGGGATGGATAATATTAGAAGAAAGAGATAAAATACCATTAATTTTAGAGGAAATAGAGAGGGAGATAAAAAGCTCTACTCGTAGAGAATATATTGAGAATTCTTTGAAAAATAGCTTTATTATTATAGCTAAAGAGATGGAAGCAATAGATATAATAAATGAGATAGGTCCAGAACATTTAGAGATAATATGTATAGATGCAGAAAAATATCTTCCCTTTATTAGAAATGCAGGTGCTATTTTCATTAATCATTCTTCAATTTTTGGTGATTTTATTGCAGGTCCCAGTCACATTTTACCCACAGGGGGGAGAGCTATATTCTCATCGGGTTTATGTGTAAATACATTTATAAAGAGAATAAGTTTTGTAAAATTAAGTGAAAAAGATATTAAAAATATCTTTATTTTGGGAAGTATTATCGCTAAGGAAGAAGGATTTCCTATGCATGAGAAAAGTTTAAAAAATTATGGAGATTTAAAATGTGGAAAGATGTTATAAAGAGTAAATATAAGGGATATAAAGTGGAAGTTAAAGAATTGCCTATATGCCTTGCAAGGAATGAAAATCCATATGATTTACCTGAAGAGGTAAAAAGGGAAATTCTCGAGAGACTAAGGACTACTCCCTGGAATAGATATCCTGACAGTAGGGCAGTAAGTTTAAGAAAGGCTTTAGCAAGATTCATAGAGCTTGGAGAAGAATATTTTCTTTTTGGGGATGGTTCAGGAGAGGTGATAAGTATACTTGCAAATGCTCTTTTAAAGCCAGGAGATAAGGTGATTTTACCTCAACCAACATTTCCTCTTTATTCAAAAATATTTCTTCAAAGGGATATAAATTTGATAAAAATTACATTAAATAAAGAAGATTTTAGTTTCTCTTGGGAAGATTTTGAAAATTATCTTAATGAAGATATAAAATTAATAGTCTTTTGTAATCCCAATAATCCTACAGGCAATTTGCTCCTGAACTTCGATTATATGGAGAGATTTAGAAATTTTCAAGGTTTTATTCTTATAGATGAAGCCTATTATGAGTTTTCTGGAATAACCTTTTTAAAGTTTTTAAAAGACTTTCCTAATCTTTTAATCTTAAGAACCTTTTCCAAAGCCTTTTCCTGTGCAGGAATAAGATTAGGGTATCTTATAGCAAATCCTGAAGTAATAGAATATTTAGAAAACTATAGACTTCCTTTTAATTTAAATATTTTCTCCCAAATTGCTGGGGAAGTGGTTTTAAAATATTGGGAAGTATTAAAAGAAAAGATTAATATTATAAAGAAACAGAGGGAATATTTATATAAGGAATTAATGAAAATTCCCAATATAAAGATTTATCCTTCAAGTACTAATTTTCTTCTAATAAGAAGCATTCTAAAGGAAGACATAGAAAAATTCTTAAATCAGAATGGAATTGCTATAAGAGATTTTAGCAAGGAAATACTCTTAGAAAATACTATTAGGGTTACAGTGGGAAATGAATATGAGAACAAAAAATTTTTAAACTGTTTATATGAGGTGCTAAATGAGAAGAACAGAAGTTGAAAGGGAAACAAAGGAAACAAAAATAAAGATAATTTTAGATTTAGATGGAGAGGGAAAATTAAAAGGGAAAATTCCTATTCCCTATTGGAGACATCTTTTGGAAGCTCTTGTATTTTATTCTTCCTTTGATTTAGAGGTTTATGCAGAAGGAGATATTGAGGTTGATGAGCATCATCTTGTAGAGGATTTAGGTTTAACTATAGGAATGGCCTTAAAAGATGCGTTGTCTAATACTAATTTCAAAAGATTTTCCCACCAAATACTTCCTATGGATGAGGCCTTAGTTTTAGTAGCAATTGATATTAGTGGAAGACCTTATTTAGAATGGAGAGAAAATATTAAAAGGGATGGACATGATTTAATAAAGGAATTTTTAAAGGCTTTTGTAAACGAGTCTAAGATAACATTACATATCAATATCATTTCAGGAGAGAATTTGCATCATATTCAGGAAGCAATATTTAAAGCTTTAGGTTTATCTTTAAAAGAAGCAACACGAATTGAAGAAAGAATATCTTCAACTAAGGGTAAAATATTATGATAGTAGTAATTGATTACGGCGGAGGAAATCTTTTTAGCATATTAAAAGCCTTAGATTTTTTAAATGTAAAGGCAGTAGTATCATCAGACCCAAAGGTATGGGAAAAGGGAAGGGCATTAATATTTCCAGGACAGGGAAACTTCTCTCAAGCTATTGATTATTTGAAAGAAGGCAATAAGATGGAAATATTGAAAAACTTAATAAAAATTAAGCCTTTTTTAGGAATATGTTTGGGTATGCAGATTCTTTTTGAGGAGAGCGAGGAGGCATTAGGTAAGGAGGGTTTTAATATTTTTTTAGGAAAGGTATTAAGATTAAAAAGTAAAAAATTGCCTCATTTAGGATGGAATCAAGTAGAAATATTAAAGGATTCAATTCTTTTTAAAGATATTAAGGATAATTCTTTTTTTTATTTTGTCCATTCCTTTTATGTTGATGTTATGGATAAGAATATTATTGTTGGAGAAACCTTCTATGAAGAAAATTTTCCATCAGTGATTGAAAAAAACTCTATCTTTGGAGTTCAATTTCATCCTGAAAAAAGTAGTTTTTGGGGATTAAAACTATTAAGGAATTTCTTAGATTATGCCTATGATTATTCTTCCTGCTATTGATTTGTTCCAAAGGAAAGTTGTAAGAATGGAGAGGGGAGAAGAAGGGAAAATTGTCCTTCAAATAGATAATCCTTATGATTTGGCCCTTTTTTGGTATAAAAAGGGTGCAAGAGCAATTCATCTTATTGATCTTCAAGGAGCAATTAGAGAAGAAGAAACAAATATGGATATTATAGAGAAAATTGTAAAAAATATTCCAATTCCTGTGGAGGTAGGTGGAGGAATTCGTTCTGTGGAGAAAATTCAAAAAATTTTATCCTTTGGAGCATGGAGGGTAATTATAAGTAGTTTTTTAAGAGAAGATTTAAATTTTATTAAGAATTTAAGAGAAAAATTTAAAGAAAAAATTATTCCCAGTATAGATTGGAAAAATGGAAAAGTATCAATAAGGGGATGGAAGGAAGAAGTTTCATGGGAAGAGATCAAAGAAAAATTAGAGGATTCAGGATTTGAAGAAATTATTTTTACGGATACAACAAAGGATGGGACTCTTTTAGGTATCAATGTAAATCTTATCTCCTTTATTTTAGAAAATACTAATTTTAATTTATGGATTGCTGGAGGTATTAGTTCTTTAGAGGATTTAATAAAAATTAAAGAATTAAATAATAAATACAATAGAATTAAAGGAATTATTATTGGAAGGGCTTTATTAGAAGGAAAGATAGATCTGAAGGAGGCAGAAAAAATTATATGTTAGCTAAAAGGATTATTCCTTGTTTAGATACTATAAAAGATAATGTAGTTAAGGGAAGAAGCTTTGAAAATCTTGAAGTTATAGGACCTGCAATAGAGTTTGCTAAGAGGTATGAGAGAGAAGGTGCCGATGAGTTAGTCCTTTTAGATATAACTGCAACTTTAGAATCAAGAAAGACCTTTCTAAAATTAGTGAGAGAAGTAGCAAAGGAACTTTTTATTCCTCTAACTGTTGGAGGGGGAGTTGGAAGTGTAGAGGATGTAAGAGAATTATTAAGGGCAGGTGCAGATAAAGTTTCTATAAATACTTCCGCAGTTAAGGATCCATCATTAATAAATAAAGTTGCAAGAGAATTTGGTAGCCAATGTTTGGTTATTGCAATAGATGCAAAAAGGATTTTTAAAAATAAGTGGGAAGTATATATTAAAAGTGGAAAGGAATCAACAGGAATTGATTTTAAGGATTGGATATTGGAGGTGGAAAAAAGAGGGGCAGGAGAGGTTCTTCTTACGAGTATAGATGCAGATGGGCATAGAAGAGGATATGATTTAGAACTTTTAGAAAATGCTGTTTCTTTAGTGAATATTCCAATTATAGCATCAGGAGGCGCAGGAACTCTCGAAGACTTATATAATGCTTTCAGGGTTGGTGTGGATGCAGTTCTTGCTGCCTCAATTTTCCATTATGAGAAATATACCATTAATGATGTTAAAAATTGCTTAGCAAATAAAAATATATTGGTAAGGAGAATATGATGGAAGTATTGGAATTGTTAAAAAGTGTTAAGTTCGATGAGAAGGGACTTATACCTGTGATTGTACAAGATTATAAAACAGGTAAAGTTTTAATGTTAGCCTACATGAATGAATTGGCATTAAGAAAAACTATAGAGACAAAAGAAGCTTGGTATTGGAGCAGAAGTAGAGGGGAATTATGGTATAAAGGAGAAACCTCAGGAAATATTCAGAGGGTTTTAGATATAAAGATAGATTGTGATAGCGATACTATTTTGTTGATTGTTGAACAAATTGGAAATGCATGTCATACAGGAAACTATTCTTGTTTTTATAGAAGTATAAATGATCTACCTGAAAATTTCTTATTTTATTTAGAAGATCTAATTAGAGAAAGAAAAGAGAAGCTCCCTGAAAATTCTTATACTACCACTCTTTTTAAAGATGGGTTAGAAAAAATAATGCAAAAAGTTGGCGAGGAATCTATAGAAGTAGTTATGTCTGGTATTAAAGATATGAATGATAATTTCACATATGAAGTCTCAGATCTTATATATCATCTTTTAGTTGCTTTAATTTTTAAAAATTTATCCTTTAGAAAGGTCATCGAAGAGCTAATAAGAAGGCATAAAAAAGCTATGGAGTTAAAGTCTCTGTAGTTTCAATTGTTGGAGTTTGGGTTTTTTCTATTGTTGACCCACTGTATGTTGGTTGGTAAAGAAAATCAAAATCTTTAATGGGCGTATCCTTCAAAGCATTGGACATAAATTCTTTCCAAATCATTGCTGGAATAAATCCACCCACAACTTTTTTTGTTTTAGAATAATCATCATTTCCTACCCAAACTCCTGTACACAATTCAGGAGTAAATCCAATAAACCAAGCATCCCTATAATCATCAGTTGTTCCAGTCTTTCCTGCGCAAGGTCTCCCAATATTTGCTCTTGTTCCTGTCCCCTCCAGTATAACTTCTTTCATTACTTTTACTAAGGTAGCTACTACATCTTTATCTAAAATAGGGACCAATTGGGGTTCGTTATTTAATAGAATATTTCCCTTGCTATCCTCGACCCTTAATATAGCAATTGGAGTTATTCTAAATCCCCCATTTGCTAAGCTAGTGTAGGCACGAGTAAGTTCTAAGGGAGTGACCACTGATGTTCCTAAGGCTAAGGCTAAGCTTGGCTCAAGTTCACTTTCAATACCCATTCTTTTAGCATTTTTTATTACATCACCAACTCCAATCTCTTCTAAAAGAATTATAGTAGCAATATTATATGAGTATTTTAGAGCATCCTCTAAAGAAACAGTTCCATGCAATTTTTCATCATAATTTTTAGGTTTCCAAATTTTATTGTTAAATTTATATGAGAGCTCTCTTTCTTCTATAAGGTCCGAGGGCTTAAAATTTCTTTGTAATGCAGTAAGATAAACAAAGGGCTTAAAGGAAGAGCCAGGTTGTCTCATGGCTTGACTCATCCTGTCAAATTGACTTTTAGAATAATCTAATCCTCCTACCCATGCTTTTATATAACCTGTGGAAGGTTCTATGCTAACTAACGCTCCTTGAGAAACATTATAATCTTTTCCATATTTTGAGATGATTTTTTTTAACGAATCTTCTGCTAATTTTTGTAATTTTAAATCTATAGTGGTATATACCTTTAATCCCCCTCGATATACTGTATCCTTCCCAAATCTTTCAATTAACTCCTTTACTACATAGTCCACAAAATATGGAGCATTATAACTTGAACTTTTTTTGGGAATAACCTTTAGAGGGAAATTATAGGCTCTATTAAATTCCTTTTCACTTATATATCCTTTGTTATATAATTTTTTCAAAACCATATCTCTCCTAAATTTAGATTTTTCTGGATTCTTATATGGATTGTATATCTCTGGAGCTGGGAGTATTCCAGCCAATAGAGCACTTTCTTCTAAAAATAAATCCTTTGCGGATTTTCCAAAATATGTTTGAGCTGCGGCTTCTGCTCCATATGCCCCATTCCCCCAATATACTAAATTAAGATACATTTCTAAAATTTCTTGTTTGGTATAATATTTCTCCAATTTAAAAGCTATATAAATCTCTTGAATCTTTCTTTTTATTGTTCTTTCTAAGGAAAGAAAGAGTAATCTTGCTACCTGTTGGGTTATAGTACTTCCACCTTGGATATTCCTATTGGGATCTTTTAGCGCTAAGATATCATTCCAAATAGCTCCAATAATTCTTCTTAGACTTATACCCGAATGGGAATAGAAGCCCTCATCTTCTGAAACAATCACTGCCTTCTGAAGATAGGGAGAGATCTTGTGAAGAGGTACTATTATTCTATTTTCTGTATATAATTTTCCTAAGATTTTATTATCACTGCTGTATATAAAGGTAGTTTCACTTGGTCTTAGCTCCATCCATTTATCAATAGGAGGAGCTTCTTTAATTACAATCATCACATAGGATATGAAAATAGAAATACCTAAAAGTAATAATATCATTAAAGAAAGTAGAAAAAGTTTTAAGATTTTAAAAATAAATTTTTCCCTTTTTGTTAAAGGTATCTCCTTTACAAATTTTTTTCTCATTAAACCCTCCAATATTATCTTTTATTTTGTGTTATTTTTATTGTATAATAAAACCTATGAAAAAAGATAACTTTCAACTTATAATTATAACAGGTTTATCTGGTGCTGGAAAATCACAAGCTTTACATATTTTGGAGGATATTGGCTTCTTTTGCGTAGACAATCTTCCTCCTAATCTAATACCCACCTTAATAGAATTGTGTATTAATACCGATGGAAAAATCTCAAAAATTGCTTTAGTAACTGATATTAGAAGTGAAGAATTTTTACAAAATTTTGAAGATATATTTGAAGGCCTAAAAAAATATTATATAAATCATATGCTTTTGTTTTTGGAAGCAGAGGAGGAAATCTTAGTAAGAAGGTATAATGAAACAAGAAGAAGACATCCCCTTGCAAAAGAAGGAAGGGGAATCTTAGAAAGTATTAGATTGGAAAAACAAAGACTTGATAAAATAAGGAACTTAGCTACTTATATCTTAGATACCAGCGATTTAACTCCAAAATTACTAAGAGAAAAAATTTTAGAACTTATAGAAGGATTAAGCTATATTTCTAAGAATAATCTTTTTATAACTGTATATTCCTTTGGATTTAAATATGGAATTCCCTTAGATTCCCATCTTATTTTTGACGTGAGATTTCTACCTAATCCTTACTATGAGAAGGATTTAAGATCTTTCTCAGGAGAAGCTCCTCAAGTTAAGGAGTATTTATTAAGTCATAAAGAAACTCAAGAATTTCTAAAATATCTGAAAGATTTCTTAGACTTTCTTATTCCTTTATATCAAGAAGAAGGAAAAAGTTATTTAAATGTTTCTATAGGATGCACAGGAGGTAGGCATAGGGCAGTTGTAATTGCAAATATATTAGCAGAATATTTTTCCCTAAAATATCCTGTTAAGATTTTTCATAGGGATATTATGAAAGATATATTGTAATATGGAAAAAAAATATCCTGTTGTTACGGTTATTGGTGGTGGAACTGGGCTCTCTACAATCCTTAGGGGTTTAAAAAAATATCCTCTAAAATTAAATGCCATTGTAACAGTAAGTGATGATGGAGGAAGTTCTGGAAGGTTAAGTAAAGATTTTGATGTTTTACCTCCTGGAGATGTAAGAAATTGTTTGGTTGCATTAGCTGATGAGGAAGCATTAATGACAAGACTATTTCAATATAGATTCACTAATGGAGATTTAAGGGAGCATTCCTTTGGAAATATTTTTTTGGTGGCAATGTCATCAATTCTTGGAAATTTTCTTTTGGCAATCAAAGAGGCAAGTAAAGTATTAGCAATCAAAGGACAGGTTTTTCCCTCTACTTTGTGTAAAGTAAAATTAAAAGCAGTCTTTGATAATGGTGTAGAAATTATTGGAGAAACTGCCATTTCCTCATATAAAGAAGGAAGGATTAGAAGGTTACATCTTATCTCTTCTTCTCCACTGACTGCAACCCCCGAAGCCATAGAAGCCCTTAAAAATTCTGACTTACTAATTATTGGACCTGGAAGTCTTTTTACAAGTATTCTTCCTAATTTACTAATAGATGAAATTAAAAATACTATAAAAAAATTAAAGATTCCTAAAATCTATATATGTAATGTCATGACTCAACCCTATGAGACCATTGGATTTTCTGCATCGGACCATCTATCAGTAATAGTTGAACATTTAGATTTTGTTCCTGTAGATTATGTAATTATAAATACAAAAATTCCTTCCTTGGAGCTTTTGTATAAGTATAGAAGTTCAGGGGCAAATGTTGTTGAGGTTGATTTAGATAATTTTAAAAAATTCAATGTAGAGGTTTTAACTGGAAATTTTATAAGTGAGACTAACTTAGTTAGGCATGATGCAGATACAGTGGCAGAGTTCATATTAAATAATTTTATTAAATGACTTAAAATTGGTATTTTGAGGATATTATAATTTTTCAGATAGTTTCTATTTCAGGTTTGACAAAAAATTATGTAATTTTATAATATTTAGAAGAAAGGAGGAAAGAAGATGGCAAAATTAAGTATTTTAGATTTAAAGGAAGAAGAATTGACGAATAAAAGGGTTTTAGTAAGAGTTGATTTTAATGTCCCCATAAAAAATGGAGTAATTACTGATGATAAAAGAATAAGGGAAGCATTACCAACAATTCAATATTTAATAGAAAAAAAGGCAAAGGTAATATTAATGTCCCATTTAGGAAGGCCAAAGGGGATTCAGGAAGATTTAAGATTAGATCCTATTGCTAAAAGATTAAGTGAGCTTTTAGGGAAACCAGTTAAAAAATTAGATGATTGTATTGGAGAAGAGGTTGAAAGGGAAGTAGAAAGTATGAAACCAGGAGAAGTGGTACTTCTTGAAAATCTGAGATTCCATAAAGAAGAGGAAGCTAATGATCCAGAATTTGCTAAAAAATTAGCAAGCCTTGGAAATATTTATGTAAGTGATGCCTTTGGTACAGTTCATAGGGCTCATGCTTCTACTGCAGGAGTTGCCCAATATTTACCTGCCTATGCAGGTCTCCTGATTAAAAAAGAAATAGAAACCATGGGGAGTGCCTTGGAGAAGCCTGAAAGACCTTTTATTTGTATTCTTGGTGGTGCAAAGGTATCTGATAAGATTGGAGTTATCGAAAATCTCTTAGAAAAAGTTGATGCTTTAATTATTGGTGGGGGAATGATGTTTACTTTTTGGAAAGCCCAAGGATTGGAAGTAGGAAAATCAATATTGGAAGAAGACAAGATAGAAATAGCTAAAAAATTTATTGAAACTGCTGAAGAAAAAGGGGTGAAACTTCTTCTCCCTGATGATGCTGTGGTGGTCAAAGAGATTTCTGAGACTGCAGAGACAAAAATAAAGGGTAAAGGAGAATTTGAAATTGATGATATAGGAGTAGATATTGGGCCTAAATCTATTGAAAAGTTTGTAAAAGAGATAGTTCATGGTAAAACAATAATATGGAATGGACCAATGGGTATCTTTGAAATAGATAAATTTTCAGAGGGCACAAAAGAAATAGCAAAAGCTATAGCTAACAATAAAAATTGTGTAAGTATTGTGGGTGGCGGAGATACTGCCTCTGCAGCATCGAAATTTGGTTTAGAAGAAAAGTTTACTCATATCTCTACAGGTGGAGGAGCATCTTTAGAGTTCTTAGAAGGAAAGATTTTACCAGGTATAGCTGTAATTTTAGAGAAAAAGTAATATAATTTTATGGTGAGATATTTTGGCTAATATAAAAGAAGTTTTAGAAGAGATTATTAAAATAGAAGGAATTCAAACATCTATCTTAGTAAGTGAAGATGGATTAACTATTGAGGGAATTACTAAGGATTCTACAGATACAGAAGAGGTAGCAGGGGTAGCTTCTGGGGGATTGAAGGTAGCTTCCATGATTGGACAAACTTTAGTTAAGGGTAATACAAGGGAAATTCTTATTATTTATGATGAGGGAGCAATTTTCTTAATGCCTTTGGAAGGAAAACCTGCTGTATTGGTTGCGGTATCAACTCCAGGAGCAAATTTAGGAAGGATAAGGAATAGTTTAAAAAAGGGAGCATATAAATTAATGAGAATATTATAAGGAGGAAAGGAAGTTGAGGAAAAAAATTATTGCTGCAAATTGGAAAATGTATAAGACTACAAAGGATACTGAAAATTTTCTAAAAGAATTTTTATCCTTGTCCAACAATTATACTGAAAAAGAAATAGTTATATGTCCTCCTTTTACTCTTCTTTTCTTGGTAAGAGAATTTATAAAAGATACTCCTTATAAATTGGGGGCACAAAATCTTTTTTGGGAAAGGGAAGGAGCTTATACTGGAGAGATTTCTCCTATAATGTTAAGGGATTTAGGATGTGAATATGTAATTATAGGACATTCAGAAAGAAGACAATATTTTGGTGAGGATGATGAAATTGTAAATAAAAAATTAAAATCTGCTTTTGATAGTGGTCTTACTCCTATTCTTTGTATTGGAGAAAAATGGGAAGAGAGAGAAAAGGGAAAGACAAATGATGTTATTATAAAACAGATAAATGGAGCATTAGAAGGATTAGATAAAGAAAATGTTAAAAAACTCGTTATTGCCTATGAGCCAGTTTGGGCTATTGGAACAGGACATTCTGCAAAGGGAGAGGATGCTAATGAGGTTGCCTCTTTAATTAGAGAAATAATTGAGAAGAAATATTCAGGATTGGTGGCTCAGGAAATTAGAATTCAATATGGAGGAAGTGTGAATCCTAAGAATATTTCTGAATTTTTATCTCAATCTGAAATAGATGGGGCATTGGTGGGAGGTGCAAGTTTAAATTCTCAAACTTTCTGGGAAATAGTCAAAATTTACTTAGAATAAAAAATTTAGCAAAGGAGAGGATATGATGTATACGGTTCTCTTAATTTTTCATTTTTTAATCTCTGCAGGATTAATTGCGACAATACTCTTTCAATCTGAAGTTGGAGAGGGCTTAGGTTTTATTGGTGGTGGCCAATCAATATTTTATAAAGCAAAAAGAAAAATGGAAAAGACTTTAAAGCAGATCACAATTGTTTTGGCAATACTTTTTATATTAACCTCTACATTATTATTTTTAATCTGATGAGAGGTGAAATTTAGGTTTATTTTTCAAAATTAAAACTTAAAAAGGAGGTCAAGCCGTGAGGCGCTTTAAAACTATTCTTTTATTAATTTTACTAATTACTTTATTATCGGGAGCTTCTTTAGCTCAAGCTCCTAAATATGGTGGAGTTTTAAGAAGAAGCTTATTAAATGATCCTCCAACCTTAGATCCTGCGATGATTACTGATACCGCCTCTGATGAAGTCGCAAGGCAAATTTTTGATGGTTTGGTAGAATACAATCCAGAGGGAAAAGTTGTTCCAGTAATTGCAAAAAGTTGGAGTATTTCCAGGGATGGTCTTACTTATACCTTCTATTTAAGGGATGACGTCTATTTCCATAATGGGAGAAAGGTTACAGCAGAAGATTTTGTATATTCTATAAAAAGAGTTATGGATCCAAAAACAGCTTCTCCCCGTGCGAATTTTGCTGACCCTATTAAAGATATAAAAGCAAAAAGTAAATATATACTAGAAATTACTTTAAAGGAACCCTTTGCTCCATTCTTATCTACTTTAACCTATTCCTGTTTTTGGGTTGTTCCAAAGGAAGTCGTAGAAAAATTAGGAAAGGATTTTGCTACAAATCCTGTAGGGACTGGTGGGTATATATTTGAAGAGTGGAAACATGATGTAAAGGTAAGAGTAAAAGCAAATCTTAAGTATTTTAGAGGAAGGCCGTATACTGATGCCATTGAATGGGCAATTATTCCCGATGAGCAGGTAGATTTTTTGAATTTTGAAAAGGGATTGTTAGATATAACTGGTATTCCTGACACTGAATGGGATAGAGTTAATAATGATCCCAAATATAAACCATATATTATTAGTAAGCCTATTCTTGGAATCTATTACTTAGGATTTAATGTTCAGAAAAAACCTCTTGATAACAAATATCTTAGATGGGCAATCGCAAGAACTATAAATAAAGAGGAAATAGTAAGAGTTATTAGAAGAAACAGAGCTGAAGTTGCATATACAATCCTTCCACCAAACATGCCTGGATTTAGCAAGGATATATATAATTGGGCGAAGGAAAATCTAAGTTATAATGTAGAAGAGGCGAAAAAGCTCCTTGAAAAGGCAGGATATCCTGGTGGAAAAGGGCTTCCAGAGTTGACAATATTTTATAACACAAGTAGAGCTCATCAAAGAATAATGGAGGCAATTCAAGCTGATTTAGCAAATATTGGAATAAAAACAAAAATTCAAAACTATGATTGGGCAGTATATCTCGATCTACTGGATAAAGGTGAACTTTCCATATACAGATTAGGATGGGTTGCAGATTATATTGATCCAGATAACTTCTTATGGGTGCTATTTAACTCTGGCAATTTTGGCGAGGCAGGAAATCATTCTTTCTATAAGAATACAAAGGTTGATGAATTAACAGATAAAGCAAGAAAAGTATCAAACTGGAATGTAAGAGTAAAATATTATAATGAAGCAGAAAAACTAATTTTAGAAGATGTACCTATAGTCCCAATATTCTATTATGTATCTCAACCTATATGTCAACCCTGGGTACATGGATTGTATGTAGATCCACTAACAGGACTTTCTGGTGTAAGATATAGAGTAGTTTGGCTATCAAAGTAAATTAATTATGGAGACAAGGCTTAAGCCTTGTCTCCATAATTTTTTAGTAAGAAGGAGATAAGTCAAGTTGTATAGGTATTTTATAAGAAGATTGATACAAATGATTCCTGTATTTATAGGAGTATCTTTAATCACTTTTGCTTTATTCTATATAGCTCCTGGTGATCCTGCGCGGTTAATTGCAGGACAAAGAGCAGATCCAGAGGTATTAGCTCAAATTAGAAAATCTTGGGGTTTAGATCAGCCTTGGTATATTCAATATATAAAATTTTTGGGAAGGATAATCAGGTTTGATTTTGGTAGATCTTTTAAAACTAATATACCAGTTTTAGAATCTATATTGGAAAGATTAAAGGCAACAACTGTTTTGGCATTATTTTCCTTTATTATAGCAGTGGGAATTGGCGTTTCTGCAGGAATAATCTCTGCAGTTAAGCAATATTCGATTTTTGATTACTCTGCTATGGTGCTAGCACTTCTTGGTGTATCTGCTCCTGTTTATTGGATAGGAATTATACTTTTATTAATATTTGGTTTTAAATTAGGATGGTTTCCCCTTGGTGGATATATATCAGAGTATGGGTTAAAGGCAGTTATATTACCTGCAATAGCTCTTGGTACAAGACCTGCAGCATATTTTGCTCGTCTTTCAAGATCCTCAATGTTAGAAGTGATAAGACAGGAATATATAATTACTGCAAGAGCAAAGGGAGTACCAGAGAAATTAGTTATTTTTAAGCATGCTTTAAGAAATGCCCTTATTCCTGTTGCAACTTACGCAGGAATGGTTGTGGGTGATCTTCTAACAGGGGCTGTTCTTACAGAGACAATATTTGCATGGCCAGGATTAGGAAGATTAACAGTTCAAGGAATTCTTGATAGAGATTTACCAGTAATTCAGGGTACGGTTATTTTTATTGCCTTTATTTATATAATAGCAAATTTAGTAGTTGATCTTTCTTATGCTCTTATTGATCCAAGGATTAGATACGAATAGGAGGTATAGATTGTGGCCGATGAATTTATTTTGCGACAAAGTATAAGAAAATCAAGAAGTGTATGGAAAATAGCATGGAAAAGGCTTGTAAAAAACAGGCTTGCCCTTGTTGGACTAAGCATAGTACTTATAATTATTTTTATCGCAATATTTGCTAATTATATCGCTCCTTATGATCCTTTAAAAGTTGATCTTTCAAAATATCTATTACCTCCCAGTAGGGATCATCTATTGGGAACGGATGAATTTGGGAGGGATATTTTAAGTAGAATTATATTTGGAGCACGTGTCTCTCTTCAAATTGGTTTTTTTGCTCAAGTTATTTCTATCTCCCTTGGAACGGTTCTTGGCCTTTTAGCTGGATTTTATGGGGGCTGGGTTGATGACTTAATTATGAGGATTGTTGAAATACTTTTTGCCTTTCCCTTTCTCTTGTTTGTAATTGCAGTGGTTGCAGTTTTTGGACCAGGAATTCAAAATTTATATCTTGCAGTTGCTCTTATTGGATGGGCAGGAGTTTCTCGTATTGTTAGAGGACAAGTATTGAGTTTGAGGGAAAGAGATTTTGTTGTTAGCGCCCGTGCGGTAGGAGCAGGAACTTGGAGAATTCTATTTAAGCATATTTTACCTAATGCTCTTTCTCCAATAATTATTGAGGCTACCCTTGGAATGGGTGGAATGATAATGTTAGAAGCAGGTTTAAGTTTTTTAGGATTAGGAGTTCAAGCACCAACTCCCAGTTGGGGGTCTATGGTTCAAGCTGGCTTAGCATATATGAGAAGTGCTTGGTGGTATCCTGTTTTTCCGGGTATTGTGATCATGATTGTAGTATTTGGTTTTAATCTTTTAGGGGATGGATTAAGGGATGCATTGGATCCGAGACTTTATATTTAGACACGAGAAATCTTGTCAGAGATACTTAACAGGTATAGGTTGGGTAGAAATTTCTGAGAATGCTATCGCAACCTTAGCAAGCCTATCTGCTCTTCAAAGTTATGGAGTCATTGGAATGGCAGCAAGAAGTATTGCTGATGGTATTTCAGAACTTCTTCATAGAGAAGAGTTGGGGAAGGGAGTTCAGGTACATCTTGATGAGAATGGATTAATAATAGAACTTTATATTATTGTTGCTTATGGTGTGAGAATTCCTGAAGTTGCCCATAATGTCATGGAAAGAGTGAAGTGGAATTTAGAAAAAACTACAGGACTCACAATAAAAGAGATAAATGTAAATATTTGGGGGATTCGCCTAATGGAAGAAAAAAGGGAATCCTTTAATTGGGAGGAAATTTAGCTTTGCAAAGGATTCAAGAGTTAAATGGAGAAGTATTAGAAAATCTTTTTGAACATGCATTATATCAATTGCAAATTCATAAAGAAGAAATTGATCTTTTGAATGTATTTCCTGTCCCCGATGGCGATACAGGAACAAATATGTTATATACATTGCAATCTACTTTGGCAGAGATTAAAAGGCAAAGGGTTAAAAGTATAAAAAATATAGCTGAAGCCTCAATAAAAGGTTCCCTTATGGGAGCGAGGGGAAACTCAGGAGTGATTCTTTCTCAAATTATTAGAGGTTTTGCTGAGCATGTAAAGGATAAAAATAAAATTGATGCAGAAATTTGGGTAAAGGCATGGCAGGAAGCAACAAGGGTAGCATATAGAGCGGTTTTAAACCCTACAGAAGGAACCATTCTCACAGTTCTCAGGGAAGGGGTAAAGGAAGCGACTCGATCTTTAAAGGAATCAAGGGATATATTAGTTATAACAAAAAGAATGCTTGATAAGGCAAAGGAAGTATTATCTAACACCCCTAATCTTCTACCTATACTTAAAGAAGCTCAGGTTGTTGATGCTGGTGGTCAGGGTTTGGTCTATTTCTGGGAAGGATTTCTAAATGGCCTTTTGGGAAAGGAAATAGGAGTTAAAGAAGAAGCAGTCATTCTTAAAGATAAACCTGAATTGGAAGTAATAGAGAAGCATATAATTACTTATCAATATTGTACTGAGTTTATCATAACTTCTCAGGAAACTACAGATTTCTCAGAATTTAAAAATTGGCTTTATTCTCAAGGAGATAGCATTGTCATTGCAGAAGCAACGGGAATGTTAAAGGCCCATATTCATACTAATAATCCTGGTAAGATTTTAGACAGAGCTTTAGAACTTGGAAGTCTATCTCAAATAAAAATAGATAATATGACAGAACAGCACGAAGAAAGATTAAGAAAAGAGATGGAATCATCTGTTGTAAAGTTATCTCCCAAAAAGAGTGTGGGTTTTGTAGTGGTATCTTGGGGAGAAGGATTGAATCAAATCTTTAGTAGTTTTTCGATAGATTTTATAATAAATGGAGGACAAACTTTAAATCCTAGTGTGGAAGCTATAAAAAATGCTGTAGAAAAGATAAACGCAGAAAAAGTTTTTCTTTTTCCAAATAATAAAAATGTTATTTTAGCAGCACAACAAGTGGAAAAACTTTATAAAGATAAAGTAATAATAATCCCTACAAAACATGTTTTAGAAGGTATTAGAGCTTTGATGGAGTTTAATCCAAAGGACTCCTGGGAACAAATGAGGGAAAAATTTGATAAGGGAAAGGAGAAAATAAAAATTGGAGAAATAACAAAAGCAATAAGAAATACATCTATAAATGGATTTGAAATTTCCGAAGGGGATATTTTAGGATTAGTTAGTGACGAAATTGCTTATGTAGGTAGAGATATCAATGAAGTGGTATTAAATCTAATGGAAATGCTTTTTAAGGGAGAAGAGGAAATTCTAACAATTTATTATGGACAAGATATAAGTAAAGAAGCGGCTCAAGAATTATATAATTTAATCTCTCAAAAATATCCATCGCTTTCTATAGAATTAATCTATGGAGGACAACCCTATTATTATTATTATTTAGGCTTAGAATGATTTCTGAAACAAAATCTATAAAAATCCTGAAGGGCTTAAAAGAAATTTTAGAGAGAGAAATTTCTTCTAATTATTCAGATAGAAGCACAAAATATGGATTAGAAAAAACCTTAAAAGTTGCCATGAAAGAATTCCCTCTTTGGAAGGGGTTTTGGTCTACAAAAGTTTTAGAGCTTATATCTAATTATTCAAGTAAAACCTCTGAAGAAAGAAAGAAGATAATTTCAGAAATTTATGGAATTATAAATTCTGCTTTAGAAGTCTATTCTAGGGAGGACTTTTGGAATAGACCAATTCAATACATAAAAGGAGTAGGACCTAAAAGAGCAAAATTGTTAAATAAACTTGATATAAAGTCCCTAAGAGATTTGCTCTATTATTTCCCAAGGGATTATGACGATAGATCAAAACTAAAAAAAGTTGCTCAATTAGTCCCGAGAGAAAAGGTTACTTTAAAGGTGAAAATTCTTGATTACGAAGAAAGCAGAACGCCATACAAGGGAATTCCTGTATTAAGGGCAAAAGTAAGTGATGGCACAGCTTATATGTATGCAGTTTGGTATAACCAAAGATTTATAAAACAGAATTTGCCAATAGGAACCGAGGTTCTTATCTCTGGTGAAGTGAAAAAATTTCTTAGAAGTTTTGAAATGGAAAATCCAGAATATGAAATCTTGGATGAAGAAAAAGAGGAAACATTACATGTGGGTAGAATTGTTCCAATTTATTCTTTAACTCAAGGGTTGTCTCAAAAAATTATGAGGCAAATAATATATGATATTATCACTCAGTATTCAATTTTTATAGAAGATACTCTTCCAGAAAAAATTAAACAAAAATATAATCTTATGGATAAACCAATAAGTGTAGTAGAAAAACATTTTCCTACGTCATTTCTTTTGATGGGTAGTGCCACAAAAAGATTAGTCTTCGAGGAATTGTTATTTATGCAGTTAACCTTAGCTCAAATGAAAAAAGAGATTGAGTTACTTTCTGCACCAGTATTTAATACTGAAAGTCAACTGGTAAAAACATTTCTTGATAAACTCTCCTTTAAGCTTACTTCTGCTCAAGAAAAAGTTTGGGAGGAGATTAAATATGATCTTTCTTTAGGAAGACCTATGCATAGACTATTACAGGGAGATGTTGGATCTGGAAAGACAGTAGTTGCTGCAATGGCAATTTTATTAGCAGTAGAAAATGGATATCAGTCTGCCTTTATGGTTCCTACAGAAATATTGGCAGAGCAACATTATAATAGATTAAAACCCCTCTTTGAGCCTCTGGGTATAAGAATAGGACTTCTTATAGGAAGTCTCCCCAAAAAAGATAAGTTAAGCATATTAGAAGAATTAAATCAAGGGATTTTATTTGTGGTAATTGGAACCCATGCTTTGATCCAAGAAGAAGTCAAGTTTAAAAATTTAGGTTTGGTAATTATAGATGAACAACATAAATTTGGAGTTATTCAAAGATCAAATTTATGGAAAAAAGGAAAAAATCCCCATCTTTTAGTGATGACTGCTACTCCCATTCCAAGAACCTTGGCATTAACTATTTATGGAGAACTGGATGTATCTATTATAGATACATTACCCCCTGGTAGAAAACCTGTTAGTACTTATCTTTTTTCTACATCTGAAAGGAAAAAAGTATATTCTTTAGTAGAAAAGGAGGTATTATCAGGAAAACAATCATATATCGTTTGTCCTCTTATTGAGGAATCCGAAAAATTAGAGGCAGAGTCCGCAAGTAAACTATATGAAAAACTTAAAAAGGTATTTCCAAATTTCAATATTGGATTGATTCATGGACTAATTCCAAAAGATGAAAGGTCACGTATAATGGAGGATTTTAGAAATGGAAAAATACAGATATTAGTAGCAACAACTGTGATTGAAGTAGGTATTGATGTCCCTAATGCATCTATTATGGTAGTTGAAGATGCTCATCGTTTTGGATTAGCTCAACTTCATCAATTAAGGGGAAGAATAGGTAGAGGGGAAACCCCATCAGCTTGTTTCTTAATTGCAAATCTTAAGGGAGAGGAAGCAAGAGAGAGGTTAAAGGTATTTGTAAGCACCAATGATGGATTTTTGATAGCAAATAAAGATTTAGAGATTCGTGGTCCAGGAGAATTTTTGGGGATAAGACAACATGGTCTTCCTGATCTTCATCTAACAGATCTTACAAGAGATTTAAGAATTCTTGAGATAGCAAGAAAAGAGGCCTTTGAAATTTTAAGAGAGGATGTCAATTTGGAGAAAGAAGAAAATATCCCTATCAAAAGATGGATTATAAGAGAGAAAAAGGAGAAAACTCTTGTCCTCTGAAATAAGGATTCTTAGAGGGATTTTTGAGGGTAGACCAATAAAAATATTAAAAGGAAGAAAATATAGGCCTACAATGGATAAAGGAAGGGTATCCTTATTTAACTCCTTAGGTGAAAGGGTTATTGATTCGTATTTTTTAGATCTTTTTTCAGGATCTGGTATAGTTGGTTTTGAGGCTTTAAGTTTAGGAGCAAAAAGAGTTGTATTTGTTGAAAATTACTTCCCAGCTGTAAAATTATTAAGAGATAATGCAAAAAATTTAGGAGTAGAAGATAAAATAGAGATTTTTTATCAAGATGTTTTTTCCTTTTTAAAAAGAGAGTTTCATGAAGAATTTAACATCATATTTATAGATCCACCTTATTCCTATGGGGAAAGAGTAAATGAAATATTAAGTTTATTAGAAGAAAATTTATGGATAAGTAAAAATGGAATTATAATTATTGAACATCATAAGAAGGTAAATTTGCAAAATAAGTTTAAAATTTTAGAACTATATGATATAAAAAATTTTGGAGAGACATGTTTTAGTTATTATGTGGGGGAAGAGGAAAATGGTTAGAAAAGCAGTTTATCCAGGAAGCTTTGATCCTGTCACTTATGGACATTTGGATATTATTAAAAGGGTTGCCAATATTTACGATGAATTGATTGTTGCTATTGCTCAAAATGTGGCAAAGGTTCCTCTCTTTACCCTTGAAGAGAGAATAGAGATGTTAAGAGAAAGTGTAAAAGATATAAAAAATGTTTGTGTGGACTATTTTGATGGTCTTCTCGTAGATTATTTAAAAAGGGTAGAAGCGAAGATTATAGTGAGGGGATTGAGAGCTGTTTCAGATTTTGAATATGAATTTCAGCAGGCTTTGGCAAATAAAAAGTTATATCCTGAGTGTGAAACTATATTTCTTGTTACAGACTCAAAATATGCATATTTAAGCTCAAGTATGGCTAAAGAAATTTCAAAATTTGGAGGATGTGTTAAAGACTTAGTTCCTGATATGGTAGCTAAGAAACTTTATATGAAATTTAGGACTGAAAATGTTAAATAGATCTTTTGAGATTATTGAAGAAATAAAGGATATTATTAAAAAAAGTTTTGTTATTCCTATACTTGAAAGGGTTGTTATAGATTATAATAAATTAATGTTACTAATTAGAAAATTAGATGAGACTTTGCCTGAAGAATTAGCAGAAGCAAGAAAAATAGTAAGAAAAAGAGATGAGATAATAAAAGAAGCCCAAGAGGAAGCTCAAAATATTATAAGATATGCACGAGAAAAGGCAGATAATCTTTTAAATGAGAATAATATTACAAAAGAAGCCAGAATAGAAGCAGAGGAGATAATTAAAGAAGCAAAGAAAGAAGCAGATGAAATTAAAAAGGAGGCAGAAAATTATACTTTGTTCTTATTAGGTAAAGTTGAGGAGGTATTGAGAAGGGAATTAGAGATAATTGATAAATGTAAAGATGAATTAAAAATGTAAAAATTTTGTCTTTTCTTTTTCATTAAAATACTAGTATTAAGTTAATAAATGTGTTAAAATATTTAATAACCTATAGTGATGGGGTTCCATTGCTATAGGCGATTTTTTGAGATAAAAAGGAGGTAAAAATGGCTCTAACAAAGGAAGAAAAAAAAGGTATAATTGAGAAATTTAAAATTAACGAAAGGGACTCTGGATCACCTGAAGTTCAGATTGCCTTATTAACAGAGAGAATAAAAAAACTTACCGAACATTTAAAGGTGCATAAAAAGGATTTTCATTCGAGGGTTGGTCTCTTAAAGATGATAGGTAAAAGAAGAAAACTTCTAAGATATCTTCAAGAAAAGGATATTGAAAGATATAAAAGATTAATTCAAGAATTGGGATTAAGAAAATAATTATGCCGGAAACTTATACTTTTAAGAAAGAGATTGCAGGAAGAGATCTAATAATTGAAGTAGGGAAGGTGGCATGGCATGCTACAAGCTCTCTTTTGATTCAATATGGGGAGACTGTTCTTTTAGTTACTGTTGTCTCAGCAAAAGAGTTTAAAGAAGATATTGATTTCTTTCCATTAACTGTAGAATATATTGAAAAATTGTATGCTGCAGGTAAGATTCCCGGTGGATTTTTGAAAAGAGAGGGAAAACCATCAGAGAATGAAATTCTTATGGCAAGACTTATTGATAGACCATTAAGACCTCTTTTCTCCAAAGATTTCAGAAATGAAGTTCAAATAATTGTTACCGTTTTAGCTGTAGATCAAGAAAATTATCCTGATGTTCCAGGAATTATTGGTGCTTCCTGTGCTATTATGTTGGCAGGATTACCCTTTCATGGTCCTATAGGGACTGTTAGAGTAGGATGGGATGGGGAGAATTGGATAATAAATCCTAAAGCAGAAAAATCACAAAATTTATTATTAGACCTGGTGGTTGCAGGGACAAAAGATAAGGTATTTATGATGGAAGGAAACGGAACGGAGGTTCCTGAGGAGATATTTATAGAAGGAATAACTAGGGGACATTATGCCCTCCAAGAAACTATTGAATTACAAGAAGAAATTCTAAAGGTGATTAATCCTCAGCCCTTCCCTTATATTCCCTATCAAGTTGATGAGAATCTAAAGAAAGATGTGTTAAGTTATATCTCTGAAGAGGAAGTTAAAAATGCAATTCTAACTATTAGTAAATCGGAAAGACAAAAGGCGTTAGAAGATCTGAAAAGGGAAGTTTCCGAGCATTTTGAACCTATATATGGAGATAAGGTAATACAAGTTGATGAAATAATAGATGATATTGCAAAGAAACTTATAGAAGATTTAATTTTAAAGGAAAAAAGAAGGGTAGATTGTAGAAAATTAGATGAATTAAGACCAATAAGTTGTAGTGTAGGGGTATTACCTCGAGTTCACGGTTCTGCTTTATTTCAAAGGGGCGAGACCCAAGTTCTTACAGTTGTAACCTTAGGATCTGGAGAAGAGCAGATAATAGAAAGTGTTATAGAAAGTCCGCCGAAGAGATATATGCACCATTATAATTTTCCACCCTTTTCGGTGGGAGAAATAAAATCCTTAAGGGGTCCTGGAAGAAGAGAGATAGGCCATGGAGCTTTAGCAGAACGTGCTTTATTACCTCTTATCCCTAAAGAGGAGGAATTCCCTTACACCATAAGATTAGTATCAGAAGTTTTATCATCTAACGGATCTACTTCCATGGCAAGTGTTTGTGGTAGTAGCTTGGCTTTGATGGATGCTGGAGTTCCCATAAGAACTTCGGTAGCAGGGGTTGCTATGGGTTTAATAAAAGATAAAGATGAATTTGAGATATTAACTGATATACAGGGCTTGGAAGATGCATTGGGAGGGATGGATTTTAAAATTGCAGGAACAAGAAAGGGAATAACTGCAGTACAATTGGATATTAAAGTGGACGGGCTTACTTATGAAATGATAAAGAAGGCGATATATCAAGCAAGATCTGCGCGTCTTAAAATTTTGGATATGATGGATGGTGTGATTTCTACACCAAGACCAAAGATTTCTCCTTATGCTCCCCGAATTAAAGTTGTGGAAATTAATCCCTCAAAAATTGGGGATTTAATTGGACCAAGTGGTAAGAATATAAAAAGAATTATTGAGGAAACAAAAACTGAAATTAGTATTAAACCTGAGGGGTTGGTTGTAATATCTGCTCCTAATATGGAATCTGCTGAGAAGGCTTCTCAATTAATTTATGAATATACAAGAGATATCAAGGAAGGAGAAGTATTTCTTGGTAAAGTAGTAAGGGTTACAGATTATGGGGCCTTTGTGGAGATATTACCAGGGAAAATGGGGCTTTTACATATCTCTAAATTTAAAACTATAAATAGAGGTAAGAAGCAGGTTAGAGAGGAGATAAATCTTGGAGATGAGATATTAATTAAAGTAGATTCTATAGACTCTCAAGGAAGAATTAGCTTAACTCGACGCGATATTTAATGAATCCACAGATTTCAATTTTAAACAATAAATTAAAATTAATATTTGAGGCTACCCTATATAGAAAAAGTGTTGATATTATAGTTGTTGTTAATTCAGGGTCAAGATACGAAAGAGAAGATGAACATGGTTTGGCTCACTTATTGGAGCATCTTCTTTTTAAAAATAACCATAGAAAAAATAAAAACATTTCCTTGGAAATAGATAAATTAGGGGGAGAATTGGATGCTTTTACAACCCGTGAAGGAACATATTTTATATTAAAAATTCTTAAATCTCATCTATCTCGAGGATTAAACCTTTTATCGGAGATAATTCTTAATCCTGATTTTACAGAAGAAGATTTAGAAATTGAAAAGAAGGTTGTAAAAGAAGAAATTAAAATGTATCAGGATTCTCCTGAAGAAATAGCTTTAGATCTTTTTCTTAAATCTTCCTGGGATGGGCATCCTATTGCTCGTGAAATTTTAGGAACGGAAGATTCCATTGAAAGCTTTGATTTAGATAAAATATTTTCCTTTTATAAAAGATTATATAATTTAAATAATATGACGATACTTGTAAGTGGAGATTTGTCTTTTAAATCTATATGTGAAATGATTGAGAAAAATTTCTCTAAGGGAGAAAGTTCTTACTATGAAGAATTGACAGCTCCTGTTTTTAATCCTCGTCGATTAATAAAGGAGAAAAATTTTGAGCAAATTCAGATTTTTATGGGAACAGAAAGCTTTAAGCCTCAGGATGAAAGAAAATTTTCCCTCTATCTTTTATCTCTAATATTGGGAGGTGGAATAAGTTCTCGTCTTTTTCAAGAGCTTAGAGAGAAAGAAGGTTTAGTTTACAATGTAGAAACTCAAGGTATAAGTTTTAAGGATACAAGTCTCTTCTCAATATACACTGCAACAACTTTAAAATTTTTTGAAAAAACCGTGGATACCATTATAAAGCAGATTAAGAAACTTAAGAAGGAAGGAATCAAAAAAGAAGAGTTGTATACAGCAAAGAGACAAGGTATTTATAATTTTTTAATGCACATGGAAAGTCCCAAATTTAGACTTTTTTATTATTTTGATTCCCTTTCAATCTATGGAGATATAATTTCTCCTTATGAAACAATAAGAAAAATAAGAAGAGTGACTCTAGAGGATGTGCAATATACTATTGACTATATTTTTAATAAGGCCTTTTCTCTCTCTTTAGTAGGTTCTGTAAATTCTAAAATTAAAAAATTAGTGGAAGGAGAGGAGTTGATATGAAAATAAAAGTTGTTCTTTGTGGAGCCTTAGGAAAAATGGGAAGAGTGATAGGAAAAGCAGTCGCTTCTGCAGAGGATACAGAATTAGTGGGAGTAGTGGATCCTAAGGGCATAGGGATGGATTATGGAAAGATAATAGGTATCGAGAAGCTATCTTTTCCTGTTAGAGGGAGTATAGAGGAATGTTCAGATCTTTCCTTTGATCTTATCGTTGATTTTACAAACCCAGAATCTGCTTATAATAATTCAATGTTTTCTTTAAGTTTAGGTAAAAAGGTAGTTTTGGGAACAACAGGTTTATCCAAGGATATGATAGAAAAGATTAAAAGAAAAACTGAAGAGATGAATTCTGCAACATTAATTGCCCCAAATTTTGCCTTGGGAGCAGTATTAATGATTCAGATGGCAAGGAAATTGGTAAAGTATTTTCCTGATGTTGAGATTATTGAGTTACACCATAACGAGAAGATAGATACTCCTTCTGGAACTGCAATAACTACCGCAGAGATTTTAGCAGAGGAAATGAAAAATAATAATCTTATACATTTTGATCCTACAAAAGTAGAAAAACTTCCTGGCTCAAGGGGTGCAAAGGTTGATAGTATAAATATTCATAGTGTTCGTTTGCCTGGATTAGTTGCCCATCAGGAGATAATCTTTGGAGGATTAGGACAAATTCTCACTATTAGGCATGATGCTATAAGTAGAGATTGTTATATTCCGGGAGTGCTATTGGGAATTAGAGAAATCTATAAAAGAAGTGGTTTCTTTTACGGATTGGAATCAATTTTAAAAAAGGAGGAGGATTAATATGTTATCCTTTGGAAGATTAATAACTGCAATGGTGACCCCATTCGATGATAATGGGGAAATTAATTGGAAGGAAGTAGATAGAATAGTTGAGAAACTAATTGAGGATGGCTCCGATAGCATTGTAGTTTCGGGAACCACTGGAGAATCTCCCACTTTATCTTCGGAAGAGAAATTACAGCTTTTTGAAAGAGTTAAACATACTGCAAAGGGAAGAGCAAAAATAATTGCAGGTAGTACAAATTATTGCACAAAGGAATCCATAGAATTGACAAAGGAAGCAGAAAAAATTGGAGTGGATGGGATTCTTGGTACAGCACCCTATTATAACAGGCCTCCACAGGATGGTCTTTATAAACATTTTGGTACTATTGCAGATTCTACCTCTTTACCTATTGTTGTATATAATATTCCTTCAAGAACCGCAGTAAATATTCTTCCAGATACTTTATACAAGCTTGCAAGAGACTTTAAAAATATTGTAGGAGTTAAAGAAGCAAGTGGAGATCTTAATCAAATGTCAGAAATAAGAAGACTTCTTCCCCGTCCCTTTTTACTTTATAGTGGAGATGATTCTATGACCCTACCCCTATTAAGTGTTGGAGGAGATGGGGTAATAAGTGTAGCTTCTCACATAGTTGGAAAAGAGATAAAGGATATGATAAATTCTTATTTTGAAGGAAAGGTAGATAGAGCAACGGAAATTCATTTAAAACTATTCCCAGTTTTTAGAGCATTATTTATAACTACAAACCCCATACCCCTCAAAGAAGTATTAAAGCTATTAGGATATAATGTGGGGAATTGTAGATTGCCTTTACCTCCCATAGACGAAAAGAATAGGCAAGAACTAATAAAAAAGTTAAAGGAGTTTGGGTTTAATATAAATGAGTGATGAGAAATTAAGAATAATTCCCTTGGGTGGATGTGGTGAAATTGGAAAAAATATGATTATTTTCCAATATAAGGATGAAATTTTAGTTTTAGATGCAGGATTAATGTTTCCCAATGAAGAGATGTTTGGGGTAGATTTTGTTATTCCAGACATCTCTTATCTTCTTTCCCAAAAGGAGAAGGTAAAGGGCATATTATTGACCCATGGGCATGAGGATCATATAGGGGCACTACCCTTTATCCTAAAGGATTTAGATGTTCCCGTATTGGGAACTCTTCTAACTCTGGGACTTGTTGAAAAAAAATTAGAGGAATTTAATATAGAGAAGAAATTAATTAGAATTAATCCTGGTGAAAAATTTAATATAGGTTCTTTTTTTATAGAAGCTTTTAGACAGCCTCATAGTATTCCAGATTCTGTTGGTTTTGCTATTGAGACCTCTGTGGGTTTGGTTATAGTTAGCGGGGATTTTAAGTTTGATCAAACTCCTATTGATGGAAATCCAGCGGATTTTAGAAAATTAGCAGAACTTGGAGGAAAAGGGGTTTTAGCTTTAATTTGTGATACTACAAATGTTGAAGAAAAGGGTATTACTCCTTCAGAGAGCACTATAAGAGATACCTTTGAGAATATTTTTAGCTCAGCGAAGGGAAGGATATTTATAGTAACCTTTGCATCAAACTTTCACAGGATTCAACAAGCTATAAATGTTGCAGCGAAATATCATAGAAAGATTGCTATTGCAGGAAAGAGTTTAATAAGTAATATAGAAGTAGCAAAGAAACTTGGTTATCTTAATATTCCAGACGGGATATTAGTAAATATAAAAGATGCTAATTCTCTTCCTAAGGAGAAAGTTTTAGTTCTATCCACAGGAAGTCAGGGAGAACCCTTTTCAGCATTGGTTTTACTTACCAATCATAACTATAAGCAATTGGCATTAAACGCCGATGATACTGTAGTTTTAGCGACAAACCCTATTCCCGGTAATGAGTTTATGGTGTCCCGATTGGTAAACCAACTTTTTAGAAAAGGAATAGAAGTAATATATGGAGAAAATGCAGGTGTCCATGTATCAGGGCATGGTGCTCAAGAGGAAATAAAAATGCTAATAAATCTTCTAAAACCTAAATATCTAATTCCCTATCATGGAGAATATAGACATTTAGTTCTATTTAAAAAATTAGCTCAATCTTTAGGATACCCCAATGAGAATATAAAAATTTTAGAGAATGGGTATGTTTTGGAGCTAGATAAAACAGGAATGAGGGTTGTAGATAAAATTGATGCAGGAAATGTATATGTTGATGGATTGGGAATAGGAGATGTAGGAAATATTGTTTTAAAGGAAAGAAAAAGACTATCTGAGGATGGTGTTGTAGTTGTTGGAGTATTAGTAGATCAAGCTACTGGGCTAATCTTGGAGGGACCAGAGATAATCTCAAGGGGCTTTGTTTTTGAAAGGGAATCGGAAGAGCTTTTCGAGGCAACTAAGGAAAAAATAAGAAATTTATTTCAAGAAATTTCTAAAAATAATAGTCTAAAGACTAAAATTGATAAAAGAAGTCTTTTAAAGGAAAAGTTGGAGGACTTTTTTTATCAGGAGATAAGAAGAAAACCAATTTTAATCTCCATATTATGGGAGATATGATATGCCAAGAAGAGTTGTGATAGCTTTTATTTTAATATTTTTAAATCTGTTTTTGATCTTTTCTTGGCTTATGCCCCAAGGAGGAGGAACCCTGGGAAGGTTTATTGTGAATCTTCTAAGGGACATTTTGGGAATATATAATTTTCTTTTATTGTTTCTTCAAGGTCTTGTTATTTATCTTCTTTTAAGAAAAGAGTTTAATAATAAAGATGTAATTGCTATTATCTTTTTCTCTTTGGGGCTATTAATAATTTTCTCTCTAATCCTTTTTCTTATTGGACTTCAAAATTTAGGTGGCAAATTGGGAATAAATTTAAAAAGAATAATTTATAATTATTTAGGAATAATGGGATCTTTACTTCTTTCTTTTATATGTTTTATTTTCTCAATATATTATTCTTCCCTTTTTAAAATTGATATATTTAAAAAAAAGGAAAGGAAGTTAAAAAAAGTTGAAAAAATTAAAGAAGAAGTAAAGGAATTTAAGGATCCTAAAAAGAAGAAAATAGAAGAAAATATAATTCCATCTTCTAACATTTTTCCACCTCCATTAGATTTGTTATCTCTTGAGTCTTCCTTATGCGAGGAGGAGGATTTAGAAAAAATTTCGGAAAAAATAGAAAGCACTTTTAAAAATTTCAAAATAAACACAAGAGTTGAAGAATACCATGTGGGTCCTTCAGTGATAAGATTTGATTTATCCTTAGCACCAGGAATAAGAGTAAACAAAATATTAAGTCTAGCCAATGATTTAGCTTTAGCTTTAGCAGTTCCTAGCATAAGATTTGAGACCCCTGTTCCAGGAAAGTCCCTAATTGGAATCGAAATTCCAAGAAGAAAGCCCACAAAGGTATACTTAAGAGAAATTTTAGAAAGTAAAGTCTTTCAAAATACTAATTACTCTCTTCCCATAGCTTTAGGAAAGGATTTAGCTGGAAAACCTCAGGTTGGAAATTTAACAGATATGCTTCATCTTCTTATTGCAGGGACCACAGGTTCAGGAAAAAGTATGTTTATTAATACTCTTATTTTAAGTCTTCTCTATAAACATGATCCAAATAATTTAAAATTTTTAATGATAGATCCAAAGAGAGTAGAATTATCTTTATATAACAAACTTTATAAAAAATACTTATGGTATCCTGTAATAACTGAGTATAATGAGGCATCTTCAGCTTTAAAATGGGCAATAAATGAGATGGAGAGAAGATATAAAATATTTGCTGATGAAGAAGTAAGAAATATTGATGAATATAAAAATAAAGAATTAAATATCACAAAGGAAAAACTTCCCTATATTATTATTATAATTGATGAGTTGAATGATCTAATGATGGTGGCCCCAAAAGAAGTTGAAGATATGATATGTAGATTAGCTCAGAAGGCAAGAGCCGCGGGAATACATTTAGTTGTTGCAACTCAACGTCCCTCTGTAGATGTAATAACAGGACTTATTAAAGCAAACATTCCTTCAAGAATTGCCTTTGCTGTTTCTTCTCAAATTGATTCAAGAATTATCTTAGATGACAATGGAGCAGAGAGGCTTCTGGGAAAGGGAGATATGCTTTATTTGCCTATTATGAGTACTTCTCCCATGAGATTGCAGGCTCCCTTTGTTGAAGAAAAGGATATAAAGAAAGTAGTAAATTATCTCTGTGAAGCCTTTTCCAATGTTGATTCTTTTATTTCCTTAGATATTAAAAAAGAAGATAAAGAGGCCGAGGATTTTTCTGAGGATCCTTTACTTCCTCAAGTGGTTCGTATTTTAGAAGACAGAAAAATTATCTCTACTTCCTATATTCAAAGGAGATTTAGAATCGGATATAATAGAGCAGCACGTATTTTGGATATATTGGAAGAAAAGGGATATGTTACATCCCAAGGAGAAGGAAAGCCTAAGAAAGTTATTAAAGGAGGTGATAGAGAATTTAAATAATAATGTTTAAAAATTTTCTTTTGAAAACTAAATCTAACAAGGAGGTATTTTGTATGAGAAAAGGAATTATTTTATTTTTAGTTTTCTCGTTTCTCATCTTACTTTTTATACCTATTTCAGCCCAGAAAAAATTTAGGGTTGGTATTGTTTATGATGTTGGTGGAAGAGGAGATAAATCTTTCAATGATGCAGCCTATGCAGGACTCCAAAAGGCTATAAAGCTTTTAAAAGTTGAAGGGAAAGATATGGAGCCGGGTCCTGGAGGAGCAAACAGAGAAGAGTTATTAAGAACCTTAGCTGAGCAAAATTATGATTTAGTAGTTGGAGTAGGATTTTTATTTACTGATGCTATAATTAAAGTTGCTAAGGAGTTTCCTAAGGTAAAATTTGCTATAGTAGATGGATATGTTGAAGGAGTACCTAATGTTTCTTCTCTTCTCTTCAATGAGCATGAGGGATCCTTCTTAGTAGGAGCAATTGCTGGACTAACGACAAAGACAAATATTTTAGGATTCGTTGGCGGAATGGATATTCCTTTAATTCATAAATTTGAAGTAGGATATAAAGCGGGGGCAATGTATGTGAATCCTAATGTAAAAGTTTTGATAAATTATATAGGAGTAACAGGAGAAGCCTTTAAAGATCCAGTAAAGGGGAAGGAGTTGGCTTTAGCTCAATATAAACAGGGAGCGGATATTATATATCATGCCTCAGGTGCATCGGGAGAAGGAGTTTTTGAGGCAGCAAAAGAAACAAGAAAATATGCTATTGGTGTTGATTCTCCTCAGGCATGGATTGCTCCTGGAAGAATTATTACAAGTATGTTAAAGAGGGTTGATGAAGCAATATATCTCACTATAAAAGATGTTGTTGAAGGAAAATACAAAGGAGGTCCTCGATTTTTTGGTTTAGTTAATGGTGGTGTAGATTACGAATATAGTGAGTATACAAAGAATCTAATTCCTCTTAAAGTTAAGAACCATGTGGATGTTTTAAAGAAGAAAATAGTAAATAGAGAAATTGTTGTTCCCTTTGATGACAAAACCTTTGAAGAGTTTAAGGTAAAATATTTAAAGAAATAAAAATAAAAAAACCCCCTGTCAGAAGACAGGGGGTTTTTTTGAGAACTGGAGGATTAAAAAGTGGATGAAATTATAAGAGTAGAGGGAATTGTAAAAAAATTTCCGGGGGTTATTGCAAATGATAACGTAACTTTATCCATAAATGAGAAAGAGATTCATGCCATTGTAGGAGAGAATGGGGCTGGTAAATCTACATTAATGAAGATTATTTATGGATTATACTCCCCTGATAAAGGAAGAATATTTATAAGGGGAAAAGAGGTTCACATAACAGAGCCTAAGGTTGCAATTTCTCTTGGAATTGGTATGGTGCATCAACATTTTATGTTAATTCCCCCTTTTACAGTAGTAGAAAATATTATTCTTGGAGCAGAACCTAAAAATAAAATATCCTTGGACTACAATACTGCAGTTTTGAAGGTAAAAAAATTAGCAGAAGATATTGGATTTAATATAGATCCTAATGCGAAGGTAGAGAATCTTTCTGTTGGTCAAGCGCAAAGGGTTGAGATATTAAAAGTTTTGTATCGAGGGGCAGACATATTAATTCTTGATGAGCCAACTTCAGTTTTAACCCCCCAAGAAGTTGAAGAACTCTTTAATATCTTAAGAAAACTAAATGAACAAGGGAAAACTATAATTTTTATATCTCATAAACTTAATGAAGTATTATCTATATCTCATAGAGTAACTGTAATGAGAAGGGGAAAAGTAGTTAAAACTTTAAACACTAAGGAAACTAACAAACAGGAACTGGCTCAACATATGGTAGGAAGAAAGGTATTTTTACAAGTAGAGAAAGGCCTTTATAAACCTGGAGAGGATATATTAAGAGTAGAGAATCTTACAGTGAGGAATAGAAGAGGCTTAATTGTTGTTAAAGATGTAAGCTTTAATATTAAAGAAGGAGAGATTGTTGGTATTGCGGGGGTTGAAGGGAATGGACAGTCAGAATTAGTTGAAGCATTGGTAGGATTACTGCCTATTGAAAAAGGAAAAATTTATATAAAAGGAAAAGAAATTTCAAAGGAAACAGTTTTAAAAAGAAGAGCTTTATTGGGACATATTCCTGAAGATAGACATAAAAGAGGGTTAATTCTTGACTTCTCATTAGCTGAAAATACTATATTGGGACTCCATTATCTACCAAAATTTTCTAAAGGAATAGTTCTTGATTATAAGAAAATTTTTGATAATGCAGAGAATTTAGTAAGGGAGTATGACATTCGAACTCCCAGTGTTAAAATAACAGTAAGAAGTCTTTCTGGGGGAAACCAGCAGAAAATTGTTGCAGGAAGGGAAATTAGTATATCTCCTTATCTACTAGTTGCCTCTCAACCTACAAGGGGATTAGATATAGGTGCCACTGAATTTGTTCATAAATTGTTAGTCGAATTAAGAGACGAAGGAAAGGCAGTTCTTCTTGTTTCTGCCGATTTAGATGAGATTTTAAATTTAAGTGATAGAATTTTAGTTATGTATAATGGAAAAATAGTAGGTTCTTTTTATAATAAAGATATTGATGAAAAAGAATTAGGATATTATATGATGGGAATTAAAAAGCAAGAATTAGAAAGGGAGGCACTAATTTGAGAGGAAAGTCTTTTATAAAAAACATATTATGGAATATAATAAGCCCATCGATTTCAATTTTTTTGGCTCTAATCTTAGGAGGATTTGTAATTTTAGTTCTTGGATATAATCCCATTGAAATCTATGCTCAAGTGATAAGTTTTGCCTTAGGAAATCCTATAGGTTGGGGTTATGTTCTATTTAATTCTACTTCTTTAATATTAGCAGGTCTAGCTGTTGCTATTGCTTTTAAAGGTGGATTATTTAACATTGGAGTAGAGGGACAATTATTAGTAGGTGGGCTACTTTCTGCAGTAGTAGGACTTTCTATCCCTAAAATGCCTTGGATTATTCATTTTCCTATTGTTCTGTTATCAGCAATGGTAGGAGGAATGATCTGGGCAGTAATACCTGGCCTTTTGAAAGCAAAGTTAGGTGTCCATGAGGTTATAAATACTATAATGATGAACTGGATAGCCTATGCTTTAACAAATTATTTGGTGGTAAATGTAGTGAGGGAAACAGGAGTTATTTATCCCTTACCCCAAACAGCAGAACTTCCTCCATCTGCTACTTTACCTCGCTTGGGAAGGTTTTTTCAAAACATTGGTATAAATATTCCTGAAAGTAATCCTGTTAATGCTTCTTTGTTTATTAGTCTTTTTATGCTTCTTATAGTTTATTATCTTTTATGGAGAACTAAAATTGGTTACGAAATTAGAGCAATAGGAAGTAATATACAAGCAGCAGAAAATGGGGGTATTAATATTAAAAGAACTATAATAAAAACAATGATTTTAAGTGGAGCACTAGCTGGTTTAGCAAGTATAAATGATGTCTTAGGGTATAGGCATAGATTTCTTGATAATTTCTCCCATGGACTTGGATTTACGGGAATTGCTGTAGCGTTATTGGGCAAAAATCATCCCATTGGAATCCTTTTTGCCTCTTTACTCTTTGGTGCCTTAAATAGAATGGCTATCGGTATGGATGTATTTACCCACATACCGAGGGAAATTATATCAATACTTCAGGCAATTATTATCATAACTGTTGCAGTAGGGAACGAAATATTTACTAGAATGATTAGAAAGAGGAGGAAATTTTAAAATGATTTTTGCACTCTTTTCCTGGGAAACTATAGCTTCTGCAATAAGGATGACAACTCCTTTAGCCTTTGCCTCCCTTGGAGGGGTTTATTCAGAAAGAAGTGGAGTTGTAAATATCGCCTTAGAGGGAATAATGCTTGTGGGAGCTTTTTTTGCTGCAGTATTTGTCTATTTTTTTAAAAATCCATGGCTTGCCATTTTTATGGCAGGAATATTTGGAACCCTTCTTTCCTTAATTCATGCATTAGTTTCCATAAATTTTAGGATAAATCAAATCGTCAGCGGTGTTGCTTTAAATATGTTGGCAATAGGAGGAACTACCTTTCTATCTCGTTTAATCTTTAAGGCTGCAGGATCTTCTCCCCATGTAGAAGGATTAATTCCATGGTCTATCCCGATTTTATCTTTAATTCCAGGTATTGGCAAGCTTTTTTCAAATCTTTCTCCTCTTATTGTTATAATGTTTCTTTCCGTTGGTATTTCTCATTTTATATTGTTTAAAACAGTTTTTGGATTGAGATTAAGATCAGTAGGAGAAAATCCTCATGCTGCAGATACTCTAGGAATAAATGTTTATCTCTATAGATATATAGGAGTCCTTATAAGTGGATTTCTTGGGGGAGTAGGAGGAGCATTTTTATCCTTAGAACATGCAAGGGTTTTTGTAGAAGGTATGACTGCAGGAAGAGGCTTTATTGCATTAGCAGCAATGATTTTCGGAAAATGGACCCCCTTTGGATCCTTAGGTGCATGTTTTCTTTTTGGTTTGGCAGAAGCAGTGAGAATGAGATTGGAAGGAGTAGGGATTCCTACCCAGTTTATTCAAATGGTTCCCTATCTCCTTACCATGTTAATTCTTGCAGGTGTAGTTGGAAAGGCGGTAGCTCCAGCATCTGATGGTATTCCTTATGAGAAAGAGGAACTCTAATAGCGTCCTTAGGAAATTAATATATAAAGAATTGGCTTTATTTTTTAGAGTCCTTCTTAAGTATCTTTATAAATTTGAGGTTAAGGGGTTAGAGAATATACCAAAGAAGGGACCTGCTATTATTGCTCCAAATCATGAAAGCAGTTTGGATATATTAGCAGTAACATCTGTGGTTCCACGTTTGGTGAAGGCTCTTGGAAAAATTGAAAGATTTGAATATCCAATATTGGGAAGAATTGCAAAATTTTTAGGAGGAATTCCTATAACAAGGGAACATCCAGAAAAATCTATAATATTAAAAGTATTTGAAGCTTTAGATGAAGGAAATATCTTAGTAATATTCCCTGAAGGAACAAGAAAAATGGCAAGTAAAATAAAAGGGCCAAGAAGAGGTATTGGATATTTTGCTTCTCGTAAAAATGTTCCTGTTATACCCACTGCTATTATTGGGGCTTATAAAATATGGCCTCCGGAAAAAAGACTTCCTCGATTAAAGGGAAGGTTAAAGGTTATTTTTGGAGAGCCAATATATTATAATTTTCAAAAAACAAAAGAGGATGAAGAGAGATTTACAAACTTAATCATGGAATATATAAGGAGTATAAAGAAAAGCTATGAAAAAAACATCTAAATTTTTATATAAATCTATTGCATATATTGCGAGAATACTTTTAAAAGTTTTTTGGGATTATAGAGTTTATGGGAAAGAGAATCTTCCTAATCCTCCCTATTTAATTATTGCGAATCATTTAAGTCTTTTAGATCCAATACTTATTGGAGCTATTTATAATTTTAGACTTTATTACTTAGCTAAGGAGGAACTTTTTAAATTTTTCCTTACAAGGCCATTTTTAAAATGGCTTGGTGGTGTTAATGTTGATAGAAAGGAATTTAAAAAGGAATCTTGGAAGAAAATAAAGAGATTGATTGAAGAAAATAATATTTTGGTAATTTTTCCAGAAGGAACGAGAAATTTGAATCCTGAAAAGGGTCTTTTATTTTTTAAGGCTGGTGCAGCAACCCTTGCCCTTAAATATGGGCTTAAAATTGTTCCCTTAGGAATTATTGGGACTGATAAAACATGGAGGAGGGGGAAGATATTTCCAAAATTTAATCATAAAATTATTGTTAAAATAGGAAAGCCTATAGAGGTTCCTCAAATTCTAAATCCAACAAAGGAAGATATTGTCAAGATAAATCATAAAATGAAAGAAGCAATTTTAACATTGATAAAATGAAAATCCTTTTAATATCCCCCATTGGTTTTTGCTCTGGAGTCAGAAGATCTATAAATTTAGCACTGGAAATTAAAAAGGAAAAAGAAGAGGTTTACACCTTAGGAGCTTTAGTTCATAATCCTAAGGTAATAGAAGAATTAGCCTTAAAAAATATTAAAATATGGAATTCAGAAGATAAACCAAGAAATAGAGTCTTGTTAATTAGAGCACATGGGTTACCAAGAGAAGAAGTGGAAGAATATAAAAATTTAGGTAATGAGATATTTGATGCCACATGTCCTCTAGTGAAAAGGGTTCAAATTCTCTCTGAGTTTTTAGCTAAAAATGGGTATAGTATAATTATTATAGGAGAAGAAAATCACCCAGAAGTTAAAGGAATTTTGAGTTATACCAATGGGAAGGGACTTGTAATCCAAAGGATTGAGGATTTAAAAAAATTAAAGAGCTTTCCTAAAATAGGAATTGTCTCTCAGACAACTCAAAACTGGGAAGATGTAAAAAAGATAATAGATAAAATCTTAGATAAGGCAAAAGAAATTAGAATATTTAATACCATATGTCCTGAAGTAGAGGAAAGACAGAGAAAATTGGAGCATTTTTCAAAGGAATTAGATATCATTTTAGTTTTAGGGGGAAAAAATAGCGCCAATACTAGAAGTTTGTTTCATATTGCCAATAAATATACCCGGGCTTATCAAATAGAAAAAATTCAAGAATTGGAGAAAGATTGGTTTAATAAAGGGGACAAAGTAGGTTTAGTAAGTGGAACTTCAACACCAAATATCTTTATTAGAGATGTTATAAAAGGATTAAAGGAATGGTTTCCCTTAGAGATTTCTTATGTTTAAGAGAAGAAATACCTGTGGTAAGCATTTTGGGAAGACCAAATGTTGGAAAGTCAACCCTTTTTAACAGAATTTCTGGGGAAAACAAGGCAATCACTGCAGACTTTCCTGGGGTAACCAGGGATCCTTTAGTGCATCTCTGTGAATATGAAGGAAGGTATTTTTATATAGTGGATACTGCGGGATGGGGAATCTCAGATTCTTTAAATAATATTCTTAGGGAGAGAATTTTTGAAGTAATTAATACCAGCAATCTTTTAATTCTTGTAGTAGATGGAAGGGAAGAACTCACAAGCTTAGATTTAGAATTTGTAGATTTGTTAAGAAAAATAAATAAACCTGTAATTTTAGTAGTAAATAAAATGGAAGGAAGAATTGATAAAGAAGAATATCTGGCATCCTATACATCCTTAGGATTGAGAGAAATTCTTCCCCTTTCTGCATTACATAGGGATAATTTAGATGAATTGATGTTGAAGATTTTAGAATATCTTCCGCCATCAAAAATTAAAGAGGAAAAAGAAGAGGCTATAAAATTTGCTTTTATAGGAAGACCAAATAGTGGAAAATCCTCTCTTCTTAACGTCCTTATAGGTAAAAATAGAAGTATTGTTAGTGAAATTGCTGGAACTACAAGGGATGCAATAGATATCCTTTGGGAATATAATGGTAAAAAATATATAATTGTAGATACTCCAGGATTAAGGAGACCGTCAAAAGTAGAAGAAGGTTTGGAGGAACTATCAGTAAGAAGGGCACTCCAAACAGTAAAAAAGGTTGATATTGTCTTAATGGTTATTGATCTTTCTGTTGGAATAAGGGAACAAGAGAAAAGAATTTTACATTATATTGAGGAAAAGGGAAAGTCATGCCTCATTATTTTTAATAAAACTGATCTTATACCATCTTTAATTATGAGAAGGGAAATAGAGAAGAGTTTGAATATTTATTTGAAACCCTTTGACTACTTTCCTTATGTTCTTACTTCTGCTATTAAAAATTATAATGTAAAAAAGATTATTCCATGGGTTGATAAGCTATACTCTTTGAGAAACATGAGAATTCCCACATCCCAATTAAATCAAGCTCTAAGAAAAATTTTGGAGAAGGTTAATTTTAGTAAAAAGGGGAAAATTCTTAAGTTTTTTTACATAACTCAAGTTGATATCTCTCCTCCAAGATTTGTTATCTTTGTAAACTATCCAGAACTTGTTAAATCAAATGTTATAAATTTTCTTAAGAAGGAATTCCGATCTTATTTCTCCTTTATAGGAACCCCTTTAATTTTTGAAATAAGAGGTAGAACATGATAGGAAGGATATTCACTCTTTTATTAGGTTATCTCTTAGGCTCCATTCCCAGTGCTCTTATCGTAGGAAAATTATGGAAGGGAATAGATGTTAGAAATTATGGAAGTAGAAATCTTGGCGCCACAAATGTATTAAGGGTTTTAGGCTGGGGTCCTGCAATTATTACTGGAATAATGGATACAGGAAAGGGAATTTTAACAATTTTTCTTGCCCAAAGTATTATTCCTAAGGATTGCTTATTTATTCTTATCTCAGCAGGATGCGCCATAATTGGACATTCTTATCCCATATTTGCAAATTTTAAAGGGGGAAGAAGTGTGGGAGTTAGTTTTGGAATACTTGTATATCTTTTTCCAAAAGCTTCTCTTCTCACCCTTCCCCTTGGAATATTGATTGTTTCTCTAACAAAATATAAATCCATTGCATCTATAACCTGTGCTATATTCTTCCCCTTTGTTCTATATTTTTTAGAAAATCCCCCTCAAGAATATTTAATAGGATCAATTCTTGTGGGGCTATTCATAATTTTTCGTCATATTCCAAATATTAAAAGATTAATACGAGGAAAGGAAAATAAAATAGAGTGGATCAGTAAAAGTAAAAATTGACAAAACTTCTCTTTTGTTGTTAAACTTATTTTAGAAACTAACTATAAGGAGTAAAAATATGAAGGAAATTGATAAAGAAAAAAGCTTAGAAGCTGCCATATCTCAAATAGAGAAGGAATTTGGTAAGGGATCCATAATGCGTTTAGGAAGTACTGAACGTTTTCAGGTGGAAGTAATTCCTACCGGAATTCTTACCTTAGATTATGCATTGGGAGTTGGAGGGGTTCCCAGGGGAAGGATTATTGAGCTTTATGGACCTGAAGGTTCTGGAAAAACAACTGTTGGGCTACAAGTTATTGCTTCTATACAAAAAAGAGGTGGAGTTGCTGCATTTATAGATGCGGAACATGCCTTAGATCCAAATTATGCAAAAAAATTGGGAGTAAACTTAGAAAATCTTCTTATTTCTCAACCTGATACAGGAGAGCAAGCCTTAGAAATTGCAGAGATCCTTGTAAGGAGTGGTGCAGTAGATGTAATTGTTATAGACTCTGTTGCTGCATTGGTTCCAAGGGCAGAATTAGAAGGAGAAATGGGAGAGGCTTTTATTGGGTTACAAGCTCGTTTAATGTCTCAAGCATTAAGAAAACTTACAGGAGTTATTAGTAAATCTAAGACAGTAGCTATATTTATTAATCAACTAAGGGAGAAAGTGGGAACCTTTTTTGGAAATCCTGAGACAACTCCTGGCGGAAGGGCATTGAAATTTTATTCCTCAGTGAGGATTGAGGTTAGGAAATTAGAATCTATGAAGGAAGGAAGCGAGATTACAGGAACCCGTGTAAAGGTAAAGGTAGTAAAAAATAAAGTTGCGCCTCCCTTTAAAGAGGGAGAATTTGATTTAATCTATGGGGAAGGAATATCCCGAGAAGGATGTATCTTAGATGCAGGGGTTGAAACAGGAGTTATTGAGAAAAGTGGAACTTGGTATATTTATAAAGACATAAGGATACAGGGACGAGAGAATGCAAAGAATTATCTAATAGATCATCCTGAGGTTGCAGAGGAGATAGAGAGAGAAATCAGGAAAATTTGGGGATTTGAAGAAACTACATCTAAAGAAGAAAAGCCTGAAGAAAAGTCTAAAAATTCTGAAGAAAAGCCTTTAAGGAAAACCACATCGAAATCTTGACAATTATAAGATAGAATTTATAATCAAAGATAAAGGGGCCGAGGTGGTGGAATTAGGCAGACACGTAGCATTGAGGGTGCTATGGGTGAAAACCCGTCCGGGTTCAAATCCCGGCCTCGGCACCAATAAAAAAGATAATATGGTTGGGGGTAATCTCCTCAACCTTTATTTTATATTATTATGGAGGTCTTATAATTGATTAATGGGGAAACCTTATTAGAAGCTAGAGATTTATCAACATACTTTTTTACCGATGAGGGAATTGTAAAAGCAGTTGATGGGGTAAGCTTAAAATTATCTTTAGGGGAATCCTTAGGAATATTAGGAGAATCTGGTTGTGGAAAAAGTGTAACTGCTCTTTCTATTATGAGATTAGTCCAGCCCCCGGGGAAAATTGTCAATGGAGAAATCCTATTTAAGGGGGAAGATCTTTTAAAAAAGCCTGAGGAAGAGATGAGGCAAATTCGTGGAAATAAAATATCTATGATCTTTCAGGATCCAATGACATCTTTAAATCCTGTTTTTACCATTGGAGATCAAATAATAGAGGCTATCACTCTTCATCAAGGACTAGATAAAAGGTCTGCAAAGAAGAAGGCAGTTGAGATGTTGGAATTAGTGAGAATCCCTGAAGCAGAAAAAAGGATAAATGATTATCCCCACCAATTTAGTGGTGGGATGAGGCAAAGGGTAATGATTGCTATGGCGTTATCTTGTAATCCATCAATATTAATTGCAGATGAACCAACAACAGCATTAGATGTTACTATTCAAGCTCAGATCTTGGAATTAATGAAGCTGTTAAGAAAAGAGTTTCAGATGTCTACAATATTGATAACCCATGACATGGGAATTGTTGCGGAATATTGTGATAATGTATTAGTTATGTATGCAGGAAAAGTAGTAGAATATGCAGATTTAAAAACAATCTTTAAGCACCCTGCTCATCCATATACCATTGGATTATTGGAGTCTGTTCCTCGCTTGGATGTTAGAAGGGAAAGATTAAATGCCATTGAAGGGCAACCTCCTGATTTAGTTGCTCTACCTAGTTATTGTTATTATGCGGAAAGATGTCCCTATAGGACAAAGGAATGCTTAGAACAAATACCAGAATTAGTAGAAATTGAAAAGGGGCATTTAGTAAGATGCATCCATGGGGAAAAGATTAAGAGGTAGAAGATGAATAATAACGAGATATTGTTAGAAGTTAGAAATCTTAGAAAATATTTCCCTATAAAAAGAGGGATTGTTTTTTCAAGACATGTGGGAGATGTGAGGGCAGTAGATGATATATCCTTTAATATAAGGAAGGGAGAAACTGTAGGTTTAGTAGGAGAATCAGGATGCGGAAAATCTACGGTAGCAAGAGTTATTATTAGGCTTCTTGACCCTACAGATGGAGAAATTATTTTTGAAGGAAAGGATATAACGAAAATTCCCCAAAATGAATTAAGAAAATTGAGAAGGGATATGCAGATAATATTCCAAGATCCATACTCTGCCTTAAACCCAAGAATGACAATAAGTGAAATCATTGGAGAACCATTAGAAGTTCATAATGTTGTTAATAACAGTAAAGAAAAACAAAGGAGAATTCAAGAATTATTAGAATTAGTGGGGCTTGCCCCATATCATGCCAATCGTTATCCCCATGAATTTAGTGGAGGACAACGCCAAAGAATAGGTATTGCAAGAGCCTTAGCTTTAAATCCCAAATTTATAGTGGCAGATGAGCCTACTTCTGCCTTAGATGTGTCTGTAAGAGCACAAATTATTAATCTCATGCAAGATCTTCAAAAGGAGCTTGGGTTAACATATCTTTTCATCTCTCATGATCTCAGTGTTATTAGACATATTTGTGATAGAATCTTGGTAATGTATCTTGGAAAACTTGTGGAAATTGCCCCAAATGAGAAGCTTTACAGTTCTCCTTTTCACCCCTATACCCAAGCTTTACTTTCTGCAGTTCCTATTCCTGAGCCTGAGGTAGCAGAGAAAAGAAAGAAGGTTATACTTCTTGGGGATGTTCCCAGTCCTGTAAATCCTCCATCAGGATGTAGATTTCATCCCCGTTGTCCCTATGTTATGGATGTATGTTCGGAGGTTGAACCTCAATTAAAGGAAATAAAGAAGGAGCATTTTACTGCCTGTCATTTATATTAAAATGATTAAAAATTTTATTCAACAATTGGGAAAAACAGCCCATCTTGCGAGATTAAACTTAAGAGAGGAGGAGGAAGAGCTTTATTCAAAACAGCTTGAGGAAATATTAAACTACTTCCAAAAATTACAAGAGTTGGACACTTCAAATGTGGAACCTATGGCTCATGTTCTTCCCCTTAATAATGTGTGGAGAGAGGATGAGATAAAGAAGAGTATGGAACAAGAATTAATTTTGAAAAATGCTCCTCAAGTTGAAAACAATTGTTTTAAGGTTCCAAAAATTGTAAAAAATATTTGAAAATAATGGGAATTATAAAAGAGATTCATGATCTTTATTCAAAAAAAGAAATAACTGTTGGGGAGGTTACAGAGAAATATTTAAAAAATATTGAAAATTGGGAACCTCATGTTCATGCCTTTCTTACTGTCAATTTAGATTATATTGAGAAGGAGATAAAAAGGGTTGAAGATTTAAAATTTAACGAAGATTTAATTTTATATGGTATCCCTGTAGCTATAAAGGATAATATTTTAACAGAAAATCTTCTTACCACATGTGCATCAAAGATATTAGAAAATTTTATTCCTCCTTATGATGCAGAAGTAATAAGAAAGTTAAAGGAAAAGGGAGCAATAATAATTGGAAAAACAAATCTTGATGAATTTGCCATGGGATCATCTACAGAAAATTCTGCCTTTGGACCTACAAAAAATCCATGGGACTTGAAAAGAGTGCCGGGAGGATCATCAGGAGGTTCTGCTGTAGCTGTTGCTACAGGAGAATCTCCTTTGGCTCTGGGATCTGATACTGGCGGTTCCATTAGGCAACCTGCAAGCTTTACGGGAGTCTTAGGATTGAAACCTACCTATGGATTAGTTTCTAGATATGGATTGGTGGCCTTTGCATCATCCTTGGATCAAATAGGACCCTTTGCAAGAAAAGTTGAGGACTTAGCAATAATCCTTCAAGTAATTGCAGGTTATGATCCAGGGGATTCCACATCTTCTCCCTATTCTCCTCCAAATTATTTAGATTCCTTGGGTAAAAGTGTAAAGGGATGGAGAATAGGTGTTCCTAAGGAAATGTGGGAAAAGGGAGTAGAAGATAGTGTATTAGAAGTTTTAGATTCTGCATTAAAAATTTTAAAGGATTTAGGGGTAGAATTAATTGAAATCTCTCTTCCCACTGTTGAATATGCTCTACCAACATACTATCTTATTGCAACTTCAGAGGCAAGTTCAAATTTAGCAAGATATGATGGAATCCATTATGGATATAGAAATAAAAACCAGAATGATCTAATCTCCCTTTACAAAGCTTCAAGGGGAGAAGGATTTGGAAGCGAAGTGAAAAGAAGGATAATTTTGGGGACCTATGCTTTATCTGCTGGATATTATGATGCTTATTATCTTAGAGCCACAAAGGTAAGAACCCTTATTCGTCAGGATTTTGAATCTGCATTTAGAAAAGTTGACTTAATTATATCTCCTACAAGTCCTGTTCTTCCCTTTAAATTAGGGGAAAGGATAGAGGATCCTTTGAAGATGTATCTTATAGATATTTTAACTATTCCTGTAAATCTTGCGGGAATTCCTGCAATTTCTGTTCCTGCAGGATTTAAAGATAACTTACCCATTGGCCTTCAGTTTATGGGTCCTTTCTTTTCCGAAGATAAACTCTTACAAATATCCTATGCTTTTCAAAAATTAATGGATTTTTCAGAAAAATATCCTGATACTTTAGAGGGTTTATAATGTACCTGCCAGTTATTGGTTTAGAAGTTCATGCCCAGCTTTTAACAAAATCAAAGATGTTTTGTTCTTGTAGCACTGATCATGAAAATGCTCCCCCCAATACCCTTGTTTGTCCTATTTGTATGGGAATGCCCGGAGTTCTTCCTGTTCCCAACAAAAGGGCAATAGAACTTCTTATTAAAACTGCCCTTTCCCTTAATTGTGAAATTTCTTCCTTCTCAAAATTTGATAGAAAAAATTATTTTTATCCTGATTTACCCAAGGGTTATCAAATATCTCAGTATGATCTTCCCTTAGCAAGGGGAGGATATGTGGAATTTGAAGTGGATTCAGAAATAAAAAGAGTTAGATTAAAAAGAATTCATTTGGAAGAGGACACAGGAAAGCTACTTCATGTGGGAGAAGGAGATAGATTAGCAGAAGCAGAATATAGTCTTGTGGATCTAAATAGATGTGGGATTCCATTGATGGAGATAGTAACAGAGCCAGATATCCATTCTCCAAAGGAGGCAAGATTATTTCTTCAGGAATTGAGGAAAATTTTAAGATATTTAGAAGTAAGTAGTGGAGACATGGAAAAGGGCTCATTAAGATGCGATGCCAATGTGTCAGTCAGGACAGAGACAGGAATCTTAGGAATAAGAACAGAGATAAAAAATGTCAACTCCTTCTATTCCCTTGAGAAAGCCTTAGAATATGAAATAGAAAGACAAATAAAGCTATTGAAAGAAGGAAAAGAAGTAGTTCAGGAGACAAGGCATTGGGATGAGAAAAAACAAGTAACAGTGACTTTAAGGGGAAAAGAGGAGGCAGAAGATTATAGATATTTCCCAGAACCTGATATTCCTCCTATTCTTATCTCAAAGGAAATTTTAGAGGAGATCAAAAGGACTATTCCTCCTTTACCCCTTCAAAGGAAACTATTATTACAAAATACCCTTTCCCTATCCCCTATAGAAGCAGAAATTATTACATCGGAGAAGGAGCTTTGTGAATTCTTTGATGAGTGTCTTAAATTATATAACAATCCTAAAAATTTAAGCAATTGGATAACTGTAGAACTTATGAGCTATTTAAATGACCAGAAATTAAACTTCAGGGATTTAAATATTGAGCCAAAGAAATTTGTTAAAATTATTGAAATGGTGGATAAAAATGAGATAACAAGACCTGTGGGGAAGGAAATCTTAAGAAAATATTTAGATACTAAGGAAGATCCAGAGAAAATAGTAGAAAAAGAAGGATTAAAAACAGTAAGCGATTTAGATTTTCTAAAGGAAATAGTTAAAAGGGTGATAGATGGAAATGAAAAGGCAGTTTCAGATTATTTAAAGGGGAAGAAAAATGTGATAAACTTTTTAGTGGGACAAGTTATGAAGGAGACAAAGGGAAGGGCAAGTTTGGATTTAGTTAAAAATCTTTTAGAGGAAGAATTGAATAAAAGATGAAGGACAAAAAACTCCTTGGAGAATATCTAATAGAACTTGGATTAATCACTAGGGAACAGTTGGAAAAGGCTCTTGAGGAACAAAAAAAGACAGGAGTTCGTTTGGGGCAGATCTTAATTGAGAGGGGATATGTAAAACCTGAAGATATTGGAAAAGTTTTAGAATTACAAAGTGAGATTCCTTATATTCCCTTGTCGGAGATAAAAATTGATGAAAAATTTGTTTCCACATTTTCCGAAGGCATCTTAAAAAGATATAAATTTTTACCATTAAAAAGAGAAGGGGGAATGGTTCATATTGCTCTTGTGCCCCCCTTAGACTCTGCAGTTGTTAATGAAATAAGAAGAATTGTTCGCTCTCCTTTAAAATTATTTTTAATAACGGAAAGGGAATTTAATCAAGCTCTCTCTCAAGTTTTCTCCTTAGATAAAACTACAAAGGAAGTAATTCAAAATTTTCAAACAAGAAAACCTGTGGAAACCTTAGTAGAAGCCCCTCCAATCATTGAAGTAGAAGAAGCACCAGTGGTAAGATTGGTCTCCTCTATTATAAATGAAGCAATAATGAGAAATGCCAGTGATATTCATTTAGATCCTCAAGAGAAAGATATGAAGGTAAGATATAGAATAGATGGGATACTCTTTGATATTATGAGTATCCCTAAGGAACTTCAGGATACAGTGATAAGTAGGATAAAGGTTATGGCAGGAATGGATATAGCAGAAAAAAGAAGGCCTCAGGATGGAAGAACATCCTATAGATATGAGAATAAAATCTTTGATTTGAGAGTAGCCAGTATTGGAGCATCCCATGGAGAAATGGTAGTAATTAGGCTTTTAGATAAGACAAAGGTTTTGATAGAGTTGGACAGATTAGGAATGTCCTCGCAAGATTTATCCATCTTTGAAAATCTTATAAGAAAGCCCTTTGGACTTATCTTGGTAACAGGTCCCACAGGAAGCGGAAAAACTACAACTTTATATGCTGCATTAAATGTTTTAAATAAGCCATCGGTAAATATAATCACCTTAGAGGATCCTGTGGAATATGAAATTACTAGAATAAATCAGATACAGATTCAGCCAAGGATAAACATTGATTTTGCAACAGGACTTCGAAGTATTTTAAGATTAGATCCAAATATCATAATGGTGGGAGAGATTAGAGATACAGAAACCTTAAATACCTCTATAGAAGCTGCATTAACAGGACACTTAGTCCTTTCAACCTTTCATGCAAATGATTCTATTTCCGCTATAGCCCGACTATTGCAGATGGGAGTGGAACCTTTTTTAATTGCATCTTCTCTTCTTGGAGTTGTTGCTCAAAGATTAGTAAGAACCATTTGCTTATCCTGTAAAGAGGAGTATATCGCAGAGAAGGAAGAGATTCAAGAATTAAGATTAACAACAATCTTAAATGATCCTTTAAAACTTTATAGAGGAAAGGGATGTGTTCTTTGTAATCATACTGGATTCTTAGGAAGAACAGGAGTATTTGAAATATTAAGGGTCACTCGCAGTATAAGGGATTTAATAGTAAATAGAGCATCCTTAGACGAGATAAGGGAAAGGGCAGAAGAAGATGGAATGAAGACGTTATTTTATAATGCAAGGGAAAAGGTGTTGTATGGTATAACCACCTTTGAGGAAGCAAAAAGGGTAATACATTGGGAAGGTGATTAGTTTGCCTCGTTTTGAATATATAGCAAAGGATGACCAAGGAAGAATATTAAAGGGAATAGTTGAGGCAGAAACAGAAAGGGAAGCAAGAAGATTAATAAGAAGACAAAGATTATACATAGTTTCACTAAAAAAGGAATCTATCTTATTGAAACAACTAATGGTAAGTAAAAAGGTTTCTTTACCAGAACTTGTTGTTTTTACATCTCAATTTGCAACCCTCTTAAGCTCTGGAATTTTATTAACAGAAGCTATAACTACCTTAGCTCAACAAACAGACAATCTATATTTTAAGGAGGTTCTAAGAGAGGTAAGAAGAAGTATAGATGAAGGAGAAAGTCTATCTAATGCCCTAAGTAAATTTCCTAAGATTTTTCCGGGTATTTATATTAATCTTGTAAGAACAGGAGAATTAACTGGTAATTTAGATATAATGCTGAATAGACTTGCAAAATATTTTGATTCTCAACATGAATTAAGGGAGAAAATAAAATCTGCTATGGCTTATCCAACAATCGTGATTATTGCAGCGATTGCTGTGGTAATTTTCCTATTGATCTTTGTGATTCCAGTTTTTCAAAGTATCTATGGAAGAACTAATGTTCCCCTTCCTCTTCCCACAAGAATTTTAATATCCATAAGTAATTTCATGAAAAACTATATTCTTTTAATCCTTCTTTTTCTTATAGGAATTTTTATTCTTATACCTATTCTTCTTAAAAATCTAAAGATAAAGAGATGGTGGGATGAGAAGAAATTAAATATTCCTCAGATTGGAAAAATCTGGAAACAAGTTATATTGGTAAGATTTGCCACCACCTTTAGCACTCTTCTTTCCAGTGGAATTTTAGTTACCCATTCCTTAGAGATTCTTCAAGATGTTGTAGGAAATTTATATTTTAGAGAAGGAATTCAAAGGATATATAGAGGAATTATGGAGGGAAGATCCCTTTCTGAGCTTATGCAGGAGGAAGAGACATTCCCTCCAATGCTTGTAAGAATGATTGGGGTTGGAGAAAGAAGTGGAAGGATTGATGAAATGTTAGATGAATTCTCAAGATTTTCTCAAAGGGAACTTGATAACCAAACAAAAAAGTTAACCTCAATAATTGAACCTATGATTACCCTTGGACTTGCAGGAATAGTATTTTTTATAGCCCTTTCCATGTATCTTCCCATGTTTAATATGGTGAGATTGTTTAGGAGATAATTATGAGTAATAGATATAAATAT
>FMJZ01002515.1_pt1 | contig 50173 bp, 52 predicted proteins | sample 1987881 | NCBI WGS metagenome assembly FMJZ01 (sample SAMEA4378227, study PRJEB15110) | soil metagenome | biome: soil; feature: Field; material: Soil | place: India | collected 2015-03-11 | depth 0 m
TTTTTCCGATTTAATCATTTAAATTTTAATTTAAACTTTACTGAAAAAGTCATTCAGAGTTCTCCAAGGGAAACCTCTACTTCAACGCTCGCCACTTCTCCGGTTGGAAATGTGACAACGTCTCCGGGAACATGCTTTCCGTTCACACTGAGCGAAACCTTTTGACCCTTGCCGACGCGTTTCGCGGAAATATTGTACGTCACCCCTCTGAAAACCCTTTTAGCCTTAAAGCCACTCCAGGATTCCGGTATGCATGGAGATATTTTCAAGCCTTCGAAAGTGGGGCGTATGCCAAGAATCCATTGCGTCGCAGCCACGTAAACCCATGAGGCTGTGCCGGTGAGCCACGAGTTTCGTGCACGACCATACTCAGGGTGCTCCGGAGCAGCCAAGTTCTGAGAATACACGTAGGGCTCAGTCCCAAGAGTATCCATGTCTCTACGTCTAAGCGGCATTATCTGGCGGTAAAACTGGTATGCAAGGTCTCCCAACCCGAGTTTAGCGGCTGCAACTATAGCCCAAGTGTTAGCATGGTTAAATATGCCGCCGTTCTCCTTAAGCCCAGGCGGATAAGTTGCTGTGCCGCCGAAACGCTTCAGGTTCTCAACATCCATAGAATCACCATCCGTCTTCCCAGTGTTAAACGGGTCTCTCATCAGCCTTAAGCCTAAGGGCGTGTTCAAAAACTTTCGAGCACTCTCCAAGGCTTTCCTCGCCTTATCATCGTCGCCGAGCTCAGCGATAGCCGACCAAGCTTGCGGGATAAGACTTATCCAATGATGCTTCTCACTCTTCACGCCGACAGGCCTGCCCTCATCGTCGTAAGCCCTAGCATACCATTCACCGTCCCATGAAACCCTGTTTATTGTTTCAGCCATCCCCCTGTGAAGACTTTCAAACTCCCCAGCCTTATCCATGTCCCCAAGGTTCTTACAAAGATCCACGAGGTCAAGCATAGCCCTGCAGAAAAGCATCCCCGTCCAGACGCTTTCAGCCTTCTCAGAACCATGGTCAAGGTTCATAGTGTCATCCCAGTCTGCGAAGCCGATTAGTGGCAGGCCGCGGGACCCTTTTTTCTTACGGGTGAAGCCCACAGCCCTCGCCATATGCTCCCAGACAGTCTCCTCCGAATCACTATCCTGATATGGAATCTTCTCGTGTAGAAGCGTGTAATCCCCTGTTTCACGAATATAGCTGCAGGTCGCGATTACAAGCCACAGGTGGTCGTCGCTGAACCACTGGGGTTTCTCAGGGGATTCTGCAGCGTGACCGGGGCCCCCCTCACCTGTAAGCGGGAAAACCTGGTGCCAAGTATGCCCATCTTTAAACTGTAGTTTCCAAAGCATTTTAAGAACCCTGCGGGCATGCTGAGGATCATTATGCACGGTTCCCAACGTGTCTTGAGCAGAGTCGCGAGTCCCCATGCCTCTTCCCAAACCAGTGTCATAAAGGGAGACGAACCTCGACCAGTAGAGGTTGGCGCGGCATTGAACAGCGTTCCAGAAGTTTATCATCGCGTTCATCTCCTCATCAGGTGTTTCCACAGTCAGTTTCCCAAGGTATTCGCACCAGTTTTCACGGAGCTCTTGAAAAGCCTTCTCGACGTTTTCGACAACACTGTAACGCCTAACGGTCTCCATTATTAGACCCGGATTATCCGTCACCCCAAGCATGTAGACTATCGTATTCTCCTCCCCGGGCTTAAGCTCCAGAAAATGACTCAGGGAGGCTATGTTGTTGCCGCGTGAAGCAATGCTGTAACCCGGCTTGCCGCTGACAACCGCCTGGGGCCGGGAAAGGTCGCCGTAGCCCCCCACGAAAGCCTCGCGGCTAGTGTCATAACCTTCAGGGGCGAGGCTGCTTGCGAAGAATGTTCTAGTCGGTCTAAAATGAACCCCGGCGACTATAATGCCGTTTCTATACGAGCTTGAAACTATTTGCTGACCCCAATCCAGGTTAGTCGTGTCAACAGTAGCATCCCAGTAGGACAGTTCCTCGTAGGACCATATGCTCAGCCTTTTTACACGGGTGCTCGTGTTTTTAACGTGCAGCACGTGGAGTTCAACAGGACACTCGTCGCAAGGGGGATTAGGCGGGACGAAGAAGAGTATTGAGGATTCAACCCCGTTATGCCTACTGCTTATACGAGTATAGCCTGCGCCATGCCTACACTCATACCATTCAAGACTCCTCTTAACAGGCTGCCAGGTTGGGCTCCAAAACTCCCCGGTTTCCTCATCCCTAAGGTAAAAATAGTGCCCAGGCTGATCCGTCGGAACAGCGTTGTAACGATACCTTGTAACCCGACGGTTACGGGGGTCGCGGTCAAACGAGAACCCTCCCGCAGTGTTTGATATGATTCCGCCGTAGCCTCCTTGGCCGAGATAGTTTATCCAAGGCGTAGGAGTGTCCGGCCGAGTTATAACGTATTCTCCTGTTTCCTTATCGAAATACCCGTAGGGTTTGAGGGTTAAAGGGGACTCGTGGAAAACACGGTTGAAAACACTGTTCGCCCAGTCAACCTCTTGAGAAGGCAGGAGGGAAAAAACCTCGAGACCCACCAGCCTCTTAGCAACCACAGCCAGGGAATTACTGTGGTGCCAGTTGAGAATCACGAGACGACCCCGGAGGGTTTTTAAACAGGGGTTCTGAAAACCGTCTTCCAGACAGCTCTCTTCTTGCTCAACGGTTGTCTCTGGAGGCTCAACCATGATGATGTTCCCACCATCATCCTTAACGACGAATGTTTCAAGCATTCTGACTTTAACACCCTCCTTCACGAAAATTATTCGAAGCCGGATCCTGCCGTCAGGTTCAACCCAAGCCTTGGCCTGGACAGTCTCAGCAAAACCGGGAGATACGCGCCTCAGAAAACCAGTAATTTTTTCAAAATCCTCGAGATTCCAAACCGCCACCTCATCCTTAAACATGTTGCAGTATCGGAAATCCTAAGCAATATATAAACTGCACGACACTCCTGCCGGTTTCAGGTTTTAAAGCGTTATGTTGAGGGCGGCTGGAACCTTAATTCCTTATCGACCTTCTGCATCCATTCGCTGATCTTAATCTTCTGTGGACACTTCTCCTCGCAAGTCCTGCAGCCCACGCATGCGCTCGCCCGTCTCTCAGCAGGAATATTATGGTTGTAAACCCATCGGGCTGACCCAATCGTGTTATACGCTACACCATGATTGTAAACTTCAAAGTTCTCCGGAATATCAACGCCGTTTGGACACGGCATGCAGTAGCCGCATCTAGTGCAAGGAATCGGGCGGAGCTCCCTGTACTTCGCGTGTACCCTAGCTATAAGCTTAAGTTCCTCGTCGCCAAGTATCCTAACACCCGATCTTGAGGCGAACTCAATATTCCGCTTAACCTGATCCATCGTACTCATACCGCTTAGAACAACAGAGACCTCAGGCTTGTTCCAAAGCCATTGTAAAGCCATCTCCACAGGATCCTTACCGGCCTCGTCCCAGATCTGCTTCACAGCCGGAGGCGGGTTGGCTAAAGCCCCTCCTAACAGAGGCTCCATTATAACCACGGCCAGCCCTTTCCCAGCAGCGTACTTAAGCCCCTTTGTCCCGGCTTGAACCTCCTCGTTTTCATAGTTATACTGTATTTGGCAGAGGGTCCACTTGTCATACGCGTCTACAATCTCCTTGAAAACCTCGAAGTCGTCGTGGAAGCTGAAACCAAGATGCTTTATCCTGTCCTCCGAAACAACCCTTTCCGCCCAGTCGAAAACATTCAGGTTTTTAATCTTAAGCCAACTGTTTTTATTCAGAGCGTGAAGAAGGTAGAAATCAAAGTATTCCGTCTGAAGCTTCTTAAGCTGCTCCTCAAAGATCCTGTCCATATCCTCCCTAGAATTAATATTCCAGATAGGCATCTTGGTCGCGAGCCTTATCCTCTCCCTATAGCCATCATTTAAAGCCTTGCCGACGACAATCTCACCATTCCCCCCGTGATAAGGGTAAGCAGTATCCACGTAGTTGACACCATGGTCTATGGCGTACCTTATCATCCTGATAGCCTCAGGCTCATCAACCTTAGAATAGTCGTTGCCTATTACCGGGAGCCTCATGCATCCGAATCCTAGGGCAGAGACCTGCCAGTCAAGTTTCCCGAAACGCCTATACTTCATTTTCTCAAGGATAGAAGTACGGGACTTATAAATTTATTCAGAATCAGTGGAACCGTTTCCAGACTATGAGACGCCAGTGTAACAACAGCCTTATATCTCACCGGGACTGAAGCGAAACAATACGGCTGCGGAAAATGGAGGGATTAGAGACAGCTAAGAGAATGTTGAAAGAACAGGGTTTCAGCCTAGTTATAGTTAAACCCGGAATACTTGTCCACGCGACTAGGAGGTATGGTGTAATAGGGCTCGTTGAAGCCATTGAAAACTATGGGTCAGAACTATCAGGGGCAGCGGTGGCTGACAGGGTCGTTGGCAGGGCAGCGGCGATGCTCTGCCTGTACGCCGATATTGCTGAAGTATATGCTGGAGTAATAAGTAGGAAGGGTTTAGAAGCGTTGAGAGAGAGGAATGTAAGCGTTGAATATGGGGAACTTGTTCCTGAAATCCTGGACAGAAAGAGGAATGATGTTTGCCCGTTTGAAAAACTCGTCGCCGACTGCCATGATGAGGAAAAATGTTTTAAGAAAATAGGGTCTATTAAAGAGCGGTTTTTATAGACGCTTCTTGCTCGCGCGAAATCCAGAAGCGGCAGACCTTCGCAAGCCTAAACTGAGGAGGCTAGCCTTCTGCGTGCCGCAGGTTAATGTTTCAATCAGGATGAAGACTTGCCGGAGAGATTGGACATTACGTTTACATGAATCCTAGCCACGTCCCCCAGCTTATCCATTGCTTCCCTAAGCCTCCCACTCCAAACCTCTTTTAGACCTCCCTTCTCCTCCTGAACCACGTGGAACACAGAGTCATCGATTTTCGCCACGTAAACCCCATTAACATTCTTATTGAACGTTAGAGTAACCACCACTCTCTGTTCCTTGGAGAACCTTCCGAGCTTCACTATGTATGTGGCTGAAAGCTCGCAAACCTTCCGCTCTTTATCTGGGAAAGTGACGAGGGCCCCGCCGGTTTTAACGTTCTTACCGGTTTCAACAGTCTTAAGAGCCTCCTCATAATATCTGCCGAGCGAATCCACCTCTCTAAACATTACCGTGTCCATTCTTGTCTCTAGACCTCTGCTTGCAGTATCCTCATCTGCTAAAAGGGTAAATATTAAGGTTACGCCTGTTTAGAAAAACCTTTTCAAATAGGCCTGCCGCCGGCTGGCGTTCCAAGGATACAGCATGCAGGTAAACCGTAAGCCTAGGGAAACCACATGAGAAATGAGCATCTCTTTAAAGGCTAGAGTGCACGCAAACAATCGGGAAAAACGGATATGTTTTTAAAGACGCGTTGAGCACAAGGACCCATGGGAGAAGGCGGGACAGTTAAACTCGCAACAGCTGGTTGCGGAGGAATAGCCCGCGCACACCTCACGGCTTATGCGAAAATCAACGAGAAAGAACCCGGGAAACTCAGGCTTGTCGCCTTAAACGATGTCTCGAAAGAGGCTGCTGAAGCCTTTGCAGATGAGGCTGAGAAACTCCTCGGCTACAGGCCCCCTGTTTTCCTAGACGTTAGGGAAATGCTGAGGAAGGCCAAGCCTAGGGCAGTCGACATATGTACACCGCATTCTGAACACCACAGGGTTGCGTTGGAATGCATCAGGTCTGGGGCAGACATTATGGTTGAGAAACCGCTCGGAGTGACGCTGAGGGCAAGCAGGACGATAATAGCTGCCGGAAGGAAGCACAGGAGGCTTGTTGCGACCGCGGAGAACATACGCCGCGGAGTGAACCAGAGGACTATGCACTGGCTGATTAACGAGGCAAAGCTGATCGGCAAGCCTAGAATTTTCTACGCGATCCATTCTTCCTGGAACGATCCGTTGGAACCCAGGAAGTGGCATTGGAGGATTGAGAAGAACCTGAGCGGGGGAGGCCTGGTTTTGGATAGTGGAGCACATTTCTGCGACTCGATGAGGTACTTCTTCGGAGAGGTGGATAGGGTTTACGCCTTCGTAGGACAGTTTGAAAAATGGCCTCACGATAAGAATGGGGAAACCTTTTACAGCGAGGTGGAGGACAGCTGGGTTGCGCTAATAACCTTTGAAAACGGTCTCGTTGGAACATGGAGCTGGACAATGGCTGCGCCCGGCCATTCCTTTACAAAGGTTGTTTACTACGGGTCGGAGGGATGTCTCATAGACTCGGGCGATGTCTTTCACGGTCCTTTCGACAACGCTGTGTTAATTCTAAAAGACGGGACGCAGCGCACCATGACCGAGCTTCGAGAAGAATTCCTTGAAAGCATAGGCGAGGAGGGGAGGAACAGGCTTTTCCCACATGGCTTTACCGACGGGATTACTCTGGAGTGCTACGATTTTCTCGAAGCTGTTCAGAAGAGAAGGAGGCCGGAGGTTGACGGCGAAGACGGGATGAGGGCTAAGGCGATAGCTGAAGCAATATACGAGTCGGCTAAACTGCGCGCAGCTGTAAAGTATAGTGATGTTCTTAACGGGAGGATTTCAAAATATCAGGATCCAATCGACAGGGTAAACGGGCTGTTAAAGAGGAAACGGTAGCCGAGTTATTCTCCGGCGTTTCTCAGAATGCTCAGGACATCATCCTTGCCCAGCTTCATGAAGCTCCCTATTTTAAAGCGCCCTGAGCCGGTGCATCGGAGGGCCATCTCCTCCAACCTATCGCCGCAAACACCCAGTTCCCTGAGCGTCGTCGGAAGCCCTATCTGCTTGAAGAAAGACTTCAGCCTCTCGATGCCTTCGAGCACGGTTTTCTCAGGATCCTGAAAGTCGGGCTCAACGTTCCAGACTCTAACAGCGAACTGCACGAATATGTCTATGCGATTCCTGTATACATGTCTCATCCAGCTTGGAAACAATACTGCCAGCCCAGCGCCGTGCGGCACGTCGTATAGGCCGCTGAGCTCATGCTCTATTATGTGCGTAGCCCAATCCCCTATCCGGCCCGTCCCCAGAAGATCATTGTGCGCAACAGTGCTAGCCCACATTATTTCAGCCCTAGCATCATAGTTCTCAGGCTCCCTTAAGACGATTGAAACATTCCTTATCACTGTTTTTAAAGTTGCTTCACAAAGCCTATCCGTTAGATCCGCGTGCAGCACATTGGTGAAGTACCGCTCCATGACGTGAGCCATTATGTCAGCTGCTCCGCAAGCAGTATGGTAGGGTGGCACTGAAAAAGTAATCTCAGGATTCATCAAAGCGAACTTGGGGCGTAAGAGCTCCGTTGAGAGTGAAAGCTTACGCCAATCCTCCTCGTTAGTAATAACGGAGCTGCTGCTAGCCTCACTCCCTGCTCCAGGTATCGTTAAAACAACGCCCACGGGCAATGCTTCCATCGGCTCAGCCCTGTCAACGTAGAAATCCCATACGTCACCCTTATACGGAACGCCTACGCTTATGGCTTTAGCAGAGTCTATCACGCTCCCACCTCCAACAGCCAGTATGAAACCTACACCACTACTCCTGCAGACCTCTATTCCTTTTCTAACAAGGCTTAGACGAGGATTAGGCTTAACACCCGGAAGCTCAATAAAACTGACGCCTGCACTCTTCAAAGATTCCACAATCTTGTCGTAGAGACCGATTCTCTTTATGCTTCCACCACCGTAGTGGAAAAGAACCTTATCGCCGTATTTCTTCACCTCTTCCCCAACCAGATTTTCAACACCCCTGCCGAAAACGATTTTAGTAGGACATTGAAACTGGAAGCCTTCCATGAGGAAAGTTTTCTTCAAACAGGCTTTTAACCTTTTTTCACCGGCTTCGATGCTAATAAGCTTAGCATAGGCGCTTTCATAGTAAAACATTTTTATTAGGATTGCAGGGTTAATGTAGGAGGCTGAGAACATGGTTAAAATCTTAATACTTTACTATTCTCGAGGGGGGAACGTTGAAACCTTGGCTAAGGCGGTTGCCCAAGGTGTGGAGAAGGTTGAAGAAGCCACTGCTGAGCTGAAACGCGTAGACTACGCTACTGTTGAAGACCTTATATCGTGCGACGCTGTAGCATTCGGCTCACCCAACTACTTTGGCTACATGGCGGGATTATTGAAGGATTTCTTCGACAGAGCCTGGAGCGTAAGGGAGAAGACTTCGGGGAAACCGGCGGCCGCATTCACATGCGGCGGCAGCTCAAGCGACTCAGCGTTGCTAAGCATAGAGAGGATTTTCCCGGCTTTCAAAATGGAGAAGGCTGCTGGAGGCGTTGTCTGGGGTCTTAGGGAGAAAGGATCACCGTTTGAAAAAGACTTGTCTGAGTTAAAGAGGCTTGGAGAGGCTCTGGCTAAAGCAGCCGTTGAAAGAAAAACAAGGACGCCAGAGGACTGACAGCATGAAACCTTTAAGAGGAAACCGGTAATATTTTAGTGCAAGCTATCCCCATAATTTTTGTTTCCGAAACCAGCGTATTTGCTCAGACTCCCCGTCTCAATGTTTTTTCAAGAAATAAAAAGGATCGTGAGCCGCATGTTTTAACATGGAGAACCATGGGCAAGAACAGTAAGTCAGTTTAAAGCGGAAAGGGTTCGCTGAACAATACGCTTACAGGCAGCGTGGAGGAAAAAACATATATGCTTAAGAAGAAGCGAGCCCACATGGGATCAGCGAGAACAAGCTGTCTGGCATTGATTGTTTTAGCCGCTGTTTTCCTTATGGGAACAGCCGCAGCATTCGTAATAAACAACGACTTCGGAAGGCTTGAAGGAAAAACCGTTGCGATACTTGATGGCGAACACTACATAAGCGGGGTGCTGTACCGTCCGCTCGCAGCCACCGAGAAAAACCCTTTGCCGGCCGTAGTCCTTGTGCACGGTATCAGTAGTGGTAAAGAATCCATGAGCAGCATAGCGTTGGAACTTGCCAGAAGAGGTTTCGTCGCATTATCGATAGATGTTGTGGGCCACGGTGACTCCGGCGGTAGGCTCAGTGCAACCAAGGATCCCAGCCTCGGGGCTCTTGCAGCCTTAAGATACGTTGAAACTTTGCCGTATGTAGACGCTTCTTCGCTCGGCCTCGTAGGGCACAGCTTAGGGGCGGGGGCAGCCAGGGCTGCGGCCGCTGCCCACCGGGGGGTTAAAGCAACAGTGCTCATAGCGGGAGGCTTAGGCGGGGCGGCTTCCAACCCCTTGGCATACGGGGTTTTGAACACTACTTTCCCAAAGAACTTGATGGTAGCCATAGGCAGGCAGGACGTGCTTTTCAACCTTAACCAGGTTACTGGAGAATGGCTACCCACGGTTTTCGGGGTTCCCGAAGTCTCTCCTGGAAGACTATACGGCGATTTCACCTCTGGAACCGCAAGGAAACTAGTGGCCCCGGCTACAACCCATCTGCTTGAACCCCTTGACCCTACTATTGTTTCTGAAACAGTTGTCTGGATGAACAGCGCTCTCAAGCCTGGTGAAGCCAGCCTAATCGGGAAGCTGGAAGAAGGCTTGACATATCCCTACCGTGAAACAATGATGCTCCTGAGCTTTTTCTCACTGGTTGGTTTAACCTTCCCGGTTTCCATGTTAATCTCGCCGCACAAGTCTTCGAATAAGAGTAGTATTGAGCATGGTTCTCTTAAAGACTGGAGGATTATGGTTATTTGGGGGGCTCTTAGCATAGCGCTGCTCCTACCAACGTTCATACTGGGTTTCAGCCTACCCTTACCACCGGTTTTATTCGGCTCGTCTATCGCCTGGTGGTTGCTCATGGTTGCTATAGCCGGTGTTTTCCTCATCCTGTTCGTCATGCCTAGGTTCTCAGGCGTTAGGCTGAGAATGAGAATCCTGGCATCAGAATCCTTCACGCGGCGGGGAGTCTCAGCTGCAGTAAGCCTGTTCCTAATGCTGTACATCATTGTTTACCTTATAGAACTATTATTAGGCATGAAACTCTGGATTTTCATACCCGTTTTCAGAGTTCTCAGTTTTCCAGCCAGAATCAGCCTGTTCCTAACCTTCACACCGTTTTTCCTATTCTTCTTCTACGTCGAGGGAATTTACCTGCATGTTCTGCGCAGGGGGAGTGGTAAAAAAGGGTTCCTCCCGGAAGCCGTGGAGATGGGTCGAACCATCGGGGTAAAGATTGCGCCCTACATTCTCGTAATGGGAACACAGTATATCCCAATGTTCCTGTTCGAGATTAAGCCACTCACCTCTTTCCTCGGCTTCCTAATAGAGTTCCTTCCGCTCATAACTGTGCAATTCATCATCTCAACCGCATGCTCATGGTGGCTTCACCGGGTTACCTTATCCATAGGCACGGGCACAGTTTTCAACGCGCTCCTCTTCGCCTGGGTTTCAGCAGGAGTTTTCCCCTTCGGAGCACTAGGTTAACAACCGGCCAGACACAAAATGAGTTACTTCAAGGCATTTGGAATTAAGACGTTTCCCGAGGAAAAAGGGTTAGCGTACTGCGATTATGCTCATTACCTGTGAAAAAATAATCAGTTTAAGCATGATAAGCAACATATGCGTTATCCCGAGGGCGTTTATAATTCAACCCTCGGAGAAGGGGCGTGAGCTATGGCTGAAAAGCAACATGCACCCCGATTACGGCGAGCAATGCTTTTTAAAGTTATTACCCCAAACCTCTAAAGCTTTTGCCCAGAATGTGAATACACCCTGCCCATAGTCCTCAAATATTTCTTGATAATCATGTCCTGCTCCCTTTGCCGTGACAAATTAGTGTCCAACATTCAGCTTTTTAACCACTCACGATACTCGTGCAAAGCTTGTAGTAACTTGAACCATATTCGCCGCGCGTTAACCTAATACCCGATCTTCCCAGTCTTCTGGGAGAAACTCTAGCCATTTTCCAACTCACCCCTGTTTCCCACCGACGGTATGAGCGCGTTTAAAACTGGTTCAACCCAACTATTGTTCGGAATATCGTAAAGTATGAAGTCGCTGTCGAACTGCCAGTATGCCCAGCTCCAACCCTTCTCCTCAGCCAGCCTAGCCACGAAACCCAAGTATCTTACCCTGGAAGCCATATCCGCCCTGTCGTATACTCCGAACTCTCCTAGGAAAATAGGCCTGTCATGCTTCTCAGACCATGCTTGAACCTTCTCGAAATCACGTATGATTGCCGTCTTCTCCTCCGGGGAGCCCGCCCACCTTACTCCAACCTTGTTCTCGCGGCCAGCCCATTTAGCACCCTGATGCGTGAAATCCATAGGCTCATAGTAGTGCACGGTCACAATTATATTCCTGTCTTCCTCCGGGAGAACCAGCTTGTCGAGGCCCGTTATGCTGTTCCAGAGGGCTGGGCCTATTATCACAGTCCTATCCGGGTTAGTCCTACGCACCGTTCTAAGAACATCCGTGAGAAGACGGTTCCAGAGCTCAGGCGTAAGCTCCCCGTTAGGCTCGTTTAGAAGCTCGAAAACCACCCCGTCAGGATAATTACTGTAGATTTTCCCGATTTGATCCCAGAAGGCGAGTAGCCTCCCCATGTTTCCAAACGGATCCCTACCCATGATTATGAACTCGTGGAAATCGATTATCGGCATCAGCCAGTTGCCTAAAGCCTGTTCAACCGCCCAATCCAAGGTTTCAAGCCATTCCTCCGAAAGCCGGTTTCCCTCAACCATAGCCGCGTCGCGGAAAGGATGGAGAGCGATGCGTACACTGTTGAAGCCGACACTCGCTATCAGCCTGAAATGTTCACTCCTCATCCTTCCCGTAAACCTGTTTTTCCAAACCGGGTCGTAACCAAGTATGTTAACACCCCTGCCAAGCCGCTCATTCTGCTTAAACACATCCATTTTAATCAACTCCAGTACCTCATGCTCACCACTCAACCTTAAAAGCCCTGTAGGACGAGGGGGACAGGTAGACTTGGAACACTGTTTCACCGTTCCTCTCAAAACCTTTTAATGCTTCCTCGGAAGTAAGCTCTCGCAGCTTCAAACCCCTACCCTTAACAACAACGTTAACCCTAGAAGGATGAGGCAGGAAAGAATGTAGAATTAAAGCATCGTTGTCGTAAAGGAAAATGCAGACCCTGCTCGGTCCTTCAAGGCTTATTTTCAGATTCTTCGAGAAGGCTCTTCTAATACTGTTTAAAACCGGGGGCGGGAGATGGTATAGGTCGCTAAAGTTATCCGGTATTGTAAGAATGTAAAGCGTTCCTCTACCATAGTTCGTGAGCATGAGTAAAGGGTACCCGTTGCCCCTGCTTAAACATGTAATGACCTCCCAAACATCGTTAGTCGGATATTTGAGATGCGGGATAAGGATTTCCACATCCGAGTGGTAAACGTCTTCGAAAAGAAAGAAGCCCAGGGAGAAGTCTTTAACAAGTATTTTACCACCGGTATACTCAACCTCGGCGAGCTCCCTTACCACCTTATCCTGCATCGCCCTGAGAAAGCCGGATGTAATAATAACATCCCCGCCTTTAACAAGATGCTTCTTGATTTTCCCCATTATCCCGCCGTCAAACTCGGCGCATTCGGTTAGGAACACGGTTTCACCGGATTCAGGAAAACTTGGAGTCATCTCGATAGGGACTCCTAGCATGCCTATGTAGCTCGGAAGGAAATCCTCGCCGGACGAGTTGAACGGCTTATAGCTTTTAACACCATAAGGGTTGCCGAGTCTTCCAGCGAGAAAATCCATCTCTTCAAAGACGCTTCCAACTACTGGCGCGAGAATGCTCATAGGAGTTTTCACTCCCTCCTTTTTCAAAGACTCAAGCAGGGCACTGTAGCAGAAGAGCGTCACCTCCCTTGCTTTAGCGAAGACCGTCAGCCTTATTTGCTCCGCGTAACGGTCAAGAGTCCTCCTGGCAAATGGATCAATCCAGCCGCCGCCGTTTAAACCTGGCTTAACATTCTCCAGAAACCTCATTATAGCGTAGCTCTGATACTCCTGAAGGTGTTGATGAGTATACTCTGAGTCTCTCGTCTCAGTGCCCGTGTAAACCATGTCGAAAAGCCGCGATTCGAAATCGAGACTATAGCCGAGAAACTGATAATGCTCAAACCAGTTTGGATACTTTATTACCAGCCTAACCTTGGGGTTAACCTCCTTCGCTGTTTTAAAGATGATGGTTTGCGCAACATCCTCCATAGTCTTCAAACGGTACTCGGTCCAGTTTCTATCACCCTTGGCTTCAACGCATGCTTCACACTTGCAGCTTGTGAAGAGCCAGTCGTCCAAGATTATCTCGTCGAATAATTCAGCAGTATACTTGACAATGTGTTCAAGCATTTCCCTGTCACCGGGCTTCGAGTAGCAGAGAGATTGACCGCGCGGACCATTAGTGGCTATTCCCCCCGATGTCTCGACACCCTTATCTTTGAAAAACGATTTAACCTTCTGCATTAAGCCTCTATCCACCAGGGTGTCGCTGCCAAAGGCCTCAATGTAGACCTTGTCAAAGAGAATACTCGTGTTCAAAACCTTGAAACTGTTTTCCAGCCAGGTTGAATCAGCCATATTATTCAAGTCGTGAACCGTGCAGTAGACTGCAACCTTAAAATTCCCACATTTTCCTCCAACACCCATAAGCTCTTGAAACACTCTTAATACTTATACTTTATTCTTGTTACAAAACTGTCAAAAGGCTTTAGGGAAAAGCCTTATAAGGATTTTTGACTTAAAGAGGAACAGTAGAAGAAGTGGGGGGAAAGCCTTCGTTCAAACACATAGTAACATCGACCCAAATACTGCTGGCTCTAATCATAATACTGCCAATAGTCGTAAGCCTATGGTTAGTTCTCACATATCCCCCAGCTTGTTCAAACTGCTTCCCGGAATTGAAGAAGACGGAGCAATACTGATCACGGTAGGATAAGAAACGTTTGAAACGTTGATTGTTAAAATCCACTATCCTTCTGAAATAGCTAGGATAATGGAGAATAGGATATGGAGCGAGGCCAAAGGCAACTGTTTGACTGCAAAAATAGGGGAAGGCCTCAGGATAGAGTGGCACGACGATGTGGTTACAGCGAGTATGATTAATGGTACAGAGCATGTTTTTAACATAAGGGGGTTGAGGAGAAGGTTGGAGCAAATAAAACTGGCTGTAAACAACACTTCTGTAGAGGCAACGATCAATGCTCTAAACCTATCCTACTCGAGGCTGAGGAACCTGCCTGAAGATTTTAAGAATAGGGTGATCACGAACATAGAGAACCAGTCTTTCATCAAATGGCTTAGGGAAGAAGGCTTCACCCACAGTGTTGAAAGCGTTAGACTATGGGGAGCATTAGGAGGATGGGACAGAACTTCGAATGTGGAAATAGAACTGCTGGTTGAGGGAGTTGAAGCATCATGCAGCCTAATCCTTAATAAAACCTACAAGGTGGCGTCTAATTCTAATGCATCCAGGGAACTGCAGGTATCCCTTGGGAGAGCAATAAGACCAATGGATTTTGCATATATGTTTATAAATATGATGATGGATTCATAGTGGCCACAATGGTGGAATCCAAAAATCCGATTACACAGGATATACTCGCAACATGGGTGAAGCATGGTTAAAGAACAGATCGTCAAACATTTGGATCTCGCCGAACATATACGTAAGAACTTCGATTATCAGTGCGACGAGCGAGCTGGGGCAGAGGATCATGCAGATATTAAGCAGCAATAGGCTTACAGGTAGGCTTATAGAATCCAGGTGGGAGGTAACCCTAATTATGACTGAGAAGTATCCTTTCGATCAAACGAGCCGGTACTTCGCATATTTTCACCATGTTGAAAAAGGAATAGTTTTAGATGCGAAGATTAATCCTGACGCCGGAAGGATTGAGAAAATATCTTTCATCGCTGAAGAATAAGATTTTTAAAGATTTTCAGCAGAGAAGTTTAGAGATGGCTCTACTTGAGAAGAGGCTTGAAACATACATTTTATTGTCCGGCTTACTTTTTACAGCCGTATTCTGCTTTGTAAGCATGAAAGGAGAGTGTGAGCGGATGCAGCTGGCCTACGATTATTGGTTGGAAGAAGCAGTCGCGGAATCCGAGATGCGTAGAGGAATAAACATTGGAAACGCTTTGGAAGCACCTAGGGAGGGAGACTGGGGGGTTTACATTAGGGACGAGTATTTCAGGATAATAAGGGAAGCTGGCTTCGACACTGTTCGAATACCAATAAGATGGTCAGCCCACGCTGAGAACAATCCGCCCTATAGGATCGACGAAGACTTTTTCAACAGGGTGGATTGGGTTGTGAACAAGTCCCTGGAACAGGATCTCACAACCATAATAAACATTCATCACTACGAGGAGATAATGCAAGACCCCTTGGGTCAAATGGATCGTTTCATAGCCTTGTGGAGCCAGATATCTGAGCACTATAAGGATTACCCTGAAAAACTTTACTTCGAGCTTCTTAACGAGCCTTACGGCAAGCTGACTGATGAGAAGTGGAACATGCTTCTCAGGAAGACTGTTGAAATAATAAGAAGGACTAACCCTACTAGAAAAATAATCATAGGTCCAACAGGGTGGAACAGCGTTTACAATCTTAAGGGACTGGTTATCCCTGAGGATGAGAACATTATCGTCACCTTCCACTTTTACACTCCCTTCGAATTTACCCATCAAGGGGCGGAATGGGTCAACCCCTCTCCAACCGTCGGCAGGAAATGGCTTGGAACCAAGGATGAGAAGAAACAGATTACGGATGAGTTGAACATGGCTGTCGAATGGGCAACTCAGCACGGTAACGTTTCCCTCTTCATGGGCGAGTTCGGAGCATACAGTAAAGCAGACATGGGTTCAAGAGTAAGATGGACACATTTCGTCGCGAGAGAGGCGGAGAAGAGGGGAATAGCCTGGTGCTACTGGGAATTCTGCGCAGGCTTCGGAGCCTACGACCCGGATAAGGGGGAGTGGAGAACAGAGCTTTTAAACGCGTTAATCTCTGAGAAGCATTACGTTACTGTGGAGACTGAGTATGGAAACGCTTTTGGCACAGGCTGGTACGACAAGGATACTTACGCACTCATAGGGATTAATGCTACAAGCTGGGGCTTCTATGTTTTCGACCATTTTGAAGGACTAGGCCCTATGGACAGAATGATAGACGAAAGGACTGTTGAAATCTACGTCGACGGACCCAGGATGATAAAGGCTGTTTGGAGAATAGACTATGTTAAACCGTTAACAGTAGTCTTAACATGTTTCGCCGCATGTGTAGCAGTAACCCTGTATAAAAAGCGAGCCTTAAAAGCCTTTCAGAATCAACCCGCCCCGTGACTTAAAATCGAGTATTCACATCCGGATTACGCGGATACTCAATGCAGGATGCCTGGCGTAGAACGCCTTGACCCTCGAACAATCGTTATCCGTGGAAACGACTTGCTTGAAGCGATGAGAAGAATAGGCCGGTGTCAACTTTACAAAGAATCGCGTCTCTTTATAATGCAACCAACCCGTTCATTCTCGTTTTTCGCTTCACCTGTTCATCATGCTGATTCGCGATCGTTGCTTCACCTTCTTGCCGTCCAGAAGGTGCTCCATCCGCCGAAATTCCCGCCGCGTTTAGAGTCCCCCGGTAGAAGATCCATATAGTTTTCAGCAACCTTCCTGAATGCTTGAGCATACTCTTCAATGACCTCAGGCCTATAATGCTTGAACCATGGGACGGTGAACACGCGCTCCTGCACGCTCTCTGAAACCGGGAGACTGCCGGGCGGCTGCCTCACGTCAACACCCGGAGGAGAATTCGCTATGCGTGTCGGTTTACCCTGGTTGTAGACATCCATCTCGTTGAACAACGGGTGTAAATGCAGCGGGAGGTTGCATCCCGGATAGCAGGGGGCTCCCTCTGCCCTTACTGCTTCGCAGAACCGGTTAACAGATAGGCCTCCTAACTTCTCCGGATGGTAGATGCCGTGGGGCGTGTACCATCCGCCCTTGGTTGACCCAGAGTCTTTCGGAGGCCTATTGCTCTTGATTCCGGGGACGTCTTCAAGCAGGTCCCAGAAGTAGTTCATGGCCTTATCTATCTCAGCCATAAGCGCCGGGTAATGCTTCAGCTGAACACGGCCCACTGCGGAGGTTAACTGGTGCATCCTATACTTGTACCCTCCCCAGGGCAGCCCTGCTCCACGCTTAAGGTGTTCCAGTGTTAAGGCGAACCCGTGGCGCTCATAATGGCCGAAGGCCACAGCCCTTTCATAAACCCGCCTGTCATTCGTAGTCATCATTCCTCCCTCGCCGCAGGGCAGGGATTTGCCGGACATCAGTGAGAAGCCTGCAGCATCTCCAAAGGTTCCAACCATTCTACCCTTGTAAAGAGCGCCGTGGGCGTGGGAACAATCCTCAACCATCATCAAGCCGTTCCTCTCAGCTATCTTCATTATAGCATCCATATCTGCTGGCATTCCGAGATAGTGGACAACCATGATAGCCTTCTTGGAGTAATCCAGCGTTCAATATCTTTAGGATCTATGCAGAGCGTTTCAGGATCAATGTCGGCGAAGACAACGGTTCCACCAAGCGAGTAGACCTGTAGGCAGGAGGCCCAGTAAGTGATGCTTGGACAAATAATCTCGTCTCCCTTCCCTATGCCTATGCCGAACATCGCGCTATGCAGAGCGGCGGTTCCAGTGTTATGTGCTAGCGCGTATCCCACGCCCAACCATTGGGCGAACTCCTCCTCGAATCTTTGAGTCACGTCTATGTCTGACATTTTCCCGGCGCGTAGCACTTCTAAAACAGCATCCTCAATCTCCTGTGTTATAATCGGTCAAGAGAATATGTCTAAATGTTCAGATTCGACAGTCTTCGAACCCCCTAGGAGAGCTAGGTTGCTTTTCAACCTTTAAACCATCATTACACTGTTTCAGCGGATAGTTAAATATAGCGTGCGCTTAAAAGTCAGGCCGAATGCTTAAATAACTTGCTTCGCAGGGCGGTAGACATGATCATCGACATTCACGCTCATTGTTCCCCTAGACGAAGCTGGCTTACCTACGATCCTGTTAAAAACCAGTATATACCGTGGATAACAGTGTCTGAACTCGTTAAGCGGATGGAGGAAGAGGGGATAGACATAACGGTGATTCTCCCACTGCCAAGCCCGGAAAGCTCCATAGAGCCTGTGACCAACCGCGATGTTATAGAGTTCAGCAAAAAATATGAAAGCAGGCTAATCCCCTTTTGCAACCCGGATCCAAGGCTGAACGCCGGCTCGGAAAAAAGCCTAAGATTCATAATGGAGGAGTATAAAAGCGAAGGATGTAAAGGCGTGGGTGAAATAACTGCCAACATATATTTTGACGACTCGAGGACCTTGAGCCTTTTCAAGGTTTGCGAAGAATTAGGGCTCCCCGTAATATTCCATATTGGTCCCTACCTAGGTGGTTGCTACGGCCTTGTGGATGAGCCCGGCCTGCCTAGGCTTGAGAAGTGTCTAAAAACGTTTCCAAGCCTGATATTCATAGGGCACTCTCAACCATTCTGGGCCGAGATATCTGGAGACCTTAAGCCGGAGGATAGGAACAGTTACCCAACAGGCAGGGTTGCTCCAGGCGGAAGAATCGCCGACCTATTCAGAAGCTATCAAAACCTTTACGGGGATCTTTCAGCCGGCAGCGGGTATAACGCTATTTCGAGGGACCCGGAGTTCGGAGTCCAATTCTTGGAGGAGTTTCAAGACCGGTTGATGCTCGGAACAGACTTGGACACGCCGGGTCAAAAAATACCCCAGCTGAAATATCTGCACAGCTTGAGGGAAGAAGGAAAAATATCTAGGGAAACCCATGATAAAATCATGTATAGAAATGCTGCGAGAGTCTTGAGGCTTGACTTAGAATAGGCTGTAAGCCCTCACACGGGTTTAAATCACGCCAGCGGAAGCCTCACCATCTCACTATTTCTACTCGACGGTAGATAGCGTTGATGATTTCGAGACTTCCTCCCCTCCTCGCCAGAAATCTTTGGCTCCCTGTCCTCCAAGATGGCTTAGCGCACGCTCCAAAGGCTTTTTATCGCAGTGTTCTCTCGCCCTGAACCATTCTACGGTTGCCCCCCGTAGAAAAAGGCGGCCCAGTCTACCAGTTTCCACCGCCTCCCTTACCTTGAGAACACTGGGGTCAAACCTGCCCTGAAGGTTTACACCAAGCTTCACACCAACCCTTCTAGCCCACGTGATTTTTAAAAAAAGCTTGGTTTCTTCAGACCGATATGTGGCTGCAAACTAGAGGGAGGCCTTCAATTTTTCAAGATACTCCTTTATGAACCTGAGGTTTTCAACCGTCTTTGGGATGAAATTCGCGTATGCTAAGCTTCTCCGATAACCTTCCTCAACACCTTTTATAATTTCATCAATATTTTCCTTTGTAACGTTTTTCAACTTTTCCTTAAGCATTTCTAAACCTTTTATAGCGTTACTGGCTTCCGAGGAGAACATCCTGTAAGGTTTCAACTCAGCTATGCATTCGTCTATCTTAGACTCAACCTCAGACATTGAGGTCACCGTGTGTAAAGCGTTTTTGGAACTATTAAATCTTACTTTCGAGAAACAAGTTTAGAGAAACATGCTTCTCATCCACGTTGAAAAAACCGTCAGGTTTAATCAAGCGTATTTAGATAGTTCTCCAATTCCAATATGCGTAGTTTAACCCTGCTTAAGATTTCCCTCAGCTCTTCGAAGTCCCCGCGCGATAAAGCAGTATTCAGACTCTGAACCATCTTGGATAATTCTTCAGCACACTCTATTGACTGCTTAATTCTTCCACACCCTTCTTTTTCAGCTTGACTCGGCTCGTCCAGCATTTTTAACCACCTGTAGTGCCACCTTATAAATGTCTTTCAGGCTAGCCTCCTCGCCCATCATCCCAAAGCCAGCAGCAGCTGAACCATGAAATGCCTCGTCCAAAGCCTTTAGAATAAGCCTGTCGTCCACAGGCTTCTGCCTACCCATCAGCATGTTTACGATGAGAATAGCCTCCTCGTCGGAAGCTTTATTGAGAAGCCCCGTTAAGCTTTTAACCTTGGAGGCGATGCTGCTCTTCCCGCTCATCCTGCAAGCCTCAAGCATCCCCAGATAAGCCTGGTCTATGCTCAACCTCTTCTCGAGAAGTATGCTGCTCCTCCTGCTTAAAACATCCTTCAGTCTTCCGGATTGAACTAATCCTTCAGCCACATCCTGTTTGAGAAGCGTTATTCCGGCCAAGGCTTCTGAAACTATTCTCTTTAACAAGTGTGTCCCGATAAGCCTTGAAGCCTCTCCGAAATCCATCCTCATTATCCTGAGAAGGGTTTCGAGGCAATTGGCGTCGACCTTTTTAAACAAGGCAGCAATCTCCCAGACGGCATCCTGCTCTTCCAACATGCTTAACCGGTTGAGCGCTTCAGCCACATCTCTGAACCCCTTGCCCCCCATATTACTGGAACCCCTCGTACAGGATCTTCATGCTTCTAGGCGGCGGCGGTCTCCCGCGGGCCGCTGAATCCGAATAACCCAAGGGGGTGAGTGAAACCGCCCTATATCCTCTGGGAGCATTGAGAATCTCTTCAACCCGTCTCTCGTCGAAAGCCCCGATCCAGCATGTTGACAACCCTAGGCTTGTGGCCGCCAGCATAAGGTTCTCCATGGATGCGCCAACGTCCAGAAGACTGTAGAGTTCAACCCCCCTCTTCCCGTAAGCCGAAGCCTCCTCCAGCGAAACCAGGTACACTATCACGATGGGGGCCTGAGATATGAATGTCTGGTTTAAAGCAGCCTCAGCGATCCGCCTTATTTTATCCTCATCCGTTACGACAACTATCCTGTAGGGATGTATGTCTCCTGCTGAGGGAGCCATGAGAGCTGCTTCAAGAACCTTGTCGAGGAGCTCCTTAGGAACCGGCTTCTTTAAGAGTGACCTCACGCTCCTCCTTTTCGAAATGCATTCAAACGCGTCCAACGCTTGAAGAAAACTTTACCGTTGAAGATAAGGTTTTCCATCGACACGCCTACTCCAGTCTAAGAAAAACCCCCTTCTCCCTATTAGTTTAGCCTGTTCTCCGGCTAGAGTATTGTTATGTTTCTTTCCGAGAAGCCGTTTTTAGACAAATAGTTGTGGACCTTCTGCCTGTGGTCGCCCTGAAGCATTATAACATTGTTCTTAACGGTCCCGCCGCATGCGCAGTAAGTTTTAAGCTTCTTAGCAAGGCTGGCTAAGTCCACCTCTTTCGAATCAATGCCTTCGACTATAGTCATCTGCTTGTTCCACCTCGTCACCTCAAGCCTTATTGTTATTATCTGCTCCTCCTTACTTAGCTCCTCGAAAATTTCCTTGTCGTCAAACGGCTTTATCCTTTCACCTAACGCTTCCTCTACCCCTACCATTTAGGCTTTGTTCGGTAGAAGGATTCTCTAGGATGCTTAAAAACCTTTTCAACCCCGCGGATAAAAAAAGAACCTTCAGGTTTCAACCCTAGCCTCCTCAGCTTTAAACTCGAACACGATGTCCCTGAGACTATCCGCAACCCCTTTTAAACGCTCCTTCAACGGGTAGTTCTTGTCAATATCCGCAATAACCTCCCACTCAGCCAGTTTACCGGGCACTAGGGTTGTTGAGCTCGTTGCCACGAGATTTATTCCTGACGATGCGAGCGAGTTAGCAACCTTCGCCAATGAGCCTGGTTGATCAGATATTTTAAAAACTATTCTGACGAAGATACCACCCTGCCGGGCGGGCATCAGCGTGAAAACGTTTCTTTCAGAATCATATGTTCCAACAGTCTCAGACTGCGGCCTAAGCCCCATAAGGTCTCTGACAGCTTGAGGAATCAGGATTCTACCCCTATCATCTATTTTAAGCAGGTATGTTTTCGGCATTCTTGCCCCACCTTAGGAGGCTTGGGAAAAGCTTATAAATATGTGGGTCCCCAATGGAACATCATTCCCATGATATTCCCACCAAGGCCTATATGCCTAGACGCCAACGAAAACCCGTTCGGCCCGTCTCCAAGAGCCATAAATGCTTATTTTAAGACAGCTATGCGTCTAAACAGGTATCCGGACTACGTTGAGTACAGAGAGTTTATCTCCAGCCGTCTAGGGCTACAGCCCTGGGAGGTTCTTCCAACACCAGGTAGCGACAGAGGGCTGCAGACCCTGCTGCAATGCTTGTCGAAAAACTACGCGCACATCGTAATACCTTCACCAGCCTTCCTTATGTACGCACGTTTCTCCAAGCCTTTCTTCAACAGGGTTGAGCAGCCTCCTTCTTGGCTGGGCAGGGGCTGGGACGCTGTCTTCAGCCTTTCAGGCAGCGACGCTGTCCTATTGTTAGGATCGCCGAACAATCCGACGGGGGAGGTTGTTGAAGAGAGCATTGTAAGAAGGTTTCTGAAGGAATTCGGGATGGTTATTGTGGATGAGGCATATGCCGAATACTACGGTAAAAGCTTCGTCTCATTTCTACGCGGCTTCAGCAACATAGTGTTAGTCAGGACTTTTTCTAAAGCATACGGGTTAGCGGGCTTAAGGTCTGGGTATCTTTTAGGGGAAAGCTCTGTTTTAAGAGAAGTCGAGAGAGCCATGGGGCCTTTCGATGTTCCAGCTCCGGCTGTGGAGGCTTCTAAGGCAGCTTTTGAAGACGAAGACTGGCTTAGAATGGTTGTTGAATCAACCTCCCTGAACAGGGCCTACATGGTCGACGCGTTGAACAGGCTTGACGGTGTAAAGACCTGTGATTCTAAGGCGAATTACGTCCCGATCTATGTTGAAGACGCTCAAAGAGTTTTTGAGAAGCTTCTTGCCGAAAACATAAGGGTGCGTTTAGTAACATCTGAATGGGGAGGGGTTGAGAAAGCGTTTCTAAGAGTCACGGTTGGAACCATGGTTGAGCTGAAATGCTTCCTCAATGCTTTAAGGAGGACTCTGGCGAATTGAGCAATCAGGTTTTCCTAGCCCTTCCCAGCAAGGGGAGGTTGTTCCAGCCTTCGCTTGAGCTACTGGGTTCATCAGGCCTGATAACCTATTTCCCCAATGATCGGAGTTACCAAGCGCTATCCCGTTTAAAAGGGCTTTCGATAGTGTTCAACCGCGCGGCAGATATTCCGAGGATGGTTGAAAACGGTGTTGTAGACCTAGGCATTACTGGGAGAGACCTTGTCAAGGAATCAGGCGTAGACGTTGAGGAGGTTCTTCCACTTAACTACGGTTACGCTAAGCTCGTGATCGCAGCACCCTCCTCAAGGTTCGGCGACCTGAATGATCTGCTTAAAAAAGAAGGCTTCAAAGTGGCAACCGAGTTTCCAAACATAGCGAGAAGCTTCTTCCAAAGCCTGAATGTTAACGCTGAAGTTATAAATGTTGAAGGAACCTCGGAGACGATGCCGAACCTCGGCCTATCCGACTGCATAGTCTCAGTGATGAGCACCGGCACAACGCTTCTAGTACACGGATTGAAGGTTCTTTCAACAATCATGGATTCGCAAGCAGTTCTAATAGGCAACAGGAACAGCCTTAAAAACCCTGAGAAGCAACCCATTATTGGAAGCATCGTATCGATTATTCAAGCAACCCAGATGGCTCAAGGAAAGAAGCTTCTGATGATGAATGTGCCTGAAGAATGCTTGAAGGAAGTTATTAGCTGCCTGCCCTGCATGAGCGGCCCCACGATCTCTAAAGTAGAGTCTCAGAAACCCATGTGGGAAGTTATTACTGTCGTGGATTCAGACAAGGTTTTCGAAGTGGTTTACAACGTTAAAAACAAAGGTGCGCGGGATATTCTCGTTCTAAACATCGATAAGGTGATTATTTGATGAAGATAATTCCGTCGATAGATCTGATGAATTCAAAGAGAGTAGAGGTAGTAAGCCATGTGGTGGATAAGGCTCTTAAAGACTCTAACCCAGTTAAAATAGCAGTGTACTGGGAGAAAGCAGGCGCACACATGATTCACCTGGTTGACATAGATGCTGCCTTGAACACAGGGAGAAGTAACACCGGCATTATTAAGAAGATTATACGCTCAGTCGCGACACCGGTTCAAGTCGCGGGCGGAATCAGGATTAGGAGGCAGGTTGAAGACTTTCTTTCATATGGCGCTTCAAGGATCATTGTGAGGCTGAAGCCCTGCTCGATGGATGCTGTGGACGATTTCTCAGGCTTGGAGAAGATTGTTCTAGGAATAGACTATCTGGGGAGAAACATGTTTAGAGGCATCGGTAAGGAAAGCATCACTGTTAAGGAGGAGGAGGCCGCCACCTGGGTTTTAAAGGTTGACGACGCAACAGGTTTGAAAGGAATCCTTCTAACCGATGTTGGAAGAGAAGGCTCGCTGGCAGGGTTGCGCCGTGAAACGCTTTCTTTCTTATCCATTCTTAGGGAAACAGGCTTGGAGCTCATGTATGCTGGAGGAGTTTCCTCTCTAGAAGACATTTTGACTTTGAAAAAGACTGGTGTGGAAGGCGTGGTCGTAGGGAAAGCTTTATACAACGGGCTGCTAAGCCTAGAGGATTTAAGGAGGATTGTTTAGGATTGAGAACATCCATGGTTCGCAGAGAGACTGTTGAAACAGTAGTTGAGCTGGAGCTTACCTTGGACGGTGAAGGCGCGCACACTATAGAGACACCCTACCCTGTGTTCAACCACCTGCTCGGAAGCATGATTAGGTTCTCAGGCTTCAACCTTAGGCTCAAAGCTAGGAACATGGTTGAATGCGATGAACACCATTTAATCGAGGATGTTGCAATAGCTTTAGGCGAGGCTTTAAGGAGGGCTCTCGGCGAAAAAAGGGGGGTGAGCAGGTTCGGCTATTCTATTATCCCTATGGACGAGGTGCTCGCTTGTGTCTCACTAGACTTGAGTGGAAGACCATTCTTCTCCCACAACATGCAGTTTAACCAGACAACGGTCGGCAACATGGGAACCAGCATGATCCCACACTTCTTCCGAAGCCTTTCAAACTCATCCGGCTCGACGCTTCACATCCTGATATTTAGAAACGGTGATCCGCACCACTTGGCTGAAGCCGTTTTTAAAGCTGCGGGTCTCGCTTTCAAACAGGCGGTTACAGTAACAGGTTCAACAATCCCGAGTGAAAAGGGGGCCTTGTGAAAGAAATGGGTTTAACCAAGAGGATAATTCCGTGTCTTGACGTTTACGACGGCATAGTGGTGAAGGGTGTCAAGTTTTCAAACCTTAAGAGAATAGGGGATCCTGCGGAGCTCGCTGTTAAATACATGGAGCAGTCTGCTGACGAAATAGTTTTCCTCGATATTTCCGCCACGCCAGAGGAGAGGGAAACCATGGTGGAAGTGGTTAAGAGGACCTCTGAGAACCTTTTCATCCCTCTGACCGTTGGGGGAGGAGTTAGAAGCGTGGAGGATTTCGGTAAGCTTCTTAGAGCAGGTGCAGACAAGGTTTCAGTCAATACTGCAGCCGTCAAGGATAGGAGCCTGGTTAGAAGGGCTAGCAGTATTTTCGGGCAGCAATGCGTCGTGGTCGCTGTCGACGCTAAAAGGACTGAGAAAGGATGGGATGTCTATGTTAAAGCTGGAAAAGAGCCGACTGGGCTTGACGCGCTTGAATGGATTAAGACATGCGAATACGAGGGTGCTGGCGAAATACTTTTAACAAGCATAGATGCGGACGGCACCAGACTAGGCTACGATGTCGAACTCTTACAGGCGGCTAGGAGAAGCGTCAACATCCCTGTAATAGCCTCGGGCGGCGCCGGCTCACTGCAACACGTTTATGAGGCCCTTACCAGAGGGGGTGCTGACGCCGCGCTCATCGCTTCACTCCTGCACTATGATCAGTACAGCGTTTTAGAAATTAAGAAATGGCTAAAGGAGAGAGGGGTTGAAGTAAGGCTTTGACCTTCGAGTATCTGGCTGAACTGTTCGAAGTCGTGAAAAACAGGGTGTGCGAGAAGCCTAAGGGGTCTTACGTCGCGAGTATTGTCGAAATGGGAATGGACAGGGTTCTCGGAAAATTCGGGGAGGAGGCTTTTGAATTCGCCTCGGCAGTACAGGGTAACGGTGACAAGGTTGCGGAGGCAGCTGACCTTTTATTCCACTACCTTATAGTGTTGGCAGCATCCGGAGTAGAGCTTGATGAAGTTGTGAGAGAGCTCGAGAGAAGGCGTAGACACTGATGAAAAAAATACTGATACTTGATTGCGGAGTCGGAAATCTCGCGAGCATAAGCGCATCTCTTAAAAGAGTAGGGGCAGACGCGAGAATAGTCTCGTCAATAGTCTTTGAAGAGGGTTTCGACGGCCTAGTTATTCCAGGGGTTGGAAGCTATTCCGCCGCTTTTAAGAAGGTTGACGAGAACCGGGGGAGGATTATGAGCATCGTGGAGAATGGCCGCCCAGTGCTCGGAGTATGCTTAGGCCTGCAACTCATGTTCAACGGAAGCGAAGAAGGAAAGCAGGGTGAAGAGGGCCTAGGGTTTTTCAGAGGAACTGTTAAAAAGATTCCTGTTAAACGGCTTCCACACATAGGCTGGAACAGCATAGAAATAGTAGGGAAATCCGTTATTCTGAACGGCTTAGAGAGTGGCGCTTACATGTATTTTGTACACTCCTACGCTCCCTTGGATTACGATGCGGATGACGCTGTCGCCTTCGCCAGCCACGGGGGCCTAAGATTCCCGGTTGTGTTCGAGAAGGGAAACGTTTTCGGTGTGCAGTTCCATCCTGAGAAAAGCTGGCAGCCTGGGCTAAGAATCCTTAGAAACTTCCTAAGCCTCTGCGGGGGTGAGAAAAATGTTTAAAACAAGCATTGAGAAAACCAAGAGGATCATTTCCCAACTCAACTTTGAAAAAGGCCTGATCCCTGTGGTGGCGAGAAACTTTGATGGGGAGGTTCTGATGGTCGCATTCATGAATAAAAATGCTCTTCTAAAAACTCTTTCAACAGGCTTCATGCACTACTATTCGAGGAGAAGAAGAAAAATATGGATGAAAGGAGAAACATCAGGCTTTGTGCAGAGGGTTCTTGAGGCAAGGGTCAACTGTGAAAACAGTGCTCTACTCTTCACAGTTAAGCAGGAGGGCTCTGGCACATGCCACATGGGTTATAAAACCTGTTTCTACAGGAGGATTCTTAAGAGCGGCAGCTTAAAAAAGGTTGAGAAAAAGGTTTTCAACCCTAAGCGGGTATACAGGAACTGGCGTTGACGTTGATAAACTGTAAATGCTTAAGTATCGGCTACCGTTTATTCCTGTCTCGACTATGAGCGATGAACTGGTTCCTTACCTCAGCGAACTGCTTACGGTAGCCAAGCAGGTTTCTATGAAAAAGATTATCAGCGACGTTGCCCTAGCCGAGCAGCCCTTCATAGTCCTGAGGAACTGGCGTGAGAAGTTCGGGGTCTCGCAGAAAACGCTGGCTAGCAAAATGGGGATTTCAGCCTCAGTAATAAGCGATTACGAGACGGGTAGGAGAAGAAACCCCGGAATAGGCTTTCTTAAAAACTATGTTCAAAACCTTGTTGAAAGCGATGCTGAAAGGGGCGGGGCACACCTGATAGACCTTTTGAAGACAGAGCCTATTCTTAAAGGAATAATCCTGGACATGAAGGAGTATTCCAGGCCTATTTCAATGCGTAAAGTTGTTGAGGCGGTTGAGGGTAAGGTGGCAACATTCCCCGATATGCTTGACGACTTTGTTTTCGGCCACACGGTGCTTGACAGCGTTAAAGCAATACTTTACTTCAAATGGTACGACCTAGTTAATGTTTTCGGATACACGAACATAAGGACGCTTGTCTTCACGAATGTTCAACACGGGAGAAGCCCCCTGGTAGGGATACATCTCTACCCTTTTAAGCCTAAGATGATCGTTCTCCACGGCCCCAGGGACCTTGACCCCGTCGCCGTGGAGATAGCTAAGGTTGACGGGATAGTTGTAGCACTGTCAAACCTTGGCTCAACGAGAGAGCTTATAGAAAGGCTTACGTCCCTGGGCTAAGCTTAAATAGACCTTTAAGAAGAGCCATCTGGCTTTTGACGCTGGCTGAAATCCTCGTTAAAACGCTCGCAATAGTGACGCTGGCGGTAGCAACACATGTCACACGCTCCCTAAGCTTTTCCGGAGTCCTAGCATCTATTTTCCTAGGGGTAATAGTGCTCTTCCTCGGGGGCTGGGACTGCTTCATAATACTGCTGGCTTTCCTCGTCTTGGGCGTCGCGTCTACAAAGTATAGGCGTAAAGACAAGGAGCTGGACGCTTTAACCCAGGAGAAGGGCGGGGTTAGAAACTGGATGAATGTCATCGCAAACGGTGGGCCCGCGGCAATATCTCTCATGCTTGAACATGTTTTCCGGATGGAGGTATTCCTCGTCTTCTTCACCACCACCGTTTGCTCGGCTGCAGCAGACACGCTGGCTACTGAACTAGGGCTTTTAAGCAAATCTAAGCCGAGGCTTATAACAAACCTTAGGAGGAGTGTTGAGAAAGGGGTTTCAGGCGGAGTCACCCTGCTGGGCACTTTCGCAGGGCTTTCGGGAGCCATGGCGATAGCACTGGTCTCGCTGACACTCCAGCAGGCTAATGCTCCAGGCATCGTTTCCAGGGTGGGTGATGCTCAACGTCTAATAGTGGCATGCTCAACCGGCGGTTTCCTAGGGATGATTGTGGACAGTCTGCTTGGAGCGACAGTCCAGGAAGCATATATGTCTAAGGCTGACGGCAGGCTCCTTGAGAAGCCTGGAAAGCAGGGAGAATACGTTTTAGTAAAAGGGTTCAGGGGTTTTAACAATCATGTGGTAAACTTTGTCTCAAACCTTATAGCGGGTCTTCTGGGCATTATGATATATATTCTCACCGCAGCGTTATAAACAGGTCAAGTAGGTTAAAGTTAACATTTATCTGTTCATCCGGCTGCACAAATAGGGATGATCACACTACTATACTTGACGCGCTATGCCCTCAGGGATATTGCGAGTAAAAAGCTTAGGGCAGGCCTTACTGTGCTAGGTATTTCAATAGGCATAGCCTCCCTCGTCTCGCTCTTCATAGTTTCGCTGGGCATGCGTGCAAGGGTTGAGAGCGAGATAAACACTCTGTTGGGGTCATCGATAATAGTCAGAACCAGGAACAGCGAGCCCATGTCGATCTACGTGGTCCACTTGATAAGCAATATCACTGGCGTCGAAAGGGCTGTTCCAGTTATAATCGGCTCAGGCTTAGTGGAGTCGAGCAACGCGTTCATACTCGCCGTACCAGTGGAAGAGATAAAATCATTCCAGACGATCATAAGCGGCTCAGGAGTCTCTTCTCCAAACGCTAGAGAATGCTTAATGCCCGAGGAATCAGCCAAGAAACTGGGTGTTTCAGTAAGCTCGACTGTGAGGATCGTAACGTCATACGTGCAGGAGGGAGTGTCTTTCAAGGTTGTGGGGCTTTCGGAGATCGGTGGGTTCTTCCAAGCTGCGCTGGCAGGGCCCGCGTCGGTTGTCGTGATGAGCCTTGAACAGGGGGAGAGGATTCTGAACAAGAGGGGGCTTGCAGACATGATCCTTGTGAGGGTTTATAATTCAAGCATCATGAGCAGCGTTGTCAACGCTATAAGGTCTACTTACCCGAGCCTCTCAGTCTCAACTGAGGAGGATGTGCTGAAGCAGAGCCAGGCTATTCTGGACACGATAGACGCAGTAATATTCACCATAAGCGCCATAAGCATAATAGTAGCCGGCATTGGAACCATGAACACTATCACGATGAGCATAAGGGAGAAGATAAGGGAGATAGGGGTTTTGAAGTCTATAGGTGCTTCACCCCTACAGGTTCTCTACATTTTCCTACTTGAGGGAATCATACTTGGCCTTTTAGGAGGATTATTCGGGTCAGCCCTCGGCATGGGCTTAGGCTACGTCATTGTCGTCTACATGCTCCCTAGAGTTTTCAGGTTCCAAATAAGCCTGCCGTTCATAATCAGCTACGAGCCTGTGTTAAACGGCCTCGTGATCTCGGTTGCCGCGAGTTTCCTGAGCAGCGTACTCCCCTCTTGGAACGCCTCAAGGATAAGGCCTGTGGAGGCTTTAAGATATGAGTAGCCCAGCCTTAGAATGCATAGATGTTTCTAAAACCTATATCATGGGTAGAGACATAGAGGTGAAGGCTTTACGAAACGTTTCGCTAACAATACGGAGGGGGGATTTCGTTTCTATCGTCGGACCCTCCGGCTCAGGGAAGTCTACACTGCTCCACATAGCTGGAACCTTGGATAAACCTACCTCCGGAAGAGTTCTGGTTGACGGTGTGGATGTGACTAAGCTTAGCGAGAACGAGCTGCCCGTCTTCCGGAAGAACAAGATAGGCTTCGTCTTCCAGTTCTTCAATCTTCTCAGAAACCTTTCAGCCTTGGAGAACGTGACGCTCCCCATGCTTCTTTCTAAAAGATATACTTTCAAAGAGGCCAGGTTGAAGGCTCTTTATTTGTTGAAGCTGGTCGGCTTTCCTGAAGACAGGTTGAGAAACCCTCCGAGCAAGCTTAGCGGAGGCCAGCAGCAGAAAGTGGCTATTGCGAGAGCCTTGGCTAACAATCCTGCCTACATACTTGCAGACGAGCCTACTGGCAACCTAGACGTCGCTTCATCAACAGAAATAATAGCGACCTTCAAGCTCCTGAACAGTTTTGGAAACACGATTATCATTGTAACTCATAACGTGGAGCTGGCCCGGGTTACTAACAGGATCCTGTTTATGAAGGATGGTCAAGTATTCGAGGAAGCGCCCAGAAGCTTCCTGGAAGGAACCCCTATGGATGATGAGTCGATAAGGCTGAAGAAGCAGGTTCAACTCCACCTTTTAAAACTGGAGAGGGAAAATGTTGAAAGGCTTTTCAAAAACAGGGTTATACTCGGGGAAACCTATGAAAGAGCTTTAAAATCCATAGATGAGAAGGAGTTGATAGTGAAGCAATGAGACGCGCCCAAGCCTTTTTCCTAATACTGGTGATAATGCTGCAGTGGGTGACCTCAGCCTCCCCGGAGGAAACCCAGGTCACCGTAAACGAAAACCTCACCTATTTCCTAGATCTAAACCCGTTGACCGGGAATTCTACAACGGAATTCAAATCCGTCTTGACGGTTAAAAACACGGGGCAGTCGAGCGTCCAGTACCGTTTCACTCAAAGGCTATTCGGGGTTGATGCTTCAAACCTAGTATTACCCTCGGAGGCGCGTCTCATACGGTTTTCAGGAGACTCATGCATAATTGAGTGGATCGTCCAGGCTAACCCGGGTACAAGAATCTTCGAGGTTAGCGGTAAGCCTCTTTGGCTTCCGCTCACGGTTGAAGCAAGCCTAAGGATAAACGGAGCAGTACCAAACTATACTTCAGCATACGGAGTGTTCTTCGTAAAGTCTAGGGAGGGCGATTCGGTGGAATGGGTGATAAGGGTTAAGAATAATAATCCTGTCCTCCTCGACCCGTTGACAAACTCCTACTCAAAACCCCCGGTATTCGTCTCAATAACGATGAATATTCCTCAAAAATATTTTAGGAATATTGTTTTCAACCCTCCTGTAAACATGACTAGCCCTCTTGAGAAGGATTCGGTCTCATGGATACTTATACTGAGGGGAGAAGCGGAGATAAGGGCGGAAGCGGTTATAGACGGGTTTGACGACTGGGACACCATCCCGTTGACCACTGTATCGGTCTCATCCTCCCCGATGGGAGAGTCTGTTACCGAGTCCATACGTTCACAGCTGAATGGGTTGAACATGTCGATACTCATGATAAGGATGATTCTGACACCCATTGGAAACCTTACTGGTTTCACGAGCCTGATGAATAAAATGCTTGGAAACCTTAGCTACGTCTTGGAGACAACCGGTAATCAAACAATTATGATCAGCGAGGCTTTGAAAGCAATAGGCTTTGGGCTCAGCTCGGCTGCATCCCAGCTTTCCGAGGCTGCTTCACTACTCTCAGTGATCGCTGAAAACGTTTCCAAAGTGGATTTCAAAAGGCTTAGGATAGGGCTGAACTCCTCTCGGCAGGCGGCCAGCCAAATCCTGAACGAAACCTACAGGATGATTGTTGACGCGAAACAGGGCCTCTTGGAGATTAACAGTACTTTAACGACGCTCAGAAACGATTTGACCAATCCTGGCCAGATAAGCCTCTTGGAAAACGCCACCCGGAGGATAACCAGTCTCTACAACCGTTTAAGCCTGGTTGAAAGCTATTTCGAATCAGCTGGGCCTCAGCTGCACTACCTTTTCGAGAGCCTAGAATCCTTCATAAACATGCTGGAGGAATATGGCTCCAGCATCGTGAAGATGAGCTCAGGCTTAGGCTTAGGCCTCTCAGCATTGTCCCAAACATCCTCAGCATTATTCGAGATGAGCTCGGCGCTGAAGCGTATCGGCGAGGCTAACATGATGATGGGTAGCAACCTGACCAGCGTGACCCCGATGCTTGAAAACGTTGGTTCAAGCCTAGAGAGTGTTCAAAAAAGCCTAGATGAGAACATGACCTCCCTGATGAATGTTTACAACGAGCTGACCCTGATCCTGCGACTGATAGATTATGGTGAAGCCAGAACTAGACTTCTTGCCCCGGAGACTCCAATCGGGACGATTATTGTTTTCAAGCCAGAGCTGGTTGAAGATGATTTTCTAAAGCTAAACAGGCTGGTTTTCACGAACGAAACTAGGATTGGGGTTAGACGTGTCGAGATCGGTTACAACGGTAGTTTCGAGGGAGTTGTTTTAAACGGCTCGAGATACTCTGCGAACCTTGACCTGATGGGGATACAGGTCTCAGGAAACAGCATCGTCATAGAGCCGTTCAGGTTCTACGACGAGGGCAACATCCTAACCCTCTGGAACGGGCAGGAAGTTAACATACTCTTCTCTAAAGGGTCTGAGATAAGGATAAAAGTAGACTATTCTATAGCCAGCAGCCTTGGCGAGAGAAGCGAAGCCTTAAGCTACTCCATAGTCCAGCCGACCTTCGGAAGAGGCATCGCCATCACGGTGAAGCCCGGCGAGACAACGCCTCCTCTTAAAAGGGGTTTGAGCATAACTGTGGTAGCACTATCCGTTGGAAGCATAATCATCACGATACTGCTCTTATACAGGCTTCGGAAAAGGGGGGAGGTAGTAGTATCCTGAAATATTTTCCGCCAAGCTTTTCCAGGAAAGTTTATTTTCAACCTGTCTACGCTTACAGCCGCAGTGCATAAGCCGTGCCGATAAAGGAAGTCGAGAAAATATGGTTTAACGGCAGACTCGTCGACTGGAAGGATGCCAAGATACATGTTCTCACGCACGGTCTCCATTATGGCACAGGCGTCTTCGAAGGCATAAGGGCATACGAGACAATAAATAGTACAGCCATCTTCAGGCTAACCGACCATTTAAAGAGGCTTTACCGCTCGGCAAAAATATACTTCATGGAGATACCGTTCACGCTCGACGAGCTTAGAGAAGCATGCAAAGCAGTAGTCAGGGAGAACGGTCTTAAGACCGCATACGTCAGGCCAATAGTCTTCAGAGGCTACGGGGAGATGGGGCTATACCCTTTAAACTCTCCGGTGGATGTTGTTGTAGCAGCATGGTCTTGGGGAACATACTTGGGTGACGAGGGCATTAGAAACGGCATAAGGGTCAAGACATCGTCCTTCAGAAGAATCGATGTTAACACTATCCCTGCCGGGGTCAAGGCTACTGGGCAATACGTCAACAGTGTTCTGGCAAAGGTTGAAGCCAAGATGGCGGGGTATGATGAGGCAGTCATGCTGGATTCCCGCGGCATGGTTTCAGAGGGAAGCGGGGAAAACATTTTCATGGTTAGGAACAGTGTGGTTTATACTCCGTCAACCTCGTCGGGCATACTTGAAGGAATAACTAGGGACACTGTGTTCCACATTGTTGAAGACATGGGGTTGAAGGTTGTTGAAAGAGATCTTACAAGGGTCGATTTCTACTATGCTGACGAGGCCTTCATGAGCGGAACCGCTGCCGAAGTTGTGCCCGTGGTTGAGATGGATAATTACAAGATTGGCGACGGCAAGCCGGGTCCCATCACCAGAAGAATACAGGACGAGTTCTACAGGATAGTTAGAGGAGAATCCGGGAAATACTCGCACTGGCTTGAGCCAGTAGGCTAACTCGGCTTTCCCGGTGAAGATTGGAGACACCCCGGGGGGCTTGTTTAGCCTTAGAAAAAAAGGATTACTGCTCAAGATGCGCTAGGCCAATAATCTGTTTAACGCTGCTAAACCCTTTCAACGACAAGTATCTCCTGACGCCTTCCCCGATATCGTTGAAAACTTTCAACCCTATTTGGCCGTGTGCTATTGCAGAACCCGCTTGGACGGCTGTGGCGCCAGCCAGAATAAGTTCGACAGCATCCCTCCAGTCACAGACCCCGCCGCATCCGACTATGGGTGTTTTAATCTTCTCGTAGAGCTCGAAGACTATTCTCACCGCCACCGGGTGTATGGCCTTCCCCGAAAGCCCCCCGTAAGAGTTTGACAGAACCGGTCTCATAGCGTTAACGTCAATAGCCATCCCCCTGACCGTGTTTATCGCCGTTATCGCGTCCGCACCAGCCTCAACAGCGTCCCTAGCATTAGCAACGAAATCCGTAACGTTAGGACTTATCTTGACTAGAATAGGTTTACCGGTGGAGCCTCGGACGGCTTTAACAATCCCCATGACCCTTGACGCGTCAGCACCAACCTCCATCCCAAGGTTCTCCACGTGGGGGCATGAAAGGTTCACTTCAAAACCATCGGACACGCTGTCCAGCTCTTTAACCATCTCCTCCGCCTCATCCTCGTCGTAAGGCCCGATACTAACTATCAAGGGTATTTCCAAACCCCTTCTGACAGCTTCCAGTTCAACCCTATAGTTTGAGTAACCCGGGTTCGGCAGGCCCATCGCATTCAGCAAGCCGTAACCCAGGTTGACGACGGTAGGGTTCTCGTAACCCGTTCTCGGCCGGTAAGTAACTGTTTTCGTAACAACCGCTCCAACATAAGGATTGGTTGAAACAAGCCTGATCAGGCTTCCCGAAGACCCTAATACGCCGGAAGCAACCATCAGCGGCGACCTGAGGACTAGGCCCGCAACCTCAACCTTCATGTCGGGACGCATACCTGGTTCAACACGCTTCAAACTTTATTAACCTTGCCAGTGCTCCACACGGCTACTCACATGCTCAGCAGAACTTTGCAGAGTTGAAAGCCTGATTTCCAAGTTTTTGAAGCCTGTTCAGCCAGCCTTTTTTCTACGAGTGTTTAAACCCATATATTTTTCCAAAGCCTCTTGAAACCACTATCTCGTTGTCCTGGAAAACAAACTCACCCCTGACCAGGGTTGCTTTAACCCTGCCCTTGAGAACCCTGTTTTTAAAAGGAGAATGCTTCGCCTTCGTGTAGAAATCCTCCGGATTAACCCGCCACTCCTCCTTAGGGTCGAAAACCGTCAGGTTGGCAACATTCCCCTCAACAATGCCACCTAGCTTAGCGTCGCCAAGAAACCTCGCAGGCCCCTTTGTCAACGCTTCCAAAACCCTGTGAAGATTCAAAAAACCCCTGTTAACCATGTCTAAAAGAACTGGGAACGCTGTTTCAAAGCCAGGTATCCCGGAGGGAACCTCGTCGTAAAGTGTCGCGCTCTTCTCCTCAACCGTGTGCGGAGCATGGTCTGTAACAATAATCGGAACCTCCCCCCTGTTGAGGCTCTCAACCAGCATGCTTCTCTCCTCAGGGCTTCTAAGAGGAGGGTTAGCTTTACAAATGCTTCCCATGGAAGACAGGTCTTCGTCACTAAGAGCCAGATGGTTCACGCTCACGTCGAACGTGAAACCGTTCTCCCTAGCCTTTCTAATGCTCCTCACGCTTGTTAAATGAGTCGCGTGGGAACCGGGTTCTGAAAGCTTTCTGAAGAGGTCTAGGGCGGAAAGCTCCGCTTCCAGAGGCCTTATGAAGCCATGTTTCTCAACACCCTTCAACTGCACGGGGTGTTTACTCCTGTTTTCCCTTATGACTGAAAGATCCTCAGGATGGAAGACTATTTTCTTGCCTGATTCCGCGACGGTCTTCAACATTCCCGGCAGCTCACCCTGCCCAGCTTCACAGTAGTCCTCAGGGTAAAGCTTAACCCCTACTGCAACAGTCTTCAGAAGCGTCTCAAGCTCCCTCCTGCTTTCAGGCTTCCCGAAATAGAACCCGACGTCGACAACTATTTTATCACTGGCCTCCTCAATCTTCTCCATCATCCTAAGATGGCTGTTAGTAGGGGGCTCCGTGTTAGGCATGTCCACCACAAGGGTAAACCCTCCTGCAGCCGCGGCGCACGTACCCGTTAGAAAATCCTCTTTATGCTTAAGCCTCATCCCCCTTAGGTGCACATGAATATCTATCAAGCCTGGGACTATGATTAGTCTTCCAAAGTCAATCTTCTCGTCGTAAGAGGGAGCGTTAGACTCCTTGCCGATGAAGATTATGTTTCCCCCGCTTACGCCTACACACCCCTCTGTAAAGTCACCCTCACGGTATATTCTGCCGATTAGAATCCTGTCCAACTGCGTCATTGAACGATTTCAATCCTCCTGCCAGACTCGTCCCTCATGAATCTTCCGAAATCGGAACCCAGGATTTTCTCACCGTAGAAAACCGGCCCGTCTACGCAGATCCTCAGCCCGAACGGGTCTAGCACGCATGACCCGCAGACCCCCAGCCCGCATTTAACAATCCTAACAAGAGAAACCTGGCAGGAAACACCGTATTCAACGCACTTCTCAGCTATCTTAACCATCATTATCTCAGGCCCGATTGTAAGAACGTTTTCGAAACGGTTTCTTGAAGCCACTTTCTCGAAAAACTCCGGCAAGGTTCCCTTGAAGCCCTCACTCCCGTCGTCGGTTGCCACCTGGAACCTTGCTCCCAGCTCCCTCAGCCTCCGCACATAGACGAGGCTCTCCCTGTCCCTGGCTCCCACCAAGAATAGGGTTTCAACATTTTTCCCAGCAAGACTCAGGTAGGCGGGTGTCAGCGACGCTGCCCCGGTTCCCCCCCCGACAAGCAGGTATCTTCCGGGTAGACTGAGGTTGAAGCCATTGCCATAGGGGCCTCTCAGGAAAACCTTCCCACCGGGCTTGAGCGACGCGAGCCTGGTGGAAGTGAAGCCAACTTTCTCTATCGTCAGGCAGAGCGTCTCACCCTCAGCAAGCGACGGCGTTATAGGTATCTCCCCGTCTCCAGGCCTCCAAACCATTAGGAACTGCCCCGGCGCTATTTTCAGTTCTTCACTAAGCCTGAGGACCAGTGTGTTAACCCTGCTCGTCTCGCTAATGTTGGAGGCGACGTTAGCCTCTAAATAATAGTGGGAAGCGTTCATGCCGCTATATCAAGCCCTCTTGAATCCTCTCCATGTCCGAGAGTATTAGGCTTAGAACAGCCATTCTCACAGGTATGCTGAAGTAAACCTGTTTGAAATATGCGGCGTAAGGCGTGCCGTCTACTTCGCTCGAAAGCTCCCAGACTCTTGGAAGAGGGTGGAGAATCCGCAGGCCCCTGCTCGCCGGCTCAAGCGTTTTCAAGGTTATCGAGTAGCTCCCCTTCAGCGTCTCAGCCTCACTCCTATTGCTGAACCTCTCAGCCTGAAGCCTGACAACGTAAAGAATGTCGAGCACGCTTATCAAGTCTTCAATCCTCTCGTGATGGTTGAGCCTAACACCCTTATTATTCATCTCTTTAACGAAAACCTCCTCAGGCATAAGCCCCCTCGGAGTTATCAGGTTAACCTCTCTGACTCCGAACAGGCTTAAACCCCTTATGAAGTCCTTAGCAGCCCTAGCATGCTTAACGTCGCCCATCACGCCGTAGTTCAGCCCTTCTACAACACCCTTCTCCTTGAAAACAGTGTAGAGGTCTATGAGCGCCTGAGTAGGGTGGCGGCTCTGCCCCTCGCCAGCGTTTATCAGCGGTTTCTTAGCAAGCCGGGCAAGCCTACGCATCACACCGTCCTCCCAGTGTCTCACAACTATTACGTCGCTATAGTTGTCAAGCATTCTAATAGTGTCCTCGAGGCTCTCACCTTTCTCAATGGATGTGCCCTCAGCAGAGGAGAAACCTATAACTGATCCTCCGAGCCTATGCATCGCCGACTCGAAGCTGAGCCTTGTCCTCGTACTCGGCTCGAAGAAGGCTGCAGCCATGATCTTCCCCTCAAGCATCTTAGTCGGCGCCAGCCCAGCCTCCAGGAAGACATCCGCCTGCTTAAACAGGGTCTCAACGTCTCTCCTAGTGAAATCGGTTAAGTCTATCAGATCCCTGTTCCTCCACATTTTGAAAACCCTCCAAATATTTCATTATCCTCTCGTATTCCAACCCGGATATAAGCTTGTCCTTGAAAAGTATTCTTAGAAAGCAGTCCATCCTTATTACGGAGTGAGCCGTAATCCCTGCTTCCCCCAGCCTTCTAACACCGTTCTGAAGCCTGTCTAGAAAGACCAGCGCGTACACTACTCTTCCTCCTGAAGCACTAACCGATTTAACGGCGCTCATAATGCTTCCACCAGTTGTTAAAACATCGTCTACAACAACCACCCTGCTCCCGGCTTCAAGCTCTCCTTCAACAAGCCTCCCAGTACCATGCATCCTTTCACCACTCCTAACGTAAACCATCGGCACACCGGTTTTGAAAGATATTAGGGTTGCGATAGGTATGCCAGCGGTTTCAACACCCGCCACAACGTCGAAGCCCTCCCCGACCATCCTCATCCTACTAATGTAGGAGTCTACAAGCCTTTCGAAAAGCCTCGGCCTGGAAACCAGAGTCCTAAGATCAACATAGTAGGGGCTTAACCCTCCTGAGGTCAGCTTGAAATCCCCTGTTTTAAAGGCGCCGGCCCTGTAAATATCTTTAACAAGCTCTTTGACCCAGGATTCTTCCATGCTCTCTTTTCACCTCTAAAGCTTTTTCAACAGGGTTCGTGGAACCCGTTATGCTCCTCCCGATTATCTCGAAGTCAGCCCCGGCTGAAATCCCAGCACCGTAGGGTGCTCCCTGAGCACCGACACCCGGGGTCAGTATTAGGAGACTGCTGCCAGCCGTCTTCCTCACCTCCTCAACTATTCTAAGCCTTGTGGCTGGGGCCACCACACCTTCCGCCCCATGTTTCAAAGCGATTTGAACAAGCCTGTCTGCAACCTGGTCTATAAAATCCCTTGAGCCAGCGTGGCTCATGCTCACCACGATTATCACCCCTTTTGCAAGCCGTTTAGCCTCGTTGAAAAGACCCTCTAAACCACCCTCGTACCCTATGAAGCCGTGCGAAATAACAGCGTCGAAACCAGCATCATAGAGAAGCCTGGAGGCGAGGCTGTTCACGTGTGAAACATCCGCCATTTTAACGTCCGATATGAACACGTAATCCTCTTTAAACCTTTCAACAAGCATGCTTAGACTGTTTAGACCGGTTGAAAGCATCGTTGGCAAACCTATCTTGATCCCAACCACGTGTTCACTAAGGCTTTCACACAGCGCGCTCAGCCTGCCTAAAGCCTCAACACCATTATGTTCGTCGAAAGCCAAGACTACTCTGCTTTTTTTCTCAAAAGCCTTCTCAAGGATTCTTCTTCTAAACCCGCTTTCCAACACCGTTTTCCAGGCTTGCCACCGGCTTATTTTCTTTGCGGATAACCTTTAAATAGACGGGGCGACAACCTTCCCTCCTCGAATAAATCTGTGACAAAAAACAAGTATGAGAGGAAGAAGGCTGTAATAGTTCTTGCAGACGGGACTATTGCCCACGGCGAAGGCTTCGGCGCCGTAGGCGAGGTCGACGGCGAGTTTGTCTTCAACACCGGCATGGTGGGATACGTGGAGTCCATAACAGACCCATCCTACTGGGGTCAGATACTTATTCAAACCTATCCGTTAATTGGAAACTACGGTGTTAACCCTGAGGATTTCGAGTCGGACAGGCCTAAGATCAGGGGTTTAGTAGTCAGAGAGCGTATAGACACGCCCAGCCACCGCACCTCAGCGATGTCCCTGGCTGAATGGCTTGAGAAGGAATCCGTACCGGGTATTTCAAGAGTTGACACGAGGATGCTGACTCAGAAGATAAGAGTCATGGGGACTCAGCTAGGGATTTTAAAAGTGTATTATAACGATGAGAAAATAGATATCGATGAGCTCCTGGATAAAGCTAGGAGGGTTCAGGATCCTAACAGGAGAAACCTCGCTGCCGAAGTCTCAACCAAAAAGGTTAATGAGCATACTCCTGCTGAAGAGAACGGTTACACGATAGTTCTTCTAGATTCCGGCGTCAAGAGGTCGATCATACTAAACCTTCTGGTGCTGGGCTTCAAAGTAATCCAGGTTCCACACGATACTTCTTTAGAAAGAATCATGAGTTTTGAGCCTGATGGGGTTCTTATTTCAAACGGGCCCGGAGACCCTGCGATCCTCGACTACGCTTTCAAAACCGTTAGAGGGCTAATCGAATACGGCCTACCTGTCTTCGGAATCTGCCTGGGAAACCAGCTTATCTCCCTAGCCCTCGGGGCAACCACTTACAAGTTGAAATTCGGCCACAGGGGCCAGAACCATCCGTCCATAGACCTTGAGACAGGCAGGGTTCTCATAACCAGCCAGAACCATGGTTTCGCAGTCAGCAAGGAGAGCCTAGAAGGCTCTGGGCTAAAGATTACACACCTTAATGTGAACGATGGGACGGTGGAAGGTGTAAAAATGGAGGATAAACCCGTGTTCGGCGTGCAGTTCCACCCGGAGGCTTCACCAGGACCTTTCGACGCAAAAACATATTTCGAGAAGTTCCTGAAGCTTGTAGAGAAGAACTGAAAGCCGCCATAAAACGAAGAATGGTTTGAGTTTATCCATCACCTGATCAGCAAACCCTTCTGGATCAGCTCAGCCATAAGCTTCTCAACAGCGTCGTAAACGTCTGCTCATAAGTAGTGCCCGTACAAACCAGCTTGCCACCAGCAAAGAGTAGAATTACTATATCGGGGTCATGCATACGTTGTTAAGCAAGGAAGCATTAATTAGCGACTACCAAAATCTTATAAACGCGCGCTATTAAAAAGAAAGAAAATGAATTGGCGGAACATAGCTAAAATATCTGAAGGAGCCTACTGGGTAGGTGTTAGAGACTGGAACCGCAGATTGTTTGATGCTCTAATTCCACTTCCACAAGGAACAACTTATAACGCGTACTTAATAATCGGCGAAAATAAAACGGCATTAATCGACACTGTAAATCCCGGCTTTGAAAAAGAGCTGGAAGAGAAGATCCTTAATGTTATAGAGCCCAGTGGAATCAACTACGTAGTGATGAACCATGCTGAACCAGACCATGCTGGCGCTATCCCATACGTCATGTCACTAAACACCAAAGCCAAACTGGTAGCCACAAGTAAAGGAGCTAAGATGGCCCAGATATACTACAAGGTGCCTAAAGACAGGATAAACATGGTTCATGACCAAGAAACCATTAACCTCGGTGGAAAAACGCTTCACTTTATCGACGCCCCGATGCTCCACTGGCCAGAAACAATGTTCACATAGCTTAAACCTTCTTTGCAACTCTTCTTCGACAGCATGCACTATAAAATCTATTACCTCTTTCGAGTCTCCTCTCTCAATAGCTTTCTCTGCCCGCGGCACCACAGGACCCCAATCCAACCCGGCTGGCTTAAGCCCCGTGTATGGTGCTCCCTCGCCCTCCCGGTGTAAACGCACCGCTGTTTCAAAGAACCAGTAATCCGCGACTTCAGCCGCTTCCTTGCCCAGTTTCCTAGCCTGAAGAGCCTTTTCAAAAGCCTTTTTTAATTCGTCTTCAGCCTTTTTCGGCACCCAAGGAAGTATAAGATTAACGTTCCCAGTTTCCAATGCTTTCTTCGCAGCCGTGACAACAGGCCCATCCATCGTATCACAATGCGGTGGCATATTCCCACCTCCAGTAATGGGATAATAGCGTAATTAGTTAAGCTTTTTGTCATGTGAGCCTAAGCTCACTATGAAAGAAAACTAGAATTTTCAAGCCTTTTTAACCACAAGGTTAATGAGGTTCGTCGAATAACCATATAAAACGAGGGGAGATGCCGCCACCTGCCGTTAAAACATTAAGGGACCTTGTTTTCTGGCAGTACGCGAAAATAATCTCGGAGTCTGCAGGACTAGGGAAAAAGAATTGGAGGTTTGTCATGAGTAGGTTTAAGCAGTTTCAGGAGGGCGAAATCTTCTGGAACGAGATCAGAGAGTACGTGAAGGAGGGGGAGAAGAAGGATGAATTGTATCTTTTGCGGTAGAAAAGCAGATTTAACTATGGATCATTTGCTTCCCAGATGCTTCAACGGGCTGAATGATGAGAAGAATATCATATTCGTTTGCCGAGAATGCAACTCTTCTAAAGGCTCAAGAAGGCTCTACGAGTTCTGGACCCTGAAAAGGGGCTTGGAAGGAGCTAAATAGAAGTGCCGGGAATAGCTGAAGGCAAATACCTGAAGCTTATTTATGAAGCTTTAAAAGAGAAGGGCTTTCCAAAGCATGAACGCTGTTCCAAAATCCAAGCCCTATTATCACCGTTCTGGTTGGGTTAGCATCGCGAACCGTCTCAGGGCCTTTTCGAGGCGGCGCTACGTTCTCTATGAACCAAAAAAATAAAAAGAATAAGTGACTGCTAAATTACATGAAAAGAATAAAATCAATCCTCTTCGAGGAGATCGCTAAACCGATTAAGGACCTCGACAAGCGATTTAAGGTCCTTCTAGCATCCATCGGGTTGTTCGACTGGGCTAACAGTTTTACCGCAGGTTATAACCAGCTTTATGCTGTCTCCTTGGGAGCGAATCCCGTCGAACTAGGTACGTTGAGTGGCATGGGAGGCATCGTCTCCTCAACCATATCTGTTCCCGCTGGATGGTTGATCGACAGATACGGCATTAAAAGAATTTTAATAACGGGATTGCTTATGTCGATCCTCGTTTCAGTGATCTACGGTTTCGCGAATCATTGGCTAATGCTCGTTCCTGCGGTCATGCTGGCTCAAGTGAGCTTCAGGTTGATAATACCGTTGGCGGACTTGGTCTTCATAAGCACTAGTGAACCCGGAAAGAGGACTCGACTGATGGGCCTTTCACGAACGGTTTGGTCGATAGCTGCCTTGCTAGCGCCAATGATGGCAGCAGTGGTAGTGACCGCCTACGGCGGCATAACCGTGGAGGGAATGCGTCCACTCTACTTCATTCAGCTTTTGACGATCGTAGCGATGACTCTCTTCATAGTTCTTACGCTAGAGGAATTGGACGTTCACCGTCGTGGCGAGGGCGTGGAGGGCCTCAGAGAGATGAGCTTCTCGGAAAGCTTTAGAGACCTCTTCAGGGGCGAGAGCTACCTTAAGAAATGGATAATTCTCATGAGCCTATGGCGCTTGGGTATGAGCTTCTCGATGCCATTCATCCCGCTATGGATGGTCTACGCCAAGGGCGCCGACCCCTACATCTTGGGTGCGGTTAGTACTGTGGGGTTATTGGTTCCAGCCCTTCTCCAAGTTCCTATGGGGGCGATTGCGGACAAGTTCGGTAGAAAGAAGACCTTTTTAATCATACGTCCTATCACATATGTCGGCACTTTTGTCCTGATAACCGCTCCAAACGCTCAAACGCTGGTCTTAGTCGGATTACTGGGCGCTTTGGGGTTCATTGGAGGATTCGCCTCCCTGAGCTTTGTTCCCTTCATCACGATGTTCTGGGAGGCTGTTCCGACTGAAAAGAGAGGAAGATGGTTCGGATTAACAGGCGTATTCGAGGCCATCTCAGTGCCGGGCTTCCTCGTCGCAGGCTTTCTCTGGAATGAGGGTTTAAAGGAACTTGTGCTATTCCTGCCGTTGGTGATGGAGTTATTACTCATCGTGCCTCTCTTGTTGACCATCCCGGATAGAGTAGATCTGAAGCGACGATAGATTTTTAATTAATAGCGTGGCCTTCAAAAGCCCGGGGATCGGCTTACTAATCGCCGCCTCGTGTGCAATCGGGCTAATCGCTCTCGGAATTAAGGAAGGATTAAGCCGATAAGCAAAAGCAATAGATGCTTTGGAAGAGGCTCAGAAACAGGTATAGAGGTTAAATATTTTTCTGCCGTATTAATGGTTAATAGCTGGCCATCCTACCTAAGAGACCATCCTCAGACTAACTTCTATTGTTTAACATTGTGGGGTTTCTGCCTTGCACTAGGATAATACTGGTAGATGTTTAAACATCAGGTTTTAATAGAAGAGGCTGTTCCCATTTGAAGTAGCGAGAATGAGTCGGGAAGAGTTACTGTGACCGTGTGGGTTAAACTGCGACTGGTTCCCTTTCTACGTTAAAGGAACTCGAGTTCACTTGTAAGTGGTGTTGTATCCGTGAAAAATGCGAAATAAGAGATTGTGCAAAAGCCAGGAAAAGATCTGCACTTACTGCTCAGAATTTCCGTGAGAAAAACTTGGAATGTACAGGGGAATGGAAAAATTCTTCGGCGACATAAAGGAAGCGTTTCCGAACGGTATACAACCTTGTGATTCACGGCACTGGTGAAGCGGACCACCGGTTTGACCAAGCAAGCGTGCGCTTCCTAAACAGGAAAAAGTTTAAGTTTAGAGTAATGACGTTAGTTATATGGAAAGCGAAAACCCCGGTCTGGTTTGTGGGACTCAGGTATATGTTGTTGGGAAAGACCCCGTCGTCAGTTTTGCAGCCGAAGAGCTGTCCCAGTATCTAGAAAAAATGACGGGGCTGAAGCATCATGTAAAAAATATAGATGTTTACAGGGCTGAAGAAGGTATTTACTTGGGTCTGCCTAAAGATCTTATGCTGGCCGGCGTTGACCTCGCCGTCAGCGAAGACGATTTAAAGGACACGATAATCCTGAAGACGGTGGGGCGATGCTTGTTTATTTCTGGCTCTAACCCTAGGAGCGTTCTATTCGCCTCATACTACTATTTGAAGCTGCATGGGGCAGAATGGTTATGGCCGGGTGAAGACGGAGAGTTGTTGCCGAGCATTAAGAAGGCAAGAATAGACGGCTTCGACGTTGAGGAAACTGCTTCATATGTTCACCGGGGCGTATGTATCGAAGGGGCTGTAACGCCTGAGATGGTTATAGTTTTCGTAGACTGGATGGCTAAGCAAAGACTCAACGAGTTTTTCCTACAGTTCAAAACGTCGCGCTATTTCTATAACAGGTATTACGCTAGAAAATACAATCCGATGGCGGAATCCTCTCCAGAGATATCTGTGGACGAGGCTCTAAGACAGGACGCTAGAATAATAGCGGAGTTGAAGAAAAGAGGCATGATTGTCGAGCGCGTAGGCCATGGTTGGACCTGCGAATCAATCGGTATTCAAGGCCTCGGGTGGCATCCTGAAAAAGGCGAGGTTAAGGACGAGCAAAGACTGCTTCTAGCCCTAGTAAACGGAAGGAGGGAGCTGTTCGGCGGAATTGCCGTTAACACGGAGCTCTGCTACTCGAACCCTAAAGCGTTTCAGATGGTTGTCGACCATGTTGTTCAATACGCGTTGGAGCATCCTGAGGTTGACATACTCCACTTCTGGCTTTCAGACGGGGTGAACAATCATTGTGAATGCGCGGAATGCCGGAAAATGTCTCCGGCCGACTGGTATTCGAAGCTTGTAAACGCTGTGTCACACAGGCTCGGAGAATTGGATTGCAAGACGAGGATCGTCTTCCTCTGCTATTCGAACACTCTTTGGGCTCCAACCAAGGAGTTTGTTGACGACAAGTATAAAAACACCATCTTCATGTTCGCGCCAATAAGCCGTTGCTATCTTCATTCTCTCACCGACGAGAAGTGTTCAGAACCATTCTCCCTTGTAGAGCCTCCGAGGAACAGAATAGTTCCACCCAGAACAAACCGTGGGTTCATCCAGCTGCTCAGGGCTTGGCAGGAAACTTTAAAGTCAGACAGCTTTCTGTTCGACTACCATTTCTGGTTCGCATTCGGTTTCGACTTCCTTAAAGGGGATATTGGGAAAACCCTGTGGCGAGACCTGCGTGACTTGGATAAAATTGGATTAAATGGTCTACTGTCCTGTCAAACCTTGCGCGCCTTCTACCCGACAGGGGTCAACATGAAGATACTTGTCGAAACACTTTGGAATAAAAACGCCAGTCTAGAAGAAATAAAGAAACGTTATCTCCAAGCAGCGTTCGGCGGTTCAGCAGAATTCGTTGCAGAGTATTTGGAGAAGATCTATTCGTTTACCGATGCGAGCAGCTATGAGCACAGGGAATACTTGTCGAAACCGGAAAACTTGGAGAAACTGCTTGAATTCGTTAAAGAGAGTAGGAAGCAGATTGAAAAAATCGCGCAGAACAGTGAAGGCCTGGTTCAAAAAAGGTCCACCGCCATTCTCCTTCACCACAATACTTTCGTCACCCTTGTTCTTGAGGCTATTGAACAGTATGTTCAAGAAAATTATGAGAAGGCGTTTGAATCAATTAAGAAAGCGTTAAACCATTTCCTGTCAACCGAAGACGAGTTTGTTAAATTCATCGATGTCTTTATAGTAAGTCTTGTGATGAATAGGCTTTCTTCAGCAATCCAGTCTAAGAGATTATTCGCATAGGACTTGTATTCCAACGGTAACGGTCTAATCTATCCTGCCGGTTTTTATCCTAAACTGTTCGAGGTCTAACCGAGTAGCGTGCACTAAGAAATATAGTATGTTCAGCACTAGACGAATTACACGCCTACAATAACTAGTCGGGTAATAGCGCGCGCTTGAAAAGAAAGGAAACAGATATCAAGATCGCGGAACTTTATAAAACCTGCGAGAAGCTGCTGAAGTTAGAACGCATTCATCGGACACTCCAAAATCTCAATATTGTCTTTAGATGAACAGCTTACGCATGCTGTAGGAAGCTTAAAGTGTATTCATAGAGGCAGGCTTTCTCCAGTAGATGCTTGTATTTTAGCGGCTATAAAGATGCTGGGAGAAACCATTGTCGCGACAGATTGCCGACTCGTGGAGCCTAAAATAGTGCAAGCCAAATTGATTTAGATTCCTTAGCATGCCGCATGTTCACTTAAGCACCGCAACCCCACTATATAACCAATAATACTTTCCGAATCAGCTCATCCAACAGTTTTAAGAATCTAATCCTAAGATTTGCATTTTCTTTTTTGGGATTGAACTGAAAACGAAAAGGCGTATGCTGGGAGTCTTATTTCTTTAAAGGGATAGTAAAGTATAAATCGCATCTAAGGAAATTACTTAATAGAGCAAGCTAACGGAAGTGTCGTATTCAAGCTATAAAGCACAAGAAACGCCCCCTATACGATGTTCAATTCTACCCATAAATCTACACACCCGAATACCCCGACGGAAAGAGGATCCCGGAGAACTTAATAGCACGCAGTGGCTGAGACGAAAATTTTAAATCCCTTATTGTGAAAGTCCTCGAAAGAGAACTTACCCTCCACCTCTGGATTTCATCTAATGATGGCGTTTCGCAGGAAAGATAGACTTCCCTTATCGCTGAGATCAGGTCAGAGCGCGAGCTAAAGCTTATAAGTTCCTCGATGAAAAAAGCTGCGATAGTTCCATGAAATGCAGATCCCTAGTATCTCTCGCCTCGATCCTGTTAGTACTCTCGATGGGCTTCTCCACGTCCTTCCCCCAGAAGCCCTTTACCGTCAAAAAGGCGATGCTGACGATCTACAGGGATGGGAACGTTCGCATTGAGGTAGAACTCTTCGTCGGCGAATCAGAATTTTCAATCATGCTCCCGCTCCTAACGTCCTCGGACAAAGTCTGGGAGATCGTCGTCCTCAACGGAACAGGTGCCCTGCTAGACTACGACTTAAACGATTACAACATAACCATATACTCCCTAGGTTCCACAGACGTGACGCTTGAGTACTACACCTCCGCCCTTACCTCAAAGGAAGCTGACCTCTGGACCATCAAGTTCAGCTCACCCTTCGAGCTTACGGTGGAGTTTCCGGTGAACGCGACCATCATCTTCTTCAACAGGGTTCCCTCCGCCATAAGGACCAAGGACGGGGTAATCTCCCTCGACCTTCAACCGGGGGAATGGGAGATCAGCTATCATATTCCGATAGTATCGCCCCAACCCCCTACCCCTGGTTCACAAACCGACCAAAAAACCCCACAACCCTTGCCTATTTTGCAGATAGGCATCATCGCCATTGCTGTCTCCGTATCCGCTTTAGTTATAGCCTTTGCCCTTATCAAGGGTAAGAAGGGGTTTAGGGGACTAAGCGGTGAGGAGGCCGAGATAGTGCAGTACTTAAGGGAAAGGGGGGGGAGGGCCCTTGAGGCCGAGCTCAGGGAAAGGTTCCCCTACATACCGAGGACGAGCATGTGGCGCACGATAAGGCGTCTGGAGAAAAAGGGCGTCGTCAGCGTGAGGAAGGTAGGTCTACAAAACGTCGTTGAGCTCAAGTAGGGAAAAAGGCGATTTGATTTCCTGACACTTCTAAGGGTCGTCTAATCTGAGGACCTAAAATGCCTTTTCTTAACGTTTCTGGCACTGAAACGCCGCGTTTCAAAGTGTTCCTTAAGTACGATTGCTTTCCATCAGGCAGTAGGTGATGTGGGATGGTGTGGAAAAAGGCAATCTATGTACCGGTGATATGCGTACTGATGATATTATCTTTAACTGCAGTTGCAATCCCCCTGTCTCCGAACTCAGAAGAATCTGGCAACCTGGCTGAAAAGGCTAGGAGGATACTCTTGGTAACTGACTCAGCTAAGAATGCAACTCAGAGGCTGATAATCTCTGTGAAAGGAAACGAGACCGCAACGGCCCTCATTGAGGAAGCGGGTCTAATGGATGATTTTGAAGGCAACGTAATGCGATTTCGAGATGGCGTCTCAATCCTTGAAGATGCACATGGTTCCTTCAACAAAGGAAACTATGAGGATGCCATATCTAAAGCGATGGAGGCGCTAGCGATATTCAGGGAAGTCTTTAGAAATATCAACAGGATCCTCTGCTCCGCGAAAATCAAAAGCCACGAGATCATGGATGGACGGGGCCTCATCATAGCCATGAGCCTGGCTTTAAACAGGGTCGAGAGGCTGGAAAAGCTTGCAGAGGCCCTTAATGAAAAAGGCGTTGATGCGAGCGACGTTATGGGGCTATTGAATCAAGCCAGAGGAAAATTAAACATCGATGAGGCGAAGAGGTTACTCGAACAAGGAGACGTCTCAACCGTCGCGCGCAACCTTGCTGAGGCCAACAGGCTCATCGCAGAGGCTTCGCGCATGCTGAATGCAAAAAACAGGAGGCTAATCGCCGAGAGGGTAAAGCAATACCTCGAGCGCTTGCGGGCCAGGGTCAGGGAAAGGCTTCGGGAGATGGACGTTACTGAGGAGGAGTTCTTTAAGGGTTGGAACTTCAACGTCGATGAGTTCTGGAGGATGCAGTTGGAAGCATTAGAGAGGGTCCGAAGCCGCATAGAGGAGAGAAGATTCAACGATATACTCTCCGATTTGAGGGAGCTCGGGAGGAAAATTAACGAGTTCAGGCATGAGTTAGAATTTAGAATTCAGCAGCGTAAGGGTATACCTGGACCTAAACAAGGGAAGCCCTAGCTCAGTGAGCAAGGACCCTTTCCCCTCTCCCATGTGACACCTTACCCAAGCTCTCCTTCGCTCAAAAATTTTGGGGGAATTATATTTTTACGAGTTGTTTTCAAACCATACTCCCTAAGCCTTCTCTCAGCCTCACGGCTGCTCAAACCCCTAACACTAGTCCCCAGCCTCTCAAACACTTCCCGCAGCTCAAGAGCGTGAAAAGCGTTCTCCTTCTCGCCAGACGTTTCCCGGTCGAGCGGTAGACCAAGGGTTAATAAAGCTTCAACTCATATAGAATAAAAGCTATCTATTGCAACACATGCTCAAGAGCCAAAGAAACACTGAACCACAGGCCTCGAAAAATTAATATAGCACGCAACAACCATACGCTCCGGCAGCCCGGTCGTCTAGCGGTCAATGGAAGGTAAGGCTTAGATCCCGACTAGGGATGGCGGGCTCTGGATCCCGTGTGGAGAGGAAACCCGTTGACGAGAGTTCGAATCTCTCCCGGGCTACCAACAAACCTCAGATTAGGACACTGG
>FMJZ01029570.1_pt1 | contig 50066 bp, 48 predicted proteins | sample 1987881 | NCBI WGS metagenome assembly FMJZ01 (sample SAMEA4378227, study PRJEB15110) | soil metagenome | biome: soil; feature: Field; material: Soil | place: India | collected 2015-03-11 | depth 0 m
AAAAAATATGGTCGTCTCTAAAAGGATAGTACTCCACTTCCCCAAACGCCTCACCAGTCAGCCAATAGTCTACAGGCTGGTGAAGGACTTCGACCTGGAGTTCAACATACTCAAGGCATCGGTAACCCCAGGCGAGGAGGGGCTGCTGGTAATGGAGCTCACAGGCGAGCAGCGGAACTACGACAAGGGGGTGAAATACCTTACCGACGTCGGAGTGAAAATACAATCGTTAAGCCAAGACGTAGTGCGCAACGAAGTTAGGTGCACCCACTGCGGCGCTTGCATCACCCTCTGCCCCAGCGGTGCCTTCTCACTGGAGCCGGGGACGAGAAAGGTAATCTTCGACAACTCCAAATGCGTCGTCTGCGAACTGTGCATCAAAGCCTGCCCGCCGCGTGCCATGGAGCTCTACTTCTGAATGTACCAGCCGAGGACCTACCGCCACTGGGTTAAAGACACCAGCCTCATCGCCTTCACCGTGACCGTTAAGGAGACCGACCTTTACATTCGCACCCGCCGCCATCTCGAGGCTGAGGCGCTGGCGTCAGTGCTAAGACACCGCACATCCCTCGAGGAATACATATCCAGCCACCCAGATTTTCTCCACACTCTGGAGCCCATCGCCGTGGACGAGACAGCACCACCCATAGTGAAAGAAATGGCGATAGCCGCCGAAAAAGCAGTGGTGGGTCCCATGGCGGCAGTGGCTGGTGCCATCGCCGAGGCGGTGGGTAGAGACTTGCTTGCCTTCACCTCAGAAGTAATCGTGGAGAATGGCGGTGACATATTCCTTAAGATATCAAAGCCTAGACTGGTGGGCATCTATGCCGGCAGCTCTCCGCTCACCGGCAGGGTCGCCCTAAAAATATCTCCAAGCGAAACGCCTCTGGGGGTCTGCACCTCCTCCGGCACCGTGGGGCATTCGTTGAGCTTCGGTCTGGCTGATGCCGCCATCTCCCTGGCGCCTTCAGCAGCCCTTGCCGATGCCGCCGCCACCGCCCTGGGCAACAGGGTGAGATCCGCCGATGACATAGAGCCAGCGCTGGAATGGGCGAAGACAGTCCCCGGACTTATCGGGGCGGTGGTGATCTTAGACGACAGGCTGGGCGTCTGGGGTAAGGTGAGGCTGGTGCCGGTGAATTCTCAGGGAAAGGCTAAGTCGTTCTAGGTCACTTGCCACAGCAGTGCACGCTGAACCGCACGCTGCCGCTGGCTATACCGCCTCTGCGGTCGCTGACGACCACCGTGACAGTGTACTCGTCGGTCATCCCCGGTGCCGTCCAGCCCACCTCAGCCCCCTGCCCGGTCAGCTTACCACCGGTCGCCACCCAGCTATACTGCAGCGTGTCCCCATCGGGGTCTTCGGCAACGCACTTGATAATATGGGTGGCATAGTTACGGGCGCTATTAACGTCCTTCGGTTGCATCCCGTCTACTGTCAAAGCCACTATCTTCGGCGGATTATTGGCTCTGGCGAAAGCGGTCAGGGTCAGTGACTCGCTCGCCTGACCGCCGTTGCCATCGCTTACGGTCACCTGCACAGTGTACTTAGCGGGTGCCTCCGGAGCTACCCACACTACCTCGTTGCCATCTCCCTGGATGGTGCCACCGCTGGCTGACCAGCTGTAGCTCAGGGTATGGCCTTCTACATCCACTGCGGTACACACTATCCTGGTGCCCTGCATCACCGGCACCTCAAGCTCATCAGCAGCCAGCGAGAGTATCCGTGGTGCATGGTTTGGCGATGGCGGAGGCGGAGGTGGGGAAGCACAGGAAGCCAGCATGGCGCCGCCCAGCAGCAAGAGTATGCCACCAAGCAGTCCCGTAACCTTGCAAGGCACCGCCCCAATCTTTCTTTCGCGATACAGTTTTTTCATGCGTTACGTCCCTACACTTGTAAAACGGAGGAGGCTATAGTAAAGATTATAATCTAACCCTCTGCAGAAGTCTAACGTTTGCAGTTCTATCATCCCCCTCTCCGAAGTCTCACCGGCATTTAACCGCAGCGGCGAAATAGCCCGTGGGGGCGTCCTCCACCTCGATGCCACCAAAGCCGGCTACCCGCAACATCTGGTACATCTCGGCACCATCTGGGAGGATATCATGCTGCACAGCATGGATACTCCGATGGATATTGTTTATCTCCTCACGACTGGCGCTGTGGCAGATGAACAGCCTGCCGCCTTCCTTCAATACCCGCATCATCTCGGCAAGTGCCCGGGGCTTGTCCCTAAAATGCGGGAAGCTGGAATAACAGACCACAGCATCAAAGATACCGTCGGACAGGGGCAACTGGGTAATATCGCCGTGCAGGTACTCTACATTTCCGGGAAAGTTCTTAGCCCGCGCCCGTTTCAGCATCTCCTCAGCAATGTCCACGCAGACCAGCTTACCGCCGTTTATCTTTTCCAGGAGGTAGGGCACAAAGACGCCGGTGCCGGTGCCGACATCGAGCACCCACGAGCCAGATGCAACGCCCAGCCGGGCAGCCAGAGCACTTAGTTTGGCGGTGCTCTTCTCGGCGATGAGTTCGTCCCAAACAGGCGCCTTGCTGTTGAAATATTCCCGTATGGACATTGACATCACTCCCCTGCCGTGAGCGGCTTCTCCTGCCAGCGCCGCACCTTCCTCTTGGGCGAAAAGGCAACCGCCAGCCCAAAAATTATTGAGGAGACTATTACGATGGAGGCACCCGAGGGTAGGTCAAACAGATAAGATGCCGCCAATCCCGCCCAGCAGGAGAGTATGCCGAAGGAGGAGGCGATGAGCAGCATGCGCTTGAGGTTATAAGTAAGCTGGTAAGCCGCTGCCGCCGGGTTCAGTATCAGGCTATAGACCAGGAGCCCGCCAATGCTCTGCAGCGAGGCGGTGACGGTGACACCAGTGGCGAACAGTATACCATAGAACACCAGCGCCGCCGGTATGCCCACCGCCACCGCCACCTGTCTATGGCAGACCACCGCCATAATCTCTTTGTAGAAAGCAGCCACCAGCCCGATCATCATTAGGGCAACCGCGCCTAAGAAGATGAGGTCGCGGCGGCTAACCGTCAGGATGCTGCCCCAGAAAAGGTTCAGCGCCTCCGTCCTCGCCCCGGGCATTAGCCCCATAAACAGGAAAGCCAGCCCCAGCATCAGCGAGAAGACTATGCCTATGGAAGTGTCCGGGCTGAGTTCCCCTCTGTCCGCCAGCGGCCCGATGACGGCGGTGGCGATAAGGCTGAAAACCAGCGCCCCCAGAAGCGGGTCAAAGCCCGCCCAGACGCCCAGAAGGGCGCCGGCGAAGGCAGCATGGGCGATGCACACACCGATGAAGGAGAGGTGCATGGTGACCACAAAGACACCGACCACAGCACAAGTAATCCCCCCGCACAGCCCGGCGATGACGGCATTCTGCATGAACTGGTATTCAAGGATGTTCACCTGACTGACCTCGTTGACCAGCTGCCATCCGGTTCCACCGACGACGGAGCCCCGTAGAGCTTAGCGAGCACCTCCGCCCTCAGCACAGCATCGGGGCTGCCCTGCCGCCATATCCTGCCGTCCCTCATCATCACCACCCGCTGGCACACGGAGGGCAAGGTCCTGAGGTCGTGGGTGACATAGAGGGTGGTGATGTGCTGCTGCGCATGGATGAGCTGGACAAGGCTCAAAATGTCCCTCTGCGCCGGCGGATCAAGAGAGGCTGTGGGCTCGTCCAATAGCAGTATCTCCGGCTGCTGCACCAGAGCCCGGGCGATGGCTGCCCTCTGGTACTCCCCTCCTGAGAGGTGTCCGACGGGGCGCTCCGCCAGGTGGCTGATGCCCACAAGCTCCAGCACATGGTCCACTGCCTCCCGCTCGGCTCTTGTGGGGCGGCGGAAAAAGCCCAGCTTGCCATAACACCCCACCAGCACCGTCTCGCGGACGCTGATGGGAAGGCGGGGGTCGATGTTCTCCACCTGGGCTACATAACCGATGCGCTTCCGTAGCTCAATCCCGTTCCTCCTGTCCACCCTCATCCCCAGCACCCATGCCTCACCATGCACCAGCCGTGCCAACCCGTTGATGACGGTGAGCAGCGTGGTCTTACCGGCACCGTTGGGCCCGATGATGCCCACAAACTCCCCCCGCATCACCTCCAGCGACACCCCCTCAAGCGCCACGTCCTCCCGGTAGGAGACCACGGCGTCTTTCAGCCTGATAACAGCCCCATCCATCATTTCCTTACCTTGTCTAAAGCCCCAAACAGCAGCTCCACATTCCTGTCCATCGCCTTCTCCCAGCTCTCAGTCCCCTTAAGCCCACCGGGAAAGTTGGAGATGGTCACCTGCACCGCACCGATATCCCTCGCCATGGCTTCACTGGTGGCGGTGGCGCCGCTCTGCAGGTTATCGATGACCAACACCGCTCCAGCCTCCCTCGCCTGCTTCACCAGCTTCTCCACGTCGCCGACGCTAAGCTCCTCGGGGCGGCCATAGCTGGCAACCACGTTAAACCCCGCCCATTTTACAAAACCGAGCTGCTTGTCTGCACATATCACCTTCACCTGGCTTAAGTTTGCCGCCTCCAGCCGCTTCTTCACCTCATCGCCTTTAGCTAAGATTTCCCTCTTCCTCTGCTCAGCACGTTGACGGTAAAAGTCGGCATTTTCTCTGTCTAACCCAGCCAGTATCTCGGCGACCTTGGTCACCCCCTCAGCCTGCACCGAGGGCACCATCCAGTTGCCTTTAACCTCGACAACCTTGACGATAAGGTTGGGGTTTTTAGCCGCCTCGATAGCAGAGGTGACATTTTTCATGTTTTGCTGGTAATCGTGGATTATGAGCGCTTTTGATTTCGTCAGCGCCGCGATGTCCCCCGGCTTAATGTCGTAATGCCCCGGACATGCCTCCGGCGGTATCAGCACCCGTACCTTGAGCTTGCCGGCGGAGACGTCGGCGATGATGTTGGCGATGTGCGAAGAGCCTGCCACAACGTCAGCGGAAGCAGGGGTGCACGCAGGCAGCCCTGCTAACAGGGCTACAGCCACCGCTATGGTAATCAGCCAGAGTTTTGACTTCATTTTTACCTCCTTCTTATTTGTTCCGCCGTTGACTAGAATACCCCTGGGATAAACCGCCAAGGCACCTTAGCCGCATATTCTTCGTACTTTTCCCCGAAGTGCTGCTTCAACAGTCTTTCCTCTTTCAAAGCCGTCATGCCGGTCAGAGTAGCAAAAAGCGCCGCAGGGATGAGCATCCAGACGGTCCCAAAGATAACGGCTAGACCGAAATAAATCAGGATCAAGCCCAGATACCCCGGATGCCTGATTCTGGAATATATGCCAGAGGTCACCAGCACCTCAGGTATACCGCTTTTGCCATGAGGCGCGACGCCCAGCTTTTTAAACTCCCCATGGGCGTAGCCCAGATGGATCACATAGCCAGCCGCCAAGAACACTAAACCTATAGCGTTTACCCAAGGGAAAAGGTGCAGCTTCAGCAAGGAAAATGCCATCCCTGCTAGCCCGCCAAGGATAAGCACGGGAAACTCAATTGTCATCCCCACCAGAAACTTGTTCCTAGCATACCAGTCCAGCACGTTATTCCCCTCCACTTCGGTCACCTTCCCACCCCTCCAGCGCCTGCCGCAGCAAATTCTCGGAAACCTCTGCCACTGTTTTCTTCTCTTCCATACTGGACTGATAGAAATCGAGCAACATCTGGGCAAACTCCCTCACACCTTCAAGGCGGCACACGCCAGGATCGGCCTCAAACCACAAGCCGCCTCAATCCATATCGTCACCGCACCCGTACCCCGATTCAGACCTGTCCGAAAAATAGTCACCTCTTTGCCTCAACCAATTTGCCTGGATGCTAATACTCGTGATTGCAATCAATTGCAGTAGCAATAAACTGAAGTATAACATCAAGGGATGGTTGTGTCAAGGGCTGGTGCTGGCTCGCTGCTGGGGAGACAGGGGGCAATGCTGAAAATAGTTGGGGGATTCAGCGTCAGTGGGGGGCTTACCGTGAACCTCCTCTCCCTTGAGGGGAAGGAAGGTGGAGGGTCAACTTGACGCGGTGGTGATATTGGACTACACTAGAAGGCGTGTACAGAACCTGGCTGGTGCCGTTCCCTGGTTCGGCACCCTCTTGGGGGGAGACCGGGAGCCAAAGGGTTTTTCCTTGCGGCGCGGTAAGAGAGGTCTTGTGCCGCAGAGACTGCAGCAGAACAGGTCACAGTAACACAACAAGGAGGCACGGAATTGGCTCTAGCGGACAAGACCCTTACTTGCTCCGAATGCGGGAGAAGCTTCGTCTTCACCGTCGGTGAGCAAGAGTTCTATCGGTCGCGAGGGCTACAGAACCAACCCGGTCGCTGCCCCGAATGTCGGGCAGCCAGGCGACAGAGTCGCTACCGTGGCTACGGTCAATCAAAGACGATGTACCAGGCAGTCTGCGCCAACTGTGGCGCCGAGTGTGAGGTACCATTCGAACCTAAGGATGACCGCCCGGTTTACTGCAGCACCTGCTATGCCGAAAAGAAACGCAAGTAGCAGTTAGATAAAAAAGGCGCCCTCAGTCACTCCCCCGCCGAGGGCGCTGGCTTGAAGAAATGAACGCGGGCATCTGTCAGATAAGGCTCCACCTCCACGGAAGCCAGTCACTTAAGGACAAAAGGCGCACAGTCAAGTCCATAATCTCCCGCCTGCGCAGCCAGTATAACATCTCCATAGCCGAGGTAGACGACCTCGACCTTTGGCAGATGGCAACTCTGGGTATAGCGTGTGTGAGCAACCACGACCAGCACGTTGACGAAATACTCAGCCGCGCGGTGAACTTCATCACCCAGAACTATCCCGAGGTGGAAATAGTGGAGCGGGCGATCGAGATTTTGCCCGCTCACTAGCAGCGGGCTGCTATGTACGCCGACGCCTTCATCCACCATCTGACGACACACCCCGACTATAAGCAGCAGCTCGTCCACATCCAGCATATCCCACCCCGTGAGCCCAGAAGCGGCGAACTGGAGAGACCGCTCCACCCCAAGCTCGAAGCCAGACTGAGGGCTTTGGGCATAACCTCACTCTACAGCCATCAAGCCCAGGCAGTTAACGCCGCCCGCAGCAGCAAAAATGTAATGGTAGCCACCGCCAGCGCCAGCGGCAAGACGCTGTGCTACAATCTGGCGGTGCTCCAGGCAATCGCCGAAGACCCCTTCGCCCGCGCCCTCTACCTGTTCCCCACCAAAGCCCTGGCGCAGGACCAGCTCCGCAGCCTCCGCGAACTTGCCAGCCCGGAATTAATCGGCTATTCCGACTGCGCCACCTTTGACGGCGATACTCCCGCTCCAGAGCGGAGGGAGATAAAGAAACGGGCTAAGATCGTGCTCACCAACCCCGATATGCTGCACATCGGCATCCTGCCCAACCACGGCTCCTGGTCACGGCTATTTCGCAACCTGAAGTACGTCGTGGTGGACGAGGCGCATGTATACCGGGGCATCTTCGGCTCACATGTGGCAAATATCCTCAGGCGGCTGCGCCGCATCTGCGCCCTCTGCGGCTCAAACCCCCGGTTCATCTGCTGCTCCGCCACCATCGCCAACCCCGGCGAGCACGCCCAGAGGCTGGTGGGGCTCCCCTTCGAGGTGGTGGACGATGACGGCTCCCCCTACGGTGGTAAGCTGTTCGCCTTCTGGAACCCACCGCTTACTGAAAAGAAGGCGGGGCGGCACAGCGCCAACAGCGAAGCCACCTTCCTGTTCACCGAACTTGTCCGCAACAACATCCGCAGCCTGGCGTTCACCCGCACGCGGAAGCTGACCGAGCTCGTCTACCTTTACGCCAGAAATCAGCTCGAGCCGGAGCTCGCCGAACGCATCAGCCCCTACCGAGCCGGCTATTTGCCCGAACTCCGCCGCCGGATTGAGAAGGCGCTGTTCGAGGGTGAACTCCTGGGGGCAGTAGCCACCAACGCCCTGGAGCTGGGCATAGACATCGGCGACCTCGAAGCCACCGTCCTGGTCGGCTATCCCGGCAGCATCTCCAGCACCTGGCAGCAGGCGGGAAGGAGTGGACGCAGGGGCGGCAGCTCCCTGAGCTTCCTCATCGCTCACGATGACCCCCTCGACCAGTACCTGATGAACCACCCCGACCACTTCTTTGGGAGCAACTTCGAACATGCCCTGATAAACTGGGAGAACCCCAACATCCTCAAGTCACACCTGCTCTGCGCCGCCTGGGAAACGCCGCTGACCGAGGCTGACAGCCAGTTCTTCGGCGAGGTGCTCAAAGGTAGCATCGCCGAACTGGAGGCGGAAGGCAAGTTGAGGAGGGTGGATTCCAGGTGGTACCTGTCACCGAGGCTTGCCCAGCCCGCCGCCGGAATCAACATCAGGTCGAGCTCAGGCGAGGCCTATGCCATCCTGGACGCCTCGCAGGGCGGCACACTGCTGGAGACCGTGGAAGCCAGCGTCGCCTTCTTCCAGATCCATCCCGGCGCCGTCTATCTCCACCAGGGCGAGTCCTACCTGATTCAGGAGCTCGATCTACAGCGGAAGCTCGCCATCGCCGTGCCCGCAGACGTCAATTACTACACCCAGACCAAGGAGATAATAGACATCAGCATAAGGAACAAGACCCTGGAAAAGACCTGCGCCGGGGTGAAGGTATGTTTCGGCGAGGTAGAGGTTACCAACAACGTGGTCGGCTACAAGAAGAAGATGCAGTTCACCGAGGAGGTCATCGGCGAGGAGCCGCTGGACCTGCCGCCCATCCGCTTTTTCACCCAGGCACTGTGGTTCGACCTGCCCGGGAAAGCCATGGAGCAGATAGCTGAGGAGGGGCTCGACCTCGCCGGTGGCTTGCACGCCGCCGAGCACGCCGCCATAGCCATACTGCCCCTGTTTGCCCTGTGCGACCGCAACGATATCGGTGGCGTCTCCACTCCGCTCCATGCCGATACCGGCAAGTCCCAGATATTCATCTACGATGCTTACCCGGGGGGCATCGGTATCGCCCGGAAAGGCTTTGAGGTCATCGAAAAGCTGTGGAGGGCTACGCTCGATGCCGTGCAGGGCTGTCCCTGTGAGGATGGCTGCCCCAGTTGTGTACAGTCGCCCAAGTGCGGCAACAACAACGAGCCCCTGGACAAAAAAGCCGCCATCATCCTGCTCAAGGTTCTATCTTCACCCCAATAACCCACCCTCGCCTTTCCCTTCGCAGCAAAGCTTGACATTCCGAACATGTTGTGCAAATATCGTAAGTGAGAGCCATTCCAGGGGACTAGCCCTGCTCTCGAAGGAGGGGTGTTATGGGTATGGGTGGTGCAGGTTATGGCATCCAGCCGGGGGAGATGACCCTCAGGCAGATGCTCGAGGGGCTGAAACCTCACGACCATCTCTGCCTCATCTACGAGTCGCCGCAGGAACGGATAGCTGTTGTGGTGCCCTTCATCGCCATCGGACTCAAGCGCGGCGAGAAGTGCATCTACATCGTCGATACCAGCACCGCCAATGATGTCCGCAGCCACCTTAAGGAAGGGGGTGTAGACGTGGCGGCGGTGGAAAGGTCGGGACAGCTCTCCATCCTCCACGAGAGCAGAGCTTACACCAGGGAAGGCTATTTCGACCCCGACAGGATGATAGCCTTTCTCATCGAGGAAACTGAAAAAGCCCTTTCTCAGGGCTACCCCGCAGTCCGCATCACCGGCGAGATGACCTGGGTGCTGCGTAACCTTCCGGGCTCGGAGAGGCTCCTGGAATACGAAGCAAAGCTAAATAAGGACTTCTGCCCCGGGTATCCTGCCCTCGCCATCTGCCAGTACGACCGCTGGAAATTCGATCCCGAGATACTTAAAGGTGTGGTGATGACCCACCCCCTGCTCATCAAGGGCAGCCGCGTATACCACAACTTCTATTATGTGCCGCCCGAGGACTACCTCGGCGGCAAGCTGGCTGAGGTAGAAGTGCAGCACTGGCTCAACAACCTGGAGCGGGAACGCCAGATGCAGACCGAGCTGCGGCAGAGCGAGGAAAGGTACCGGGCCCTTACTGAGCAGGGACAGGTCGGTGTTGTGGTGGTAGTCGAAGGTCCCCGAATCGTCTACGCCAACCCCAAGTATTGCGAAATGACAGGATACAGTCAAGAAGAACTCTATTCGCTGACGCCCGAACAAGTGAAGGCAAGTGTGCACCCCGATGACCGGGAGAAGGTCTGGGGATATTTCCGGCAACGGCTCGCTGGCGAGAATGTGCCCACAAGCTATGAATACTGCGGCATTCGTAAAGATGGTAGGGTGAGATGGGTGGAAGCTCATGTAAGCATCATGGAGTACGATGGCAGGCCTGCGGTCAGGTCAACCATCATCGATATCACCGAGCGCAAAAAGCTGGAAAGGGCGCTTCAGGACTCTGAAGCCCGTTACCGCCGCCTCTTTGAGTCATCCCTGGACGGCATACTCATCCTCGAGGGCGACAGCGGCGAGATAATCGATGCCAACCCGTCCATCATGTACCGGCTGGGCTACAGCCGCGAGGAGCTACAGGGAAAACGCCTCTGGGAACTGGGCTTTTTCGAGGACGTCGATAAAAGCAAGGCTGCCTTCGAGGAGTTAAAGAAAAAGGGGTATGTCCGCTATGAACACCTGCTGCTGCGAGCCAAGGACGGGCGCAGGGTGGATGCAGAATTCGTCTCCAGCGAATACGAGGTGGGCAACCGCAAGCTCTTCCAGTGCAACATCCGCGATATCACCGAACGGAAGAAGATGGAGGAGGCGCTGAAGGCGAGCGAGCGGGAGAAGTCCATCATCCTCAGCACCATGTCAGAGCTCGTCGTCCGTCAGGACCTGCGGCACCGCATCCTATGGGTAAACCGGGCTGCTGCCCAGTCGGTGAACCTCACCCCCGAAGAACTTGTAGGGCACTACTGCCACCAGATATGGCACCAGTCAAGCCAGCCCTGCACAGGCTGCCCGGTGGCAAAGGCAAGGGATACGGGCGAACCTCAGGAGGGCGAAATAGCTACGCCTGACGGCAGGCGCTGGCTCATCAGGGGCTACCCGGTTAAGGACGCCAGCGGTAAGGTGGTGGAACTGATCGAGGTGACTTTGGACATCACCGAGCGCAAGAAGGCTGAGGAGGCGCTGAAGCTTTCGGAGGAGAGGTACCGCACCCTGGTGGAGAACGCCAACGAAGCCATCTCAGTCGTGCAGGACGGCATAATCAAGTTCGCCAATACCAAGGTGCGCGAGATATCTGGCTATACCGTAGAGGAACTGAACGCCATGCCAGCGCAAAACCTTATCCACCCCGATGACCGCGACAGGGTGATAGGCTACCACGAGCGAAGGCTGCGCGGCGAGCCCGCCCCTACCAGATACGAATTCAGGATCATAGACAAACAGGGAAACACAAGGTGGCTGGACAGGCATGCTACCACCGTCACCTGGGAGGACAAGCCCGCGGCTCTGGTGCTGGACACAGATATTACAGAACGCAAGCAAATGGAGGAGGCGCTGAGGAGGTCTGAGGAGAGATACCGCACCGTGCTCGAGGAGGCGGATGAAGGGTACTTTGAGACTGACCTCCGTGGCAATATGACCTTCTGCGGCGACGCCATAGTGCGCGCCCTCGGCTATTCCAGAGAGGAACTGTGCGGCATGAACTACCGTCAGTTTCTGCCCAAGGAGGAATGGGACGCCAATTTCCAGACATTTAACAGGGTGTACCGCACCGGTGAGCCGGTGAGGTGGTTCCCAGGAACCGCCATCACCAAGAACGGGAGGAGAATCTTTATCGAGCGGACCATCCTGCCGCTGCGCAACGAGAAGAGCGAGATAGTTGGCTTCCGCGGCGTTGCCCGGGACGTCACCGAGCGCAAAAAGGTTGAGGAGCAGAGAAGACTGCTAGAGCTCAGAGCCCAGATGGCTAGCAGGCTGGCTTCGGTGGGCGAGATGGCTGCCGGCGTTGCCCACGAGATAAACAACCCGCTCACCGGCGTGGTGGGCTACGCCCAGCTTTTGCTAAGCCGCCAGGACCTGCCGGAAGATGTCAGACGCGACCTGAAGGTGATTAACGACGGCGCCCAGCGGGTGGCTGGCATCGTACAGCGGCTGCTTGCCTTCTCCCGCCAGACCAAGCTGGAACGCCGGGCGGTGAACATCAACCAGCTTATCGAGAGCACCCTCGCCCTGCGGGCTTACAGCCTGAGGACAAACAATATAGAGGTCACCGCCAGGCTTGACCCTCGCCTTCCCGATACCGTAGCTGACCCCGGACAGATACAGCAGGTCCTGCTCAACCTGATCATCAACGCCGAGCAGGCACTGAAGGAGGTGCGCCGCAAGGGGAAGCTGACCATCACCACCAGAAAGAGGGGCGGCATCATCGAGATAAAGGTCAGGGACAACGGTCCCGGGATAAAGCCGGAGGTAATGGACAGGATATTCGACCCCTTCTTCACCACCAGACCTGCGGGCGAGGGCACGGGTTTGGGCTTGAGCCTGTGCTACGGCATCGTCACCGAACACAACGGCAGGATATATGCCCAAAGCAAGCCGGGCAGGGGCGCCACCTTTATAGTGGAACTGCCTGTGGTCACTGAGGCGCCACAGCCCGTACAGTTGCCCATTGAGCTGAAGGCGGAGCTGGCCGGTGTCAAGATACTGGTGGTGGACGATGAGCCGGTCATCAGACAGTTTGTGACCACGGCGCTCGGCGAGCAGGGCTGCGAGGTGGACGCAGCAGCCAAAGCCGAGGAAGCCCTGGAGAAGATTCAGAAACAGAGGTACCACCTCATCCTTATCGACATCAAAATGCCCGGGATGAGTGGCATCCATCTCTACCAGCGCCTCCGGCGGATAGCCCGGTCGCTGGCGCCCAGGGTGGTGTTCGTCACCGGTGATGTCGTCAGCCCTGAGACCGAAAGGTTCCTCTCCGAAAACAAGCTTCCTTCCCTTGTCAAACCGTTCAGCGCCGCCGACCTGGTGAACAAGGTCGGGCTAGCTCTGGCTGGCAGGCGCTAACCCTCTCCCTCACAGTCAGCCCGACAGATACATTGGTGGGGACTAGTTTTCCCCTCGCTTCCTTTGGGGAAAAGACATCTCATTGGTGTGCTGTTTGCGGAGCGGGATCTCCTTGAGGAAGAAGTTCACCACAAAGGCGATCACCATGACGACAACGGCAACAAGGAAAGCCTCTGAGATAGCGGAACTGAGTGACTCTCTCAACGCCTGAAATGTCTGCTCGTAGAGCGCCGAACCCGCCGATCCCATCCGGGAGAACATGTCCTGCAACCTCACCTGCGCCTCAGGACTGACCAGTGCCTGAGGGTTGTTTGCCAGAGAGCTTATAGCCTGCGGCGGTATCATCCCCGCAATACCGGACGGCAGTCGGGCAGTTAGTTCACTGGCGAAACGGCTGCTCATTACCGAGCCCAGCAGAGCCAGGCCCACCGAACCGCCGATAAAACGGAAAAACATGGTGGAAGAGGTAGCCACACCCAGCACACTGTAAGGGACTGCGTTCTGGACAGCGATGGTATAAAGGGGCATGGTAATGCCCAGCCCAAAGCCAGTGAGCACCGTATATGCCACAGCCGCCCAGTATTCCGTGGCGGTGTTCATTCTTGCCAGAAGCCACATGCCGACGCCCATGATTACAATGCCCGCAGTACCCTGAATGCGGTAATGTCCCCCGGCGCGAGAAAGAAGTTGCCCTGAGACAAAGCTGCCGGCGATCAATGCCAGGTTCATTGGTATCATAAAACTGCCGCTCACCGTTGCCGTCACCCCGAGCACACCCTGAAAGAAAAGCGGCAGGAAAATGAGGCTGCCGAACATTCCCAGACCGGTAACGAAAACCACCACCGCCGAAACGGATATAATGGAGTTTCTGAACATCCACAGAGGCAGGATGGGCTCTTGGGCACGGCGCTCTATCAATACAAATATAATGAGCATTGTAGCGGCAAAGCCGAACATACCCAGTATCTGCGGCGAGTCCCAGGCATACTCCACACGGGCAAGTGACAGCGCCAGCATCAGCGAAACTATGGCAAGCACCAGGGTCGTCAGCCCGGCATAGTCTATCTTGTGCTTCAGATTGTCCGGGCGGACATGGGGAAAGACGAAGATAAACACAATGATGACCAGCAGCCCAAGGGGTACGCTGAAGAAGAATACCCAACGCCAAGAAAGGGTGTCGGTAAGAAATCCGCCCAGCGTGGGACCGAGTACCGATGACACCCCGAAGACCCCGCTGGTGAATCCCTGATACTTGCCACGCTCCGCTGGCGGAAACAGGTCGCCGATGACGGTAATGGCATTGGACATCATCGCCCCGCCACCGATGCCAGCAAGTGCCCTGAAGATGATGAGTTGGTTCATGGTGGTACTCAACCCGGAGAGCAGAGATGCCAAAGTGTAAATGGCTATGCCGCCGAGGTAGAAATATTTGCGGCCATACATGTCGGTAAGCTTGCCTACTATGGGGATGGCGACTGCTGAAGCCACAGTATGCGCAATAGCCACCCAGGTGTACTGTTGAAAACCACCCAAGTCGGCGATAATCCGCGGCATCGCCGGACCGATCACCGTCTGACTCACCGCCCCGAGGAACATTGCCATGAGCACGCCGCCAAAAGTAAACATCACCTGCCGGCGGGGCAGGGCACTGAAGCCCAGTGGACGGTATTCAGCCTGTGTCTCCAAATCAGTCTCCTATGGCAACTTCGCTCCGATCTCTTTCAGCTTCGCCAGCAAAACCGATAGCTCCGCCAGGTCTGACGGGGCAAGATAGGAAAGTTTCTCCTTAATCGACTGTTTCATCACCTGCCGGTATTCCTCAAGGGCAGCCCTACCATTAGCCGTGAGCGAGATGTTGATCACCCGCCTGTCCCTGGCATCAGGCTGCCGGGCAACTATGTTCAGCCGCACCAGATGGTCTATAAGACGGGTCATCTGCGGTTTCGGCACCGCCAGCTGCCGCGCCAGCTCGGAAACCGTCAGGCTCTCCTCCTGTAACGTGCGCATAACCGCCAGGTGAAGGCGGGAAAGCCTGCCTGTGGCACCATTAAGTTGCACCCTCAGCAGCTTCTTGCCGATGACCGGAAATAGATGAAAAAGCTCCTCAACTATGTATTCAGCGTCCTCACCAGACATGATCAAGCCTCGCCTTCACTGCTTTCAATGGCAACTTTAGTTGACTTAGATAACAGTTAATAGTGCAAACCATTTTACCAGCATTCGCCCCGCGGGGCAAACCAGACGAACCACACCATAGCACAAAACCTTAACGCGATGGTTATTGCAATAATATTGCATCTAACACTCAGATGGTATAGAATATTACCATGATAGAAGTCGGTAGGGCGCTGAAGCTATTGAGAGAGCGGGGGTACCGGATAACTGCGCCGCGGAGACAGGTGCTGAGAGTGCTAACTGAGGCGCAGCAACCGCTATCGCCGTATGAGATACAGGATATACTGAAAGAGAAGGGTGAGCACCTAAACCATGTGACCATTTACCGTGTGTTGGAGCTCCTGTGCTCCTTGAATCTAGCGCATAAGGTGCTGCTTGCTGGGGGCTTTATTATCTGCAGTCTGAACGAAGCTGACGGCTGCCACCGGTTTGTGGTCTGTAGAGAATGTGGCATGCTAAAGGAGTATGCCAGCGAAGCCCTGTGCGCTGAGGAGACCGAGATGGCTGAAAGGCTGGGGTTCCGCACTGAACAGCACTTCTCAGAGTTTTCCGGAGTGTGCGCCGGATGTCAGAAATGAGCCAGGCTGAAGCAAAAGCGAAACCGGCAGGCATGGCGAAGAGGATAGCCCTAGAGCTAGCCAGGCATGCCCCTTTCACCGCTCTCGGCGCCGTCACCGGCATCGTGCTGATGGTAATAATTGTGCTAACAAGGATCCCCGCCGCTGTTTCTGAAATCGCCTTCTATGTCCTTCATCCAGCCCACATCCTGTTCAGCGCCATCGTCACCACCGCCATATACCGCAGGTATAAGCCGGGCAAGCTCTGGGCAGCGGTGCTCATCGGCTATACCGGTTCTGTGGGCATCGCCACCATCAGCGATTCCGTCATCCCTTACCTGGGGGCTGAGTCTTTCCGCGTGCAGATATCGCTGCATATTGGCTTCATCGAAAAGTGGTGGCTCATCAACCCGGTGGCTTTTCTGGGCATCGCCATCGGGTACTTGAGACCGATGACCAGGGGGCCGCACGCTCTGCACGTGCTGCTCAGCACCTACGCCTCGCTGGTATACTTCACTGCCTTCGGAGTAGCCGAGTGGCTACCCCTGCTGCACTTCGTGTTCATCTTCCTCTTCCTGACGGTCTGGCTTCCCTGCTGTTTCAGCGACATCATCTACCCGCTGCTTTTTTTCAAAGTTGAAGAACACGAATGTCACTGACCGGACCACCATGCCGCTTTGCCACCCGCTGCCCCGTATGATATGCTGAATACCGTCTGTCAGCATGGTAAGTCAGCTACTTAAAACCGAACAGAGCGTGAAGCTCAGCCGCCAGAGCTGGTTCTCCAGAATAGCCCGGCTGTTTGACAGGGCGGGCATTGGTGCCGAGACCTGGGAGGAGCTGGAGGAGCTTTTGATCCTGGCTGATGTGGGCGTAGCCACCACCCAGAAGTTGCTGGGAAAGGTGAAGGAGCGGGCAAAGAAGGAAGGTCTCGACGGCAGCGCCGTTCGGGAAGCCTTAAAACAGGAGATGGTGGCGATGTTGACCGTGGTACCGCCACAACCCTTATCACCTCCCTCCAACGCCCTTGAGGTGCTTCTGGTGGCAGGTGTAAATGGTTCCGGGAAGACCACCAGCATCGCCAAGCTGGCTTACCAGTTAAAGAACGAGGGCAAAAAGGTCATCCTCGCCGCCGCCGATACCTTCCGTGCCGCCGCCATCGACCAGCTTAAAGTATGGGGAAAGCGCGTGGGCGTTGATGTGATCGCCCACCAGCCCGGTGGTGACCCCGGTGCAGTGGTGTTCGATGCCATCGAGGCTGCGCGCAGCCGTAATGTCCAGGTGGTGATCGTGGACACTGCAGGCAGGCTGCACACCAAGTTCAATTTGATGGAAGAGTTGAAGAAGATAAAACGCGTTATCACCAGGAGTGGAGCGCACCACACCGTGTTGCTGGTGCTCGATGCCACCACTGGCCAGAACGGTCTGGCACAGGCAAGGCACTTCACCGAAGCGGTGCAGGTGGACGGCATTTTTCTTGCCAAGCTGGACGGTACCAGTAAGGGCGGCATAGTGCTGGCGATCTGCGACGAGCTCGAAATTCCCATCCTTTACATCGGCACCGGGGAGCAACTGGACGATATGACGCCATTCGACGCCCTGACATTTGTGGAGGCGATTTTCTCCGACAGAGGAGGCTGAAATTTGTTCACCCTGACCATAAGCATCAGTCCGGTGGTCCTGAAGCTCGGAATCTTCGAAATCCGCTGGTACGGGGTTATGGTGGCGCTGGCGGTGCTGGCGGTCATCGCCATCTCGCTCAGCGAAGCGAAACGGCTGGGCGTAGCCCGGGACCACATCTACAACCTGGCAATATGGGCGGTGCTCGGCGGCGTCATCATGTCCCGTCTGCTCCATGTCATCGACGAGTGGCACTATTACATATCGCATCCGGAACAGATTATCAGCTTCGCCGGGCTAACTATATACGGGGCGGTGCTGGGCGCGCTGATAGCGGCGGTGGTCTACGCCCGGGTGAAAAGGCTCTCCATCTGGCAACTGGCTGACATCCTGGCACCGGGGGCGATAATGGGACAGGCGGTAGGCAGGATAGGCTGTATCATCAACGGCTGCTGCTATGGGCTGGCGAACCCACCGCGGTGGGCAGGGGCGATCGTCTACACTAACCCGGAGCACGCCCTCCTGGGCACGCCGGTAGGCGTACCGCTTTACCCCACGCATCTCTACCACCTGGTGTGGAACCTGATAGGCTTCGCCGTGCTGTGGTCGCTGAGGAAGCGGCTGTCGCCCCGGGGGAGCCTGTTTTTGCTGTATCTAGCCATCTATGCCGCGGGCGACCTCACCATCAGGTCGGTACGGGAGGGCGCCCCCTTCCTCTTCGGCTTGCAGCAGGCACAGCTTATCGGCATCGTCATACTTCTGGTGACCGTACCCTGGCTGGCTATAAGAATGTGTCTGGGGGGGCGAAAAGCAGCCCTGCAGGAGCAGGACGACGTCAGTCCACCGGGTCAAAGTCAAGGAGCTTGAGCCTCAGCCTTTGCACCCCGTTCCAGTTGTCCTCGATCAGGTTATAGGCGATATCCAGGCACGAGCCGATCTGTGGCGCCAGACTCCCCAGCCCGAAGCCGATGGCGTCCCAGACGATGCCACCCTGCCTCAGCTTCAACCTGAGGTGGTCTCCCTGCTCACCCGCCAGCAACCACTCCAGCACCTCTACCTCGCGGCTGACGAAGGTGGGCTCGGGGTTGCCGCTACCGAAGGGGGCAAGCCTTTGTATCTGCTGATAGACATCGCCGCTGAAGACGTTAAGCGGTACTTCGGCATCTATGTCTATATGGGGGCGCAGGTCCACGCCGGCGAGCTCCTCCTCGGCGATTGTGAGCAATCTTGCCTGCAGCGCCTCGAATTTGCTGCGCTGCACTGTAAAGCCGGCGGCGCCGGCATGTCCGCCGACATTCAGCAAAAGGTCACGGCACCTGTCCAGCGCCGCTATCAGGTTGAACTCGGGGATGCTCCTGCCGCTGCCGCGGCAGATGTCAGAGCCGATTTTCAGCAGGATAACCGGACGGTAAAACTCCTCAGCCAGCCTGCCTGCCACCAGCCCCATCACGCCGGCAGGGTAGTCCATACCCCCGGCTATCAGCAGGGGCATGTCCGTCCCCTGGGCAAGTAGCTGCTCTCTGACGCGGGAGAGCAGCTCGCTGGTCATCTTCTGTCTCCGGGCGTTCTTCTCCTCTAGGTCGCGGGCAAGCCTTGCTGCCTCCTCCTGGCTCCGAGTTACCAGCAGGCGGTAGCTGGCAGAGGCATCGTCCAGCCTGCCGGCGGCGTTGATGCGCGGTGCCAGTATCCACGAGATGCTCTCCGAGGTGAGGTTACCCGGCTGAAGTCCGGCGCAGCGCATCATCTCCTGCAACCCGATGCGCTCCGTATTTTTAAGCAGGTCCAGCCCCCGCCTCACCCAGTAGCGGTTATCGCCGAGCAGCGGCACCATGTCCGCCACCGTACCCAGGGCAACCAGATCCAGCAGGCTGTCCAGCAGCCTATCCCTGCCGCTGCCCTGAAGGAGCGCCTCGAGCAGCTTGAAGGTGACTCCCACGCCGGCAAGGTCGGTAGCTTTGAAAGCTGAGTCAGCCCTTTTGGGGTCGATCACAGCCAAGGCTGGCGGGATGTAGTCCGTGGGAACATGGTGGTCGGTGACGATGACGTCCATCCCCAGCCTGTGGCATCTTGCCACCTCCTCGAAGGCGGTTATGCCGGTATCCGCGGTGATCACCAGACTGACGCCCTCCTTGCTCAATCGCTCCAACGGGGCTAGCTGCAGCCCGTAGCCATCGCGGTAACGGTGCGGGATGAACGGCACCACCCTGCCACCCAGCGCCGAAAGCCCCTGTACCAGTATGGCGGTGGCGGTGACGCCATCGGCATCGAAATCGCCGTAGACAGCCATCTTCTCCCCGCGGAGCAGGGCGTGGTAGATGCGCTGCACCGCGCGGTGCATATCGGGGAGCAGGAAGGGGTCAGCTTCAAGACGCCGGTCGATATTGAGGAAGGCTTCTATCTGCAGGGGCTCGGTGATGCCACGGTTGTACAGGAGCTGCAGTACCAGCGGGTGGATGCCAGGCAGGTCGGTCCTTAGCGGAATGCGAGGTAATATCCTCCAGTGGGTCTGGCTCAAACCGGCGCCTCTGACATCTTTTTCTCTTTATAACATATCAGCACCCAGTATGCAAATTCACCCGCGCCTTAATCCTTTCGCTCAAGGAAGAGGAAAATCATGTTAAATTTAAAGACCCACCATCACCTTGATCCTCCTCCTTGAAAAGGAAAAATGGTAAACGATGTTGCCAGCTCCCGGTTCTCTGCTGGTTCGAATGCTCCCGTCGGCGAAAGGGCAGGGGTTTGACCGTGGGTTCCCGCGCAAATATAATGACGACAGGCGATGAACAGGGGAATGAAGATAGCTTTCCACACGCTGGGCTGCAAGCTCAACCAAGCGGAGACGGAGAAGCTCCTGTGGAGGGCTATTGGTGCCGGCTACCAAATAAGCGCTGTTGAGGGCGCTGATGTCTGCGTGCTCAATACCTGCACGGTGACGCACATCGCCGACCGTAAGGCGAGGCACTTGGTACGGCTGTGGCGGAAGAAAAACCCCGGAGCCACCATCGTCGCCACCGGCTGCTATGCGGAAAGGGCAACGCAGGAGCTTATTGCCGCTGGCGCCGATATAATTATCGGAAACGACCGGAAGCTGCAGCTTCTGGACATCACCGGCGGAGCCCGTCATACAGGCACCTGCGGGCAGCCACAATCAACTGGTGACCAGCCCTGCCGTGTGCGCAGCTTCATTAAGATACAGGACGGCTGCAACACACGCTGCAGCTACTGCATCGTGCCCCAGGTGCGGGGCAGAGAGCGCTGTCTGCCTGCAGAGCGCATCATCAACGAAATAAAAACCAGGATAAGCCATGGCTACAGAGAGATAGTGCTCACCGGCACCAAGATCGGTTCATACCGGGACAACGGCACCGATTTGCGGCAACTGGTGCAGCGCATACTCCGTGAGACCACGGTCAAGCGCCTGCACCTCTCTTCTTTACAGCCGCAGGATATTTCACCGGAGTTACTGGAGCTGTGGCAGGACCCCAGGCTGTGCCACCACTTCCATCTTGCCCTCCAGAGCGGCAGCGATAGCGTGCTCAAGAGGATGGGGCGCAGCTATTCGGTAGACGACTATAACAGGGCAGCAGCCTTTATCCGTCAGGCGCTGCCTGATGCTTCGATCACCACCGACATCATGGTGGGCTTCCCCGGTGAGACTGAAGCTGAGTTCGAGGGGAGCTACCGGTTCTGCAAGGAAACCGGCTTCGCTGCCATCCATGTCTTCCCTTACTCCCCACGCCCCGGTACTATGGCGGCAACGATGCCAGACCAGGTGTCGGAAAAAACAAAGGATGCCCGCCGCCAGAAGATGCTGGCGCTATCCGCAGCAAGCTCGCAGCACTTCCGCCAGAGGTTCCTGGGACGGGAAATGATGGTACTGTGGGAAACCGAAGTTGCACCGGGCAGCGGCGTCTATTCGGGACTGACGCATAACTATATCCGCGTCTTCGCCCGAAGTGCTCTGCCGCTGGGCGGGCTGATCACCCCAGCAAGGCTGCTCCACCTGCACCAGGACGGTGTGCTTGCGGATGTTGTCCAGCAGCCTGATGAAAGCTACCCTGCCGTCCCCTCACCCTTGTCGCGCTGCTGACGCAGGAAGTCCTCCACCTCCTTAATAATGCGCTCGGCTTCCTCGGTGCGCTCGGTAGAGGGGGCGGGCTGTGAGAGGTATTCCTTCTCCAGCCTTTGGATGTAGATTGCCATCTCCTTGTTTTCGGCAAGGAGCCTGTCCAGCATCTCGCGCAAGTATTCGCCAGCCTGCCTCAGTTCATCTAGGTCGACCTCTATCCCCAGCATTTCCACCAGCTTCCGCGCCAGCGCCAGGCAGACCATGGGGTTAGCCTCCATCCGGATGTAAAAAGGGGTATGTCCCCAGAGGCTGATAGCCTCTTTTCCCAAGCGGGCACACTCCGTGAGGAGCAGGCTGTGGAAGCTAGCTGGTCCCTGATAGGATATAGGTGCAATACCAAATTCCTCCAACAAGGCAGTAAGTCGAGGGCTGTTCACCACGCCGGATATCCGCGTCGGCAGAGTATGGGGAATCCTGTCATACAACCCGCCCAGCGCATAAATGCGGCGCGCGCCCATGGTATCGGCGATATCGAGGACGAGGTCGCTGAACCTTTGCCAGTAATGGTGTGGCTCCACCCCGTGGACGAAAATAAGGTCGTGCCCTCCAAGCCCGCCCTTCCAGTAGAAAAAACTGGCACGCGGCAGCCTGATTGAACTTATGACACCGTTCTCTATAGTGACTGTGGGGCGCAACTCGGGGAAATTATAGAACTCGTCCGGGTTGACCTCGGCAAATCTGCTCGCTTCCAGCTTTCTCACCAGATAAGCCACCACGCCGGTAGCCACCTGGGCAGCGTCAGCCCAGCCGGCAAGCGCCACCACCATGTCGGGCTTGCTCAGCTCCGGCCGCTCTAAGAAGACCAGTGACCTCGACTCCATAACATCTCCGAATCACAACACCGGCTGTTCCGTCCGCACCGTTAGTCTATCACAAACCTCACCAATGGTGAAAAGCACTGCACTTCCAACCTCTGCCAGACACGAGCCTCGCAACGCTAGGTATATTGACGGCTGTGCTATACTAGAGGGGCAAGCATTGCCACCGCCATCAGCACTTTATGCGCAGGACAAGCCAATGGGCAAGAAGACGAAGGTAATAGTTAACCCCGCAGCCGGCGCCGGTAAGACGATCAAGAAATGGCCCCGGATAAAAGAAGAGCTTGAAGCTCTGGGGGTGGAGTTTGACTTTGAAATCACCGAAGCCCCGGGGCACGGTATGGAGCTGGCAAAATCAGCGGTGGACAAAGGCTACGAGGTGGTGGTATCGGTTGGGGGCGACGGCACCCTCAATGAGATAGTAAACGGAATTTACAACGGAGGGGGACTGGAGCATGTTGTGGTGGCGATCATCAACACCGGCACGGGTGCCGACTACATCCGTACGCTGGGCATCCCCCGCCACTACCGCCAGGCATGTCAGCGTGTGGCGAGTCCACAGGGTAAGATGGTGGCGGACCTGGGCATCGCTGAGTACCTGAGCAAAGGTAAGCCAGCGAGGCGTCTGTTTGTAAACTTTGCTGGCTTGGGCTTCGATGCCGAGATCGTGAGAGCCACCACCGAGAAGTTCAAGGCGCTGGGCGACATGCCCTCCTACCTCATGGGGTTGCTGACCACCCTGTTCACTTACGAGAACAGGGATGTCACCCTGGTAATAGACGGGCAGTTCGGCTCCAGGAAGGTATGCACCGTACTGCTAAACAACGGTAAGTACGCCGGCGGCGGCATGCTCCCGGCGCCAAGCGCCGACCCCGGCGACGGCTTCTTCGATGTGCTGGTGATAAACGATATGACCAAACCCGACCTGCTCATCTCGCTGCCCAGAATATACCGCGGCACCCACCTCACCCACCCCAAGGTCACCCTCACCAGGGCAAGGGCAGTCGAGGTGCAGCCTTCGGTGGAAATGGCAGTACAGGCAGACGGGGAGTTACTCGGTGAGGCGCCGGCACGTTTCACCATAATGCCAGCGGCGCTAACTGTCCTTGTCTGAAAGCAGCCCGTAACCGGTGTCCGAAACCTTCGCCAGCACCTCCATGAGCGGCAGCTCCTTCCCTTCCGGGCTGAACGCTCTCCTCTCGCCGCCGGCGATTACCAGAATCGCCCATGGCTGTTTCACGGCAGAGAAGAAAAGACCACCGTTGACGCGGCGACAGTTAAGACGCACCTCTATTACAGGCACAATGGTAATGTCGCCGACGGATATGGCCTCTCCCGTCCTGACCTTCTTTTCCATCTTTCCCCGAGCGCACCTGCAAACGCCCCGATAACCGGCACGGAAAGGACAAAGCCCGCCACAGCCATGAGGAGCCGGACTGGCATCACGCTGACCACAGCAGACAGATAGCCCTGAATAATGGCATCGTGTTCAAACGATGGCTGTATGTCTATGTCACAGCCGGGAAACAGGCTGAGCAAGCCCAGCGGTGAGAGGTAAGCGAACAGCAGACCGGTATCGGCGGGGCTGTCAAGCCCTATCTTTAGCCTGGCAACAAACTCCTTCAGCTTCAGGCTCCGAAGGCAGTTTTTCAACAGTCGGAGAAAGCGCCCCCAGAGCCCCTTTACCTGCCGCATGCCCCTGAATGCCCCGGCTATACTTTCAAACCGACGGCCGCTCCGGGACAGCCCGGCTAGTGCAGCGGCGCCATCTCCCCACCCCAGCTCCCGCTTTACCAGACCGAACAGCCATAAGACACGCAGTCTAAGCGTCACCCTCTGGCTGAAATCGAGGCGTATGGCTATTTCCAGCGGCAATGACAGACACAATATAAACAGAGTTGTAAGACTGAGCAGGATGATGAGGATGAGCAAGCCGACTACTCCTCTGGCTTGCTTTTACCTGCCCCCCATTTTTCAGCTATCTTGGCGGCCACGTCAGGCAATGTTTCGGTGAGCTTTTCGATGGCTGATGCCAGGCCTCCTCTTATCGGCTCTATCCTTGCCCCCTCCTTGGTAACCACAATGATGGCAATCGGCTTCATACCGGCACCGCCGGCGGTGGCGGTACCGCTGGTCTCCCCCTTCCCCTCAGCACCACCAGCACCAAAGCCCAGCCCGACGCTGAGCAAGGGGATAAGGGTGGTCTCCCCCACGGTTATCGGCTCACCGATAACCGTCTTTGAGTCCAATACCTTCTCGATTTGCCCCAGAGTCGCCTTAATCAGTTCCTCTACATCTGCCATCTATCGCCTCCTTAATTTCTCACCCTACAGCCCATTATACCACGACAGGCTATGGGGCACCTTTGACTCTGACGTGGATTATTATATCGCCGGGGATGCCATCGGTCTTCTGGCGGGCATTTGTCAGCTTGACCTTCATTCCGTCCTTTACGCCGGCGGGGATCTTTACCTTGAGCCTTTTGCCCTTCCTCATTAGCACCTTCTCCACACCGCTCGCCGCCTGCCGCGGAGTTATGGTCAACTCATAATGCACGTTTTGGCGCTGTGCCCGCTGCGCCTGTGCCGTCTGGCGCAGTATCTGGTCCAAGTCTATGCCCCCTGTCGTACCAAATCTCGCCCTGCCGGGACCGGTGGTGAACACCCGGAATGTGGCACCTCTGCCCTTGAGCAGCTCACCAAATATCTCGTCCAGAAAATCAAAGCCCAAGCCCGCGCCCTGGAAATCGCGCAGCAGGTCCTCGAAGGTCGTCTTGGTCGCGGCACTGCCGAAGATGTCCCCGGGGGCACCGACGGTGCCGAACTGGTCGTACTGACGCCTTTTCTCGGGGTTGCCCAGCACAGCGTAGGCTTCATTTATCTCCTTGAACTTCTCATTAGCCCATTTCTCCTGCCCGGGGTTGCGGTCGGGATGATACTGCATCGCCAGCCTGCGGTAAGCCTTCTTTATCTCCTCGTCGCTGGCATTCCGGGGAACACCCAGAATCTGGTAATAGTCCTTAGTCATCCTCTAACCCCGCTCAGCGCTCTATACAGGACCGCCAGCCACCGGGGCTGGAGTGTCTCACTTTTCACCCTCGGACTCTGTCGCCCCTCGGGAACGGTCACGCAGCCAGCGGTGGATCTCGTCCAGAGCCGATGGCGCCACGTTGAAAACGTCCAGGTCTCTGGGAAACTGCACCATATGCCCCTCCCTGATGAACAGCGCAGCCACCTCCCCCTCTCCAAGCGTCTCGTCTATCCTCTTACTGATATGTTCATACCTTTTCCTCGCTGCCTCCATATAAAACTGGGAGACCTTCTGAATCGCAGCCTCACTTGCCAGCCCCACCAATAGACACCTTTCCCAGTCCAGACACTCGGCTACAAGCTTCCCGTCCTCCAGCGCCTCAAGTTGGGCACCGGCCTGGCATCTCCGTCGGGTGATATCGCAGCTACGAGGGTTCAGCCTCTCCAGCATCCTCAAGCCTTCCTCGCCGCCGACGCTCACCGACTCGTGATAGACGCGCGTCACCCTGCCCAGCTTCGCCTCCAGGTTGGTGATGTGTTCATCCACCTGCTTCCAGTAAAGCTCTACTTTCTCCGCATATTCAGCAGGGGCATTGGCGAACGAATATATCAGGGGGATAAGAAACAGTCTCCTGCCTGCTTTAAAGCTTTCGACTTCTGGTCTGGTTATCCTGCCCAGTTCCTGCGCCATGACGTCTACTTCTTACAGTTTACCACACCGGAGTAGCTTGAAGGGAATGATGCGAACCTGTATTCAGCAGCTAGAGATGTGCGGCGATAAACCCTTTAAGTGCACCGAGGTACCGCCCCATGCCTCCGGAAAAAATGCTGTTATGGCCAACGCCCGGGATGACCACCATCTGCTTGTCCTCTGAACCGATGCTCGCGTAGAGCAACCTCCCCTCCTCCAGGGGCACGATACTGTCGTGCTCCCCGTGAATAACCAGAGAGGGCAGGTGTATCCCTCCGGCAATCCGTACGCCTGAAGGCTCTTCGGGAAGAGTGATGCCCAGGGACCTAAGGGGAAAGCCTAGATAGGAAAGCAAATTAAAGATATTGATAAACCCGCTCTCTATAATCAAGCCGCTGAGTTCAGCCTGATAATGGTAACCCAGTTCGATAGCAGAGGCGCTCCCCAGCGAACGCCCCATGACAAACAGCTTCCCCGAAAAGCCATTCTTCTTCAGCACCTTCTTGAAACCGGCGAAGATGTGGTGGGCATCCGTAATCATATCGCTGAGCGTGGGCTTGCCGTCGCTCCTGCCGTAACCCCGGTAATCAGCCGCAAACAGATTTATCCCGATGCTGTTGAAAACTGCGCCGATGTCAATGTAGTCGCTGGCTAGCTCACCATTACCATGGAAGAACAGTATATTGGGGTACTTACGGTCACCAAAGTAGAAGCTGAAGGAAACAGCCACCCCACCACCCACGGGGATTGTACCCGACATGACATTGGGGGCAGGCAGATCGGGCAAATAGTCACGGCGGGGATAAAAGACGAACTGCAGTATCTCCGGCCTATCAAGAGAGGGGAGCTCGGGCCACGGCTTCACGGTCTCTCCACCTTGCACGCTTGTACCCATCACCGGCAGCTCAGCCGACCTTAATTATCTTCCCGCTGACATCGTCACCTATGGTGATGATGCCAAAGGAGCGCGAGCCAGGACCGGGGTTGAAGAAAAATACGCCACCGATGCGCTCACATTTCGCCCAGTGGCTGTGTCCGAAGAGGATGATATCGACGTCATCGAACAGCCCGCGCACCCTTTCCTCGATACCTATCGGCGCTCCCCAGCCATGGACAAGCCCCACCTTTTTGCCGGCGATGACAAAGACTTCCTTTTCAGGAAGCGCTTCCTTTACTGCCGGCGAGTCCATATTGCCGCGCACTGCTTTCACCTCCCCCATCTGCCGCAACCCTTCCAGGACACCGATGCCCACAAAATCCCCGCAATGGACGATTAGGTCCACATCGCCCAGGCTCTTAATAATCTCGGGGTGCAGCTCCGCCAACCTCTGGACATGAGTGTCAGATAGCACACCGATCCTCATAACTCACCCCCGAGTCCTGCTATAAAAAATCCCCATTCGGTTTATGCGCCCAAAAAAGGTTTTCCTGTGCCGCACAAGGACTAATTCTGGAGGCTCTGCACGAACTCATCGATGGCTTTGTTCACCTCGTCAGGTCTTTCCAGAAAGACAAAGTGGGTGGTACCTTCGATGACCACCAACCTGGCGCCCTCTATCCTCTCAGCCAGGTAGCGGGCATATTTGAGTGGCGTCATCACATCGTCGGTGCCGGAGATGACCAGAGTGGGCACCTTTATAAGGTGGACCTTGTCCATGACATCGAAGCGGTCACAGCACCTGAACCCGTTCAGCCGTGCTGCCACGCCGATGCTGACCACATCGTCTATTATCATCTCTCTCACCTCAGCGGGGACGCGGCTGTAGAATGATTCTACCAGTTTTCTCGCCTCCTCCGGCGGGGCACCCACGGCATTCTCCATCGCCTGCAGGAAGTCGGGCCTAACACGCAGCCTGGCACCGGTGGCGATGAGGACAAGCCCGCTGATCTCGGAGGAATAGTCCAAGGCATAACGCTGGGCAATGGCGCCGCCCATGGAATGCCCGATTATCACCGGCTTCTGGTAGCCCCTGCGGCGGATATAATCGTGGAGCCACTCGGTATACTGTTCAATGCTGGTAAAAGGACCGTCAGCGGAATGGTTTGGCAGGGTGACGGCATCTGAGTCAGCAAAGTATTTAGTCTGGTAGTACCAGACCCTGCCGGTATTGCCGGCACCGTGGACAAACACCAGTTTTTTCATGGTTAGGCTGTCCTCCCGTCTTTCAAGGCTACTGCCAATGCGTTGTCGATGTCTTCAGCGAAAATAAAGCTCAGCTCCTGTTTGATCTGCCCAGGCACCTCCTCAAGGTCCTTCTCATTCTCCTTCGGCAGCACCACCTTCCTGATGCCAGCCCGATGTGCTGCCAGCACCTTTTCCTTTATGCCACCTACGGGTAACACCTTACCCCTGAGGGTAATCTCGCCGGTCATGGCGATCTCCCGGTTCACAGGCTTACCGGTGAGGGCTGAGACCAGAGCCACCGCCATGGTGATCCCTGCCGAAGGCCCATCCTTGGGGATAGCCCCAGCAGGCACATGGATATGGACATCCTTCTTTTCATAGAAGTCCTCAGGTATGCACAGGGCACTGGCTCTGGAGCGGGCATAAGTAAGCGCCGCCTTTGCCGACTCCTGCATGACATCGCCCAGCTTCCCCGTCAGGATAAGGTTACCCCTGCCCGGCACCAGTGCGGCTTCTACGAAGATGACATCGCCGCCCACGGGCGTCCATGCCAGCCCGGTAGCCACACCTACCTCGTCCTCCCTTTCAGCCACTTCGTGAAGGAACTTTCTCACCCCGAGAAATTCCTGCAGTCTCTCAGGCGTCACCGCCATCCGCCCATCAAAGCCCTCAGCCATGCGTCGGGCGATCTTCCTGCAGATCGCCCCAATCTCTCGCTCTAGATTCCGCACCCCGGCTTCCCGGGTATAATTGCGGATGATCGCCAGAATAGCGTCATCACTTATCTCCAGCTTTTCGGGGCTGAGGCCGTTCTCCTTTAGCTGTCTGGGGACGAGGTATTTCTTGGCAATCTGGAGTTTTTCCTGCTCGGTATATCCGGGAAGCTCCAGAACCTCCATACGGTCGCGCAGCGCCGGAGGGATGGTATCGGTGATATTCGCCGTGGTGATAAACATGACCTTAGAAAGGTCAAAGGGCACGTCGAGATAATGGTCCACGAAAGCATAATTCTGCTCGGGGTCGAGGACCTCCAGCAGGGCGGCTGAGGGGTCGCCCCGAAAATCGGCACCCACCTTGTCTATCTCATCTAGCATGAATACCGGGTTATTGGACTCGGCGCGGCGCAAGCCCTGAATAATCCTCCCTGGCAGGGCACCGACATAAGTGCGCCGGTGGCCACGTATGTCTGCCTCATCGCGGATACCGCCCAGCGACATGCGCACAAACTTTCTCCCCAAAGCCCGGGCAATGGACTGCCCCACAGAGGTCTTGCCCGTGCCCGGCGGTCCCACAAAACATAGTATCGGTCCCTTCATATCTGGCTTCAGCTTCCGCACCGCCAGATAGTCCAGGATCCTCTCCTTCACCTTCTCCAGGTCGTAATGATCTTCATCCAGGACCTGGGCGGCTTTAGCAATATCGAGGTTGTCCTCGGTGCTCTTGGACCAGGGAAGGCTGATGAGCCAGTCGAGATAGGTGCGTGATACGGTGTACTCGGCAGCGGCTGGCGGCATCTTCGCCAGCCGGTCAAGCTCGCGCTCCGCCTCCTTCTGCGCTTCCGGGGGCATATTCGCCTCGGCTATCTTCGCCTTCAGTTCATTTATCTCCATCGTCCGCTCATCAAGCTCGCCGAGCTCCTTCTGGATCGCCTTCAACTGCTCCCGGAGGAAATATTCCCGCTGCGCCTTATCCATCTCCTGCTTCACCTGGGACTGGATCTTGCTGCCCAGCTCCAGCACCTCGAGCTCGCGGTTAAGGTAAGCGGTCAGCTTCTTTATGCGCTCGCTGACGTCCAGCGTCTCCAGTATCTCCTGTGCTTCCTCGGGCTTGAGGCTGATGTGAGCGGCGACGAAGTCAGCCAGTGTGCCCGGCTCTGGGATATTGAGGGTAGCTATGCTGAGCTCAGCCGGCAGGTTTGGCGCCAGCTCCACAGCCCTCTGAAAAAGGCTGAGCAAGTTCTTCGTCAGCGCCTCCAGCTCTGTGGTCCGCTCCACCTTATCCTCAAGCACCTCAATCTTCGCTTTCAAATATGGCTCCACTTGGGTTATCTCTTTTATCCTGGCGCGAGATATCCCCTGAAAGAAAGCCCTGATGGAGCCATCGGGCAATTTGAACATGCGGGCAATTACGGCTACCGTACCCACAGAATACAGGCTCTCAGGCAGTGGTAAGTCACCAGAGCCGGGACGCTGTGCGAAAAAGCCGACGAATTTGTCCCTGCTGGCTGCCTCGTCTATGAGCCTGACCAGCTTCTCCTCGGCAGTGCCCAGCGGAATGATTATGGCCGGGTACACCACCGTCTGACCGCTGGGGAAAACGGGCATCTCCTCAGGTATACGGAACTTCTCCTTGGTCCCTTTAGCTTCCTCTCTGACCTCCATATCTTTTCCTCACAAGAATACTACTTGCCCTTTATCTGCACCCGCCGCTGCACCTCGACCTTCACCTTGGGCAGGACAACTTCCAGAAAACCGTTCTCATAAAATGCCTTTGTCTTCTCCACCTCGACCGCCGCCGGCAGGGTCACCCTGCGCTCAAAGGGTCCCCAGAGTATCTCCATCTGCGTGTAGCTCCGACTGATCCCCTGCTTTACGTCCTGCCGCTCTCCCCTGACGATAAGCTCTTTCCCGTACACCTCCACCTCTATCTGCCCCTCTTTTACGCCGGCAAGCTCGAATAGAGCCACCACCTCATCAGCGGTCTCAAAGACGTCTACTGCCGGCGCCCATGTCCTCGGGGAAAACCTTACTGCAGGTGGCTTGCGGCTGGAAAAATCGTCCAGCAGCCGCCCCATCTCCCGGTGCATGGTGACCACAATCTCTGTCCAGTCGCTCCTGAGCTCGACCATTTTCTCCCTCCTGGCAGTCTTGCGCATAACGATAGCCCCTAATATTATAGACCAACCATCTTATCACTTCGAACCGCCCGAATATCGGGAGAGGCTTTAGCCCAATATGCTGAGCAAGCCCTGGCGGATCATTTTGATGGCTATCGCCGCCAGAAACAGGCTGACCACCTTGGATATGGCGCTGACACCACCCCTTCCCAGAAAACTCACCACCCGGTTAGCCTGGGCGAAGAGCGCCCAGGCGATAGCCAAATTTAGGATGAAGGAGATTATGACGATGACCAGGGAATACTGGTCGATGAGGATGAGCAGGGTGGTGAGCACAGCTGGACCCACCACCAGCGGCGTCCCCAGGGGCACCGCACCAAGTAACTCTGCTCCCAGCGAAGCCTGGGCTTCTATCATCCTGCCGGCGGTAATCTCTTTGACCGCCAGAATTAGCAGGATAAGGCCGCCGGCGACCAGAAAGTCAGCCACCTCAATGCCCAGAAAGAGGAATATACCTTTGCCTATGGCAACAAAGCCCAGCCCCAAGCCCAAGGCGGTGAACATCGCCAGCCGCACCACCCTTTGCCTCTCGCCCGGCTTCATGTCCTGCATCAGCGGCAACAGAATGGGCAGGGTGCCCACCGCATCCATAGCCACGAAGAGTGGTACGAAGGTGAGGCCAAATTCTTGGAGAAGGTGTAATATCTTTTCCATCACCGCCAGGGTGGGCTACTCCCCTTCCCTGTCCTCAGCCCGCTGGATGCAAGCCACCGAAGCCACCCTATCGTCCGCCTCGAGACGCTTCAGGTGCACCCCAAGCGTGGCTCTTCCCAGACAGGCAATCTCCTCCCCCACAGGTATACGGATGGCGCTGCCCCTGGTAGAAATGATGATGATGTGCTGGGTGGGGATCACCAGCCTCGCCGCTACAAGCTTGCCCGTTTTGTCATTAAGGCGATGTGCCATAACGCCCTTGCCACCCCTGCGGCGCAGGGGGAAGTTCTTCATCGGGGTACGCTTTCCAAAGCCCTTTTCAGTAACTGTAAGCAAATCAGCACTGGTATTCACCGGCACCATCGCCACCACTGAATCGCCATCCTCAAGTTTGACACCGCGGACGCCGCCGCTTGTCCGGGATGCTGGCCTCAGCCCCTTCACGGCAAACCTCGTCGCCTGCCCGTTACGACTTATCAGCATCACCTCATCCTTATCGCTGACTACATCGGCTGCCACTAGCTCTTCGCCGCTCCGTAGCTTCATGGCAATGATCCCGCTGCTGCGTACCGAGACAAAGCTTTCCAGTCTGGTCTTCTTCACCGCCCCCATCGAGGTGACCATAACCACAAATGTCCCGTCAGGCGGCGACTTCGCCACCACCACCACAGCGGTGACCTGCTCTTTGGGGTCGATTGATATTAGACCAGCAAGGGCTGTCCCTTTGGTAGCCCGGGAACTGTCCTGCGGGATCTCGTAAACTTTGAGCTTATAGGCCTTTCCCCGATTGGTAAACAAAAACAGGTCATCGTGAGTATCAGCGACCACACAATGCTTCACCATATCGGTATCACGAGTCACCATGCCGGTCACGCCCACGCCACCGCGATGCTGTTTCTGGAAGGCGGCGGCCGGTGTGCGCTTGATGTAGCCCTGCTCGCTCACCGTTATTACCACGTCCTGGTGCGGGATCAGGTCCTCCTCCTGAAACTCCTCCGCCTCCTCAGTGCTGATCATGGTGCGCCGCCCATCGCCGTACTCCTTCTTCAGCTCCATCACATCCTGCCGGATGAGAAACAGTATTTTCTTCGGGTTAGCCAGAAGGTCTTCAAGGTAAGCAATGTTTTTCACCACCTCAGCATACTCGTCCATGACCTTTTGCTGCTCCAGCCGTGCCAGACGGCGCAACTGCATGTCAAGTATCGCCTGCGCCTGCGCCTGGGAGAGCCCGAACTTTTCCATCAAAGCGGTGCGGGCTGCGTCCACTGTTTCTGCCTTGCGGATGGTCTGCACGATTTCCTCAAGGTGGTCAAGGGCAATCCTAAAGCCTTCAAGGATATGTGCCCTCTCGCGTGCCTTCTGCAGCTCAAACTGGGAACGCCTGGTAATAACCTGGCGGCGGAAGTCTATGTAGCAGTTCAAAGCTTCCTTCAGGCTGATGACCTGGGGCTGACCATCGACCAGCGCCAGCATGTTGATGAAGAAAGTCGATTGCATGGCAGTATGCTTATAGAGGTTGTTTATCACCTTGCCTGCCTGGGCATCCTTCCGCAAGCCGACCACTATCCTCATGCCGTGCCTGTCTGACTCGTCCCTGACCTCAGCGATACCCTCAATCCGTCTCTCACGCGCCAGCTCCGCAATCTTTTCCACCAGTGCCGCCTTGTTCGTCTGATAAGGGAGCTCGGTAATCAGCAGGTTGTGACGCCCGCTCCTGGTGGTCTCCTCGACGATTTTGGCTCTGACCACCACCTTGCCCTGCCCGGTGGCATAGGCGTTCCTGATCCCTTCGCCGCCGAGCACGATGCCGCCAGTGGGGAAGTCAGGACCTTTAACGATTGTCATCAACTCATCTATATCGGCATCTGGGTTTTCGATGAGATAACTGATGGCATCGCATATCTCAGCCAGATTGTGTGGCGGGATATTGGTCGCCATACCCACGGCGATCCCTGATGAACCATTGACCAGCAGGTTGGGAACTCTGGCGGGCAACACCACCGGCTCCTTGAGGCTGTCATCGAAGTTGGGCATAAAATCGACGGTGTCCCTGTCGATGTCCACCAGCATCTCTTCAGCGATCTTCGCCAGCCGCGCCTCGGTATAGCGCATGGCTGCCGGTGGGTCGTCGTCCATACTGCCGAAGTTCCCCTGCCCATCAATCAGGGGATAGCGCATGGTAAAATCCTGTGCCATCCGCACCATCGCCTCATAGACCGGGGCATCGCCGTGGGGATGATATTTGCCCAGGACCTCACCGACTATACGGGCGCTCTTTTTGTAAGGGCTGTTGTACCTCAAGCCAAGCTCGTCCATGGCGTAGAGGATGCGCCGCTGCACCGGCTTGAGACCATCGCGGACATCGGGGAGAGCGCGCGACACAATCACGCTCATGGCATAGTCGAGGTAGGAGTTCTTCATCTCCTCCTCGATGAGCACCGGCTTTATCACACCAGATTCCGTGTTCACAGCATACACTCCTGAAAGCGGGAATGGTTTACTGTTCTTCAAAAAGGGAGTTTTCGATCAGAGGCTCCTCCGGGGGCACGCCTTCAAATATGGAAAAGCCCTCGGGCAAAAGCTCGCCTTCCTCGAGCTCCATCATTTCAGCTTCCTCGACCTCTTCTTCCTCCTCAGCCCCGCCCCGGAGCAGCGTGTCCTTCACATGGGGCTGGAACCCCTCCATCGCTTTCACAGGGAAGGATAGCTTTCCCGCCTGACTCGGGTGCTGGAATGTCTCCCTGATAATGACCTTGACACCGTGGACATCTATGCTCACGATGGCACTGGCGTAACGGTTCCCGCCCAGCATCAGCCTGGCAAGGCGGAGCCCGTGGGGAGGTTCCACCACACCGAGGTACTCCCCATGCTCATTCTCCGCAATAACCCGCTGCCCCTTCACCTTCAAAATGACCTGGTCTCCGGGCGCCATCTTTGCCAGAACTTCACGCGGCCCCAGCTCCCGTAACCCCACGATGCCTGTCTTCCCCATCTCGCTGATAAAAGCTCCCGGGGAGACCTCATGGCGTTCCTCCTTCACCTCCACCTTCTTATCAGGTAATAGAGACAGGCGCTGCAGGTTCTTCTGGGCGATGGAGTTGTTGGGGTCAAGCTCGAGCACCTTGGCATAAGCCTGCTTGGCTTTAGCAAAATCACCAAGTTCCATATAAGCCCTGCCCAGGCGGTTATAGGCATCAATATCTGTAGGAAAAAGCTCAATTATGCTCTGGTTTACCGCCACCGCCTCCTGCCAGCGGTTTTGCATCGCCAAAGATATCGCCTCCTGGCTTGCCCGTCGCCTTATTTTAGCTTTGTCCTCTTCGCGGTCTGGCATATCCCTCCATCGCCTCCATAATCGTTATATTTTACCGCAGCTAATGTGACAAAAAAAGCACTATATGTCAAGAGGCTTGGGCAGAAAAAATTGCATTTTTTGACATCACTGCTGAATCGTGCTACTCTGTAATCACCGAGACATCGTAAAGGAGTGTACAGTGAGAGACCAGGTAGAAAACGTGCTCAAAAAGATAAGGCCCAGCCTGCAAGCCGATGGCGGCGATGTGGAGCTGGTGGACGTAAAGGAAGGCGTGGTAAGTCTGAGGCTTAAAGGTGCCTGTGCTGGCTGCCCGATGTCAACCATGACCCTGAAGAATAGCATCGAGCGGATTCTGAAACAGGAAGTCGCCGGCGTAAAGGAAGTTATTTCCGCCTAGGAACCTTTAAAGCTCCGCCTTTTCCAATTCAAACGCCTTGTGCAGCGCCCTCACCGCATCCTTAACTCTGTCCTCAGAGATAATGCAGGTTATCCTTATCTCTGAGGTGGTGATGAGCTGTATATTGATACCCTGCTCGTAGAGGGCGCGAAACATGGTGGCAGCATAGCCGGGTGCTCCCTGCATCCCCGTCCCCACAATGCTCACTTTAGCCAGAGTAGAGTCACTGACGCATTCCCTTGCCCCGATGGATCTGGCTACCTCCTGCACGATAGACATCGCCTTGTCCAGGTCGCTACGGGTGACGGTAAAGGTCAGGTCGGTGATGTTGTTGATGCTGGCATTCTGGACGATGGTATCCACGCTGATATTGGCTTTAGCCAGAGGCTGAAAAACCGCCGCAGCTATCCCAGGGCGGTCAGGAACGCCGACCAAGGTTATTTTAGCCACGTTGACATCATGGGCAATACCTCGGACTCTGTTTCTTACTTCCATGGCAGTCCCTCCACGAATCATTGTACCGGGCGCATCCGTAAAGCTGGAGGCGACCAGTATCGGCACGTTATAGAGTTGCCCCAGCTCCACTGCGCGGGAATGCATCACTTTGGCACCCAAGGTTGCCAGCTCGAGCATTTCTTCGTAACCGATTTCCTTCAGTTTGCGTGCCTCCGGGACGATGCGGGGGTCGGCGGTGTAGACACCCTCGACATCGGTGTAGATTTCACACCTCTGCGCCTTCAAGGCTGCCGCCAGTGCCACCGCCGTGGTGTCAGAGCCGCCGCGTCCCAGGGTGGTCACATCCATATCCCGGGTAACACCCTGGAAGCCGGCGACAACCACTATATTCCCCCTTTCCAGCTCCCTGACCACCCGCTTGGGCTCCAGGCGCAGGATGCGGGCTTTGCTATGGCTGGTATCCGTCTCGATACCTGCCTGGGCACCGGTGAGACTCACCGCCTTATAGCCCGCATAGTTCAAAGCCATAGCCATGAGGGTACAGGAGACCACCTCGCCCGTGGACAGCAACAGGTCGAGTTCTCTTTCCGGCGGGCGTGGGTTTATCTGCCTGGCTAGCTGAATTAAATCATCGGTGGTATCACCCATCGCAGAAACCACCACCACGACCTCGTCACCTTTATCTCGGGTGGCGGCTATGCGCCGCGCCACGTTTTTGATCTTTTCGGCATCGGCTACCGAGCTACCACCGTATTTCTGTACCACAAGCGCCATCGTTCACCCCTGGAGCAATTTTGCCATAATATTATAACCATCGCCAAGAAAAACACCAGTCCGCCTAGCTTCAGCCTCGGTAAAGCGCGCAGCACCATTTGAGGTAAACCCTGTACCCCAGAGCAGAAAGGGCACTGGCTCCGCGCTATGTGTCCTGATCTGTATTGGTGTGGAGTGGTCGGGAAGTACCAGCACCCTCAGCCTCCCGCGGTCCCAGCGGCGGATCCGCGCCACCATCTCGCTGTCAACCAGTTCAATGGCTCTCACCTTCTCCTCCACAGAACCGATATGGGCTGCCTCGTCCGGTGCCTCAACATGTATGGCCACCAGGTCGTAAGCCGCCAGCGCCTCCAGGGCACCCTCCATCTGGCCAGCGTAGTCATTGTCCAGCCCATCGGTGACACCCGGGATATCTACGACCGCTATGTCCGCCATCTTCGCCAATCCCCGAAGCAGGTCCACACCAGAAGTGAGTGCTGCCTCCAGTCCGTACACCTGCTTGAAAGGTGGTATCTCGGGTATTTGCCCTGCGCCCCAGAACAGCCAGATCATGGTCGCCGGCAGTTCCCCCCTCGCCTGCCGCTGCCGGTTCACCTCATGGTTCTCAAGTACAGCGCGGGAACGCATCATCAGTTCCGTCAAAAACTCACTTCCCTGCCCCTTCGGCAGATACTCGGCTATAGGCTTTTCGGGAATATCATGCGGGGGCGTGCAACGAGCCCCGAGAGTCTCCGGGTGACCTTTTATCTTACATATGTGGCGGTAGCGGACGCCGGGGTAGAACCTGACCTCGTCACTGCCCAGCCTTTCATCAATGGAGGAAACAAGAAGCGTAGCTTCCTCGGTGCTGATATGCCCGGAGCTATAGCTCCGCATCCTGCCTTCCTGGACCGTGACCAGATTACAGCGGAAGACGACCTCGTCCCGCAAGATGGGTATCCCCAGGCTCCTAGCTTCGATAGCGCTCCTCCCACGGTAGTAGACGCGTGGGTCGTAGCCCAGCACCGACATGCAGGCGCAGGCACTGCTGGGCTCCATTCCCTCGGGCACCGTCCTTACCAGCCCCACAACCCCCTCCTTTGCCATAGCATCGAGGTTCGGGAGATGGGCAAGCTCCAGGCAGGTCCTGCCGCCGTGCTCCTCAAGCCCCCACCCGGCAGCACCATCGATTATCAGTACCACATATTTCATGGCCACCAGTCTACCGTCCTTGCCGTAAAAATTAAAGCCGCTTATAATAAGTGGCGCGGGGCGTAGCGCAGCCTGGTAGCGCGCAGCGTTCGGGACGCTGAGGTCGGAGGTTCAAGTCCTCTCGCCCCGACCATCATCCTACCTTTGCCTTTGCTTCTTCCCAGAGAGTGTTCTGCTCGTCAAGGGAAAGGCTGTTGATTTCGATGCCGCGTTCCCGGCAGAGCTGTTCCATGTACTTGAAGCGCTGACAGAAGCGGCGGTTGGCGGAACGGAGCGCCGTCTCCAGGTCTATGTTCAGGCGACGGGCTATGTTAGCCAGCGTGAACAGCAAATCACCAAACTCCTCCACCCTTTCCTGTTGGCTTGAAGCCCGCTTTATCTCGGCAACCTCCTCTGCCAGCTTATCAAGTATCTCATCAACGTTTTCCCAATCGAAGCCCACCGCCGCTGCCCGGCGCTGCACCGACTGGCTATAAGCCAGAGCCGGCATCGTCTCCGGCAACCCGGAGAGCAAAGACTCTTCCGTCTCCTTCTCCTCCTGTTTCAATACCTCCCAGTTCAGCTCCACCTCTCGAGCTTCTTTCGCTTCCGCGCCTCCAAAAACGTGCGGATGACGGTGCACCAGCTTGCCAGCTATGCCCGCCACCACATCATCTATGTTGAATTGATTTGCCTCCAAGGCTATCTGGGCGTGGAGCATAATCTGCAAAAGCAAATCGCCCAGTTCCTCGCAGAGCTTTTGCGGATCCCCTCCTTCAATGGCTTGCAGGACCTCATAACACTCCTCGATAAGGAATGGCTGTAAAGAGGTATGTGTCTGCTTCCTGTCCCAGGGACAGCCATCGGGGCTGCGCAGCCGGGCAACTATTTCCTTCAGCGAAGCAAAGTCGTAGCGAGCGCTATGCTCCTGTGACAATCAGACACCCTGCAAAGCTAGAATCACACAGGCATTATAGTCCGCAGAAGCGTCGCTGGCAACAGGTTGATAGCTAAACGGGCTGTCTCCCAGAAGTGTGGGACTATCTATTGCGGCCCATGCCCAAGGCGAGAATGACGAAATAAAAGAGCTGCGCTACCGCCTGCAGGGTGGCCGCCACATAGGTGAGGGCGGCGGCTGAAAGGACGGCACTGGCGCCCTTCTGTTCCTGAGGCGTCACCAGCCCGCTACTGAACAGCATCTGCCTTGCCCGGTTGCTGGCATTGAACTCCACCGGCAGGGTGATCAGGCTGAATATCACCGCCAAGGAGAACAGCAGCACGCCAGTCCACATCACGGTCATGCCAAGCCTGGCACCTAGTCCGGCGAGGATAAGCCCTAACAGGACAAAGACAAAACCGAGGTTGCTGCCCACGTTCGCCGCCGGCACCAGTGTGCTCCGCAGCCTGAGGAAAGCATAGCCTGTCCTGTCCTGTACGGCGTGTCCCACCTCGTGAGCCACGATGCCCAGGGCAGCCACCGAAGGAGTACTGGCGACCGCCGGTGACAGACGCAGCACCTTCTTCGCCGGGTCATAATGGTCACCGAGCCTTGTCCTGGTGCCCTCCACCCTCACATTGGTAAGCCCGCTGTTCCGGAGAAGTACCTGAGCAGCCTCAGCGCCGGTAAGGCGCTGGGAATTCATCACCTTGGAATACTTGTTGAAAGCCGCCTGTACCTTGAACTGCGCGTACAGCATGAATATAAACGGCGGCAGCATTATGATAAACCATAACGGGTCAAACAGGAACATATTCCATCGTCCTCCTAGTAATTGATATTTTAAGAGAGCGCTCTCTGGAAAGTCAAACCAGCCTGCTGCCCACGAAATCGCGGTGTCCGCGGACAAACTCTGCAGCCGACATCTGCCGCCTGCCTTCGAGCTGGACGGAGATAAGACCCAGAATTCCCGTGCCCGTGCCCACACCGACCGCTGCTGGCAGACCTGCGGACAAAGCCACCACTTCACCCGGTAGAGCGGAAAGACCGATGTCCAGCGGCACCGCCTTTAATACCTTTAGCCGCTTTCCCTGCCACCATGTATAGCTCCCGGGCCAGGGATGAAAAGCCCTTATCCTGCGCCACAGCTCCGTTGCTGAAAGGCGCCAGTCAATCTCGCCAGCCCCTCTGTCGAGCACGCCGCTATAGCTCACCTGACTTTCGTCCTGGGCTTTGGGCACTATCCTGCCCTCGACCCACGGTGGTATGGTCTCAACCAGCAACTGCGCGCCAACCCCGGCAAGCCTCAAAGTGAGTGACTCTGTAGTATCATCCTCCAGCATCGGCACTACCCTCTGACTGAGTACAGGACCGCTATCAACACCCTCATCCAGCAGCATGATAGTAACGCCAGTAACGGTATCGCCGCTGAGGATAGCCGCTGCCACCGGCGAAGGTCCTCGGTGCCGCGGTAACAGGGAAGGGTGCACATTGAGGCAACCGAATCTGGGTATGACCAGCACCTCACGGGGCAATATCTTCCCGAACGCAGCTACCACAATCAGGTCGGGCTTGAAGCCCTGCAGGCGCCCCACAGCTTCGTCATCCTTAAGACTATCAGGCTGGATAACTTCAAGTCCCAGCGAGAGCGCCAGTTGCTTTACCGGGGGCGAGATGGGCTGCTGTCCTCTACCTGCCTTCTTGTCCGGCTGAGTATATACCCCCACCACCTCGTACCCTCCCTCCACCAGCGCCTGGAGACTGGGAACAGCAAACTGGGGCGTCCCCATAAAGACGGTTCGTATCCGCACCACAAAATTTTAACATTTCGTCCCCTTATGTCAAAAACCCCCTTGACACCCCAACAAGGCGGTGTGGTAACTTTTTATGGGACGTTTTTGGGGCGTTTTTGGGGTAGCTGCACAAGCTTTATCTAACCTTCACCCGAGCATCTAAAGCAAGATAAACACAATAGACCGCCCGTATTTTGGGCACGCCCCATGCAGATCATTGATATGCCGCAAAAAATTTGGCAGAGCGCACTGGAACAACTACAACTACAGGTAAGCAAACCGAACTTCGATACCTGGCTTAAGGACACCAAGGGCGTAAGCTTTGAAAAAGACAGCTTCGTTGTAGGTGTGCCCAATGCCTTCGTTGCCGAATGGCTGCGGGAGCGACTCAACCCCCTGATCAGGCGGACGCTGAGCAATGTGATAGGCAGGACCGTTGATGTCCAGTTCACAGTGCTTCCCGGCGAGCCAGCGCCTTCCCAGCCGCAGACCTATGCCGACGGGGGCACAACGACCAAGACGCCGCCCCGTACCAAGCCAGAGCGCCTCAAGATTAGTTATACCTTTGAGACCTTTATCCCCGGAGAGTGCAACCGCATAGCCTACGCCGCTGCCCTTGAGGTCCTGGAATCACCCGGCGCCAAATATAACCCTCTGTTCATTTACGGGGATACAGGCACAGGGAAGACGCACCTGCTACATGCCATCGCGCACACCGCCCGCTCCAGAGGTTTCCAGGTGATATGCACCACCGCTGAGCAGTTTACCAACCAGTACGTACTCGCCCTGAAAAACAACAGCATCGATGAGTTCCACGACCACTTCAGGAACACCGACTTCCTGCTTATAGATGACGTGCAGTTCCTCAGCGGCAAAACGCAGACACAGGAGTTCCTGGTGCATATCTTTAATGACCTGTACTACAACTCGGGACAGATGGTGATGACATCCGACTGCCTGCCCAAGACCATACCTGCGGTCAACAACAAGCTGGGCTCCCGCCTTGTCGGCGGGCTGGTTGTCCGCCTGTCACCACCAGATTTTGAAACCAGCGTCGCCATCCTTACGGCAAAGACAGCCGCCTCCAATACGGTGGTACCCAGCGAAGTGCTCCGCCTTCTGGCAACTCAGTTCAAATCCAGTGTACGCGAGCTGGAGGGCGCCCTTAACTGTGTGCTCACCTACGCCAAGCTCTCGGGAGCTAGTAAGGTGGAGACGACCATGGCGCTCCAGGCTCTGGCTGACATGAGCGAGAGAAAGAGCTCGCTCCCAGCAGCACTTACCCCTAAGCTGGTGATAGACGCCGTAGCCACTTATTACGGCATAAGCCCTGACGTCATACTGGGAAAACAGCGGGACAAACGTGCCACCTTGGCGCGACAGGTGGTCATCTATCTGTTGCGCCAGGAAAAACATTACAGTCTCACTGAAATAGGTAACCTGCTCAACAGAGATGACTCGACCATACTGCGCAACCTCCAACGCATATCACAGAGCATCAAGACCGACTCCGACCTTTCACATTCCATCGAACAATTAAGAAGGCAGTTCCGGCGCAAGTAGCCGTTCTACCACGCTTTTCCTGCAGCACATCGTCAGAAAATCCACAGCCCGGCTGGTGACGGTTGCACTTTTTCTGCAAAAAATCATCCTTTTTCTGGATAACCAGTCGGGCATGCGTCTACCATTGCAATATGAGGAAACAAGTTGCATAATTGAGGCACAGGGTCATGGCACAGGCTTTATTATAATTAGTTAAAAAATATCCACTACTCAGAGTAGTCTAAAAATAGAAATAGATTAATGCATACCCCTTAACACATGGACAGGATTGAGATTGTGGTCAAGGGAGGTAAAGGCGGGGACGGCAGAATAAGCTTCCGCAGGGAAAAGTATGTGCCCTTGGGCGGTCCTGATGGGGGTGATGGTGGTGCTGGCGGGAACGTATACTTGATAGCGGATGAAAATGTAAGCGACCTGACATTTTTCCGCTATAAAAGGAGTTTTCAGGCTGGGGGTGGTGGTGACGGCGGCAGGCAGAAAAAGCATGGTGCCAGAGGTGAAGATATTATCATCCCGGTGCCGGTGGGAACCTGCGTTTATCAAAAGGAAGCTGATGGCAGTGAGGCACTGATAGCTGACCTCAGTCGGCAGGGTGAAAGGGTGCTGGTGGCTAGAGGCGGTAAAGGGGGCTTGGGAAATGTCCATTTCGCCACACCGCGGAAACAGGCGCCTGAAATAGCCACTAGAGGCGAGGACGGTGAGGAGCGACGTCTGGTGCTTGACCAGCGGCTCATGGTCGATGTGGCTATCTTAGGATTGCCCAACAGCGGTAAATCCAGCCTGCTGGCGGCAATCTCCAGCGCCAAGCCAAAAGTGGCTGAGTACCCTTTCACCACACTGCAACCGGTGCTGGGGACGGTCGATACTGGCGTTGAGACATTCACCGTGGCGGAGCTACCCGCGTTGACGGAGGGGAGCCACCAGGGCAGAGGCTTGGGGAACGCTTTCCTGCGCCATACCGGAAGGGCTAAGGTTCTGGTGCTGCTGCTCGACGGGACATCAGCGGACATAATACATGATGCCGAGGTACTGAGACAAGAGGTGGACCTTTACCAGCCTTCCCTGTTGCAGAAACCACATATCATTGTGGTCAATAAAATAGACCTGCCAGAAGCGCGTGAGGGGATGCGAGAGCTGAGGACCGCGTTCCAATCAAGCGGTGTGGCTGTCTGTTTCGTCTCTGCCGTCAGCGGGGAGGGAGTGGCTGGGCTGGTGGCGACTGTGGCAGCTCTACTTCGTCAGGCGACTGCTGATGCGGCAGCCCCGGCTGAAGCTCCGGTAGCTGTTTTCAGACCAAGGCCAAAAGTGAGGCGGCGCAGGTGAACATCGGCGTACTCGGCGGCACGTTTGACCCGATACATTTAGGGCATCTGATCGTAGCTGAACAGGCACGTCTGAAGCTGAACCTAAGCAGGGTCATCTTTATCCCTGCGGGAGAGCCATGGCTGAAATCAGACAGGGATATCACACCAGCCCAACACCGCGTGGAGATGGTGAGGCTGGCTATCGCAGGTAACCCTTACTTTGAGCTCTCCACAATCGAGGTGGAGCGCCCGGGACTGTCTTACAGCGTTGACACCATCGCTATCTTGCGCGAGCAACTGGGGATTGCCTGCAGCCTCTTTTTTCTCCTCGGCTGGGACAGCCTTGCCGAGCTGCCCCGGTGGAAGGAGCCGGCAAGGCTGATTCAGATGTGCCGTCTGGTGGCGGTAACCAGGCCCGGGTTTAGCCGGCCCGACCTGCAGGCGATGGAGGCACTGGTGCCGGGGGTAAGTGGGAGCGTGCTGTGGCTGGACATACCGCCGGTAGATATCAGTTCCTCGGAAATCAGGCAAAGGATCGCCAAGGGGCTCCCTATCCGTGAGCTGGTGCCGCCGAAGGTTGCAGACTATATTGAAGAGCACCAGCTATACCGGGATGCGGCGCCTTAGGGCTAGATATCAAGGTTTCTGACGTTTCTGGCGTGCGCCTGGATGAAGGACTTGCGGGGAGGCACCTCGTTGCCCATAAGCATATGGAACGTCCTGTCAGCTTCCATGGCGTCTTCGATCTCGACCCTAAGTAGTGTCCGCGAAGCCGGGTTCATGGTGGTATCCCATAGTTGCTCAGGGCTCATTTCCCCCAGACCCTTGTAGCGCTGGACCTCCACCTTGCTGCCTTGCAGCTCTTTGAGCTTGGCTTCCTTCTCCTTTTCCGAGTATACCCAGAAATGCTGCTTGCCATGCTGGATGCGGTACAGCGGTGGCTGGGCAATAAACAGGTGTCCCCGGGTGATGAGTTCCGGCATATTGCGATAGAAGAAGGTGAGCAGTAGTGTCCGGATGTGCGAGCCGTCTACATCGGCATCGGTCATGATGATGACGCGGTGGTAGCGCAGGCGGGAGAAATCGAGCTGGTCGCCGATGCCGGCACCAAGCGCAGTGACTATCGCGCGTATTTCCTCGTGTTCCAGTACCTTATCCTTGGGCGCCTTCTCCACATTTAGAATTTTGCCCCTTAATGGCAGGATAGCCTGGAAGCGGCGGTCCCTCCCCTGCTTCGCCGAGCCGCCGGCAGAATCGCCCTCGACCAGGAACAGCTCACAGAGCTTGGGGTCGGTCTCGGCGCATCCAGCCAGCTTCCCGGGCAGGGTCGCCGCTTCGAAGCTGCTCTTCTTAAATATCAGGTCGCGCGCTTTCCGGGCTGCCTCTCGAGCTTTGGCGGAGATGAGGCATTTCTCAATTATGGCTTTGGCTTCGTCAGGGTGCTGTTCTAGGTGCTGAGTGAGCCCATCGGCTACTATGACCTCGACCACGCTCTTCACTTCGGGGTTTCCCAGCTTCGCCTTGGTCTGCCCTTCGAACTGTGGCTCAGCCAGCCTCACGCTGATAATGGCGGTGAGGCCATCGCGGACGTCCTCGCCGATGAAGTTCGGTTCCGATTCCTTAAGCAGCTTGTTCCTGCGGGCGTAGTCGTTCAACACCCGTGTAAGCGCCGAGCGGAAGCCGGTGAGATGGCTGCCACCGTCTATGGTGTTCACGCAGTTGGCGAAGCTGAGCATGGACTCGGCAAAACCATCGTTGTACTGCAGCGCCGCCTCCACCTGGGTGCTGTTACTGGAGCCTGTGATGTAAATAGGCTCGCGGTTGAGCACCTCCCTGTCTTTGTTGAAGCGGCGGACCAGGCTGGCGATGCCACCCTCGAATAGAAAGGTGAGCTCCCGGTCAGCGCGTTCGTCCCTGAAGCTTATTTCCACGTTCTTGTTGAGGAAAGCCAGCTCTCTCAGCCGCTGGCGAACGGTATCGAAATCATAGTCTATCTCGCCGAAAATCTGGCTATCAGCCATGAATGTGATGGTGGTGCCGCTCTCTTCAGTTTCACCGATGACCTTCAGCTCCGTGACCGGCTTGCCATACTGGTATTCCTGGCGATAGATTTTACCCTGGCGTTTGACCTCCACTATAAGCCATTCTGACAGGGCATTCACTACGGAGGCGCCCACGCCGTGCAGGCCGCTGGAAACGGAGTAAGTACGTCCGCCGAACTTTGCCCCGGCATGCAATCTGGTCATCACCGTCTCCAGGGCGGACACGTTGGTCACCGGATGGATGTCTACCGGTATGCCCCGACCATTATCGGTGACGGTTACCGAGTTGTCCTTGCGGATAGTCACGGCACAGCGGGTACAGTAGCCCGCCATCGCCTCGTCTATACTGTTGTAGACTATTTCATAGAGCAGGTGGTGCAGGCCTTGCTGGTCGGTGCTGCCAATGTACATACCAGGGCGACGCCGCACGGCTTCGAGGCCATCCAGCACCCGTATGTCTTCCGCAGTATAATCGGCAAAAGCTGTGGTCGCCTCTTTGTTATTCTCCTGCGCCATGACCGTTGCTCAAGTTGCTCAAAGCGGTATAACCCGCCCAGCTCTCACAGGCTACAGCGGGTGAGGATTGGTGGATTATGAGCCCAATATTTAGTGCCAGAGCACTGTGGCAACACAACAACTTCCATCAAGACTAAACTATTTTACCACATTCTGACAAAAACTGGAAGTCGTGCAACTTTCCCCCGATGTGGCGAGAAGATGACGGGCCGGTTATCTCGTTAAACTCCATTCCTGGTTTTGAACTATCTGCCCTAGGTGTGAGCCAGCATAAGCCCTGTGCTCGTGGGCGAGAAACGAGGTGATATTGAAGTGGTTATCACAGGGTGTCGTGCTGGCGGGCTCTGTGTAGCAGGGCCATGATATCCACGGGGGCAGCACCGGTTGAGAAACAGCCGCCGGCATCGAAGTGGCGGCAGATGGTACAGGTGATGCTATATTTGTCCACCTCGCTGATGTTGACGAACCGGTCGCAGTTCTCCGCTGTCCTGTCGTACCAGTCCTCGAGCAGTTCAGTAAGCTCGGGGAAGTGCAGGCGCAGCCTCCGGCTCCATGGCAGACCACCGTCCGGCATGGTGGACAAAGGGGGGGAGTGATACAAGCGGCGCCCGATGAAAGGTGGCGCAGCTAAGCTCTGGCGATACAGAACTGACATAGCCCGTCCTGTGGCAGCGTTTTGGTCAGCTCCACTTGCACCCGGTCGCCGGTCTTGGCGGCAGCAGCCTGGAAGCTGGCGATGCAGAACGCTTTGCAGGGCAGTCCGCTTATGCCAGCGCCTTCAAGTGCCTTTCTCACTGAACACGATGTCACCTGGAGCACCAGCTCCTTTGTAGTCGACTTTGTGATATTCCAGCGGTCGGCGGGCCTCAGCCCCAGTATGGAGAGCTCGATGTACCTCTGCAGGCGATGGGGGAAAGACATGCCCGTCTGTTTGTAGACCCGTTCAATCATCTCACCGGTGCGATCCAGATATTTGCCATCGCCGAGCTTGACAGTCAGCTCCATGAGCTCCTTCCCTAGTTGCTCCATAGCCTGGTGGATTTGCTCATGGCTCTTACCGCCAAGCCCCTGAGCAATGCTGCTGAGATTGAACTTTGCTGTAATCTCGTCCACCAATCCCTTATCGGCATCGAAGAGCAGCTCTTTACCCGGCTCCTCCAGCGTCATAAGTTTTTCTTTAGCGGGTCTAGCGTATTTCCATCCTGTGGTCATTTTCCAGCACCTCCGTCACAAAATACCTGAATGGCACCGCTGGGGCATACTTTAACGCAGTCCCTGCACACGGTGCACCTCTCCAGACGCACCCCGGCAACCCGGAACTGCTCTGGCGGTATCTCTTGGAACTTCTTCGGTCCCACCTTGGTGCCCAGTCCCAGGGCATGCATGGGGCAAGCAAGGAGGCACTTGCGGCAGGAGAGCGGGTTACTGCATTTATTATCATCGACGATAATTTTTGGTAGCATAGCGGCACACCTCCTCTGTGGTTACCATACGTTTGCCAGCGCTGGCAGGCTGGCTCGCTCCACCAGGGTTATGGCTTCCGGGGGACATTCGGTGATGCAGAGCCCGCAGCCGAAGCACTGGAACTGGTCTATGTAGGCTTTTTGCTGGGAAGCCGAGAAACTGAGCGCTTTGAACTGGCAACGGTGGATACAGGAGGCGCAGCCATTGCAGAGGTCGCGGTCCACCTGAGCTACGTGGTGCCCCTTCCACAGCGTCCTGATGCCGAAGTCCAGCGTCGTCCTGATGGCAGAGCAGTCAGGGTAGTCGCAGTTACAGATGCCGCCGATATACGGTGTGCCGAAGGTGAACAGGGTCTGCACCAGCCCCCTCTTGTTCAGTCTGGTAACGATGTCCTTGGCTTCGTCGGGCGTGAGGAACTGGACGCCGCCGCGGTAGGTATTGGGCCACCGTTCCCACTTGTACATCCCTGAGCCCATGCCGATGCAGGTGAAGTTTTCCTCATCGGGCAAGCCCAGCATTGAGCGCCGGCAGAGGCAGGTCATGATGGCGATGGGGTAGATCAGGTCGATAACCTTCAGGGTGTCCTCAAGGGTGACCACCTGTCCGAAGTGTGCTGCCCATGACAGCCGCTCGATGTCCTGCTTTATTTTGTCTACAGTGGCATAGTCCTTTTTGTCCCATGCCTGGAGAAACTCCTCTGTCAGCAGCGACATGCCACCGGCTGCCATGGGGCTGCCTTCAGCGCCGGCAGCTTCAGCCTCCTCTTTCCTGATTTTGTAGAGTTTGCGGGCATAGTTTGCCGGGTTGAAGTACCACCTCTGGTAGCCATCGGCATATTTTTCGCACCAGATGCACATTTTCACCCCTCCTTTTTGGCTGCAGTATGCCGAAAGTCTATCCTAAAAGATGGGCGGCGGTCAAAACAAGTTGACCTAGGCTCTAGGTCTGCGGGTGCGCTCAGGTATGTGGTGCGGGTCTCACCCTGGAGAGGAAGTCAAGCACCGCGGCGTTAAATCTTTCCGGAGCTTCGATGGCAGCGGCGTGGCCGGTGGGCAGGACGACCAGCTCAGCGCCGGCTATTGCTTGTTGGGCTTGCCTCCCCTGTTCTACCCCCATGTAGAAGTCGTGTTCGCCCACTATGAGCAAGGTGGGACATTTCACTTTCGATAGGTCTGGTGGGGATGGGGGTGCAGCCAGCGAGCCCATAAGGCGGGCGATGCCCTCGGGCTTGTTCCGCATCTTGACCTTCTTGTACCGCTCAAATTCAACAGGGTTTCGCGATTTGAAGTCAGGGGAGAAGGCGGCTGTGGTCATCATCTCGGCAAAGGTCTTCATGTCCTTCTTCTGCAGAAGCTCAATTATTGCCTTGCGCCGCTCAATGGCCTCCGGTGTGGGCGGCAGAAGCCCTACAGAGCTGTTGGCAAGCACCAGCGCCTTCACCATCTCGGGGTGCTCCAGCGATAGTTGCAGGGCGATGCGCCCGCCCATTGAATAACCCAGGAAATAAGCCCCCGATACCTTCAGTGCCTTCATCAACTGATAGGCGTCCTCGGCAAATAGGGATATGGTGTATTCCCCTTCGGGGCTATCGCTCTTCCCTGAACCCCTGACGTCGTAGGTGATAACCCGATAATTTCGGGAAAACACAGGTACCTGGTGGTACCACATATTCAGGTTATCACCCGCCCCGTGGATCAGCACCAGATTATCCCCCTTTCCCTTGATCTCGCAGTACACCGAAATGCCGTTAGCCTTTACCTTCATTGTCACCTCCTGACGCTTTTTCCCTGCAGGCGACCGACCGTATGGCTGAAACCTGGCTCATCACCGCGCATTATAGATGCCCGCGCGGCGGCGTTTCAACAAGAGTGCACCAAAAGTACCATCCTGTTGACCCCAAAATCAGCTTGACATATGCGATTAAAAAGAGTACAAAGACTAGGTGGGAATTTACTAATTTAAGAGCAGGGATCGACGATGGCTAGAAAAAATTCCGAGAAGACGAAAGAGGAGCTTGTGGCTGAACTGGAAGCGATGAGGCGGAGGGTGGCGGCTCTGGAGGCGCGGATGAAGACTGAAGGGGCGACGGAGGAGAGGCTGCGCCGTCTGAACAGGGTGCTCCGTGCCATCCGTAATATCAACCAGCTCATCGCCCGCGGGGCTGACCGGAACCAGCTCCTCAGGGGGGTGTGCCACAACCTGGTAAGGAACCGCGGCTATAGCAGCGCCTGGGTCGTCCTGTTCGACGAGGCAGGGAAATTCGTGGCTTCTTCCCAGGCCGGTCTGGGCAGGGGCTTCGCCCGGCTGAAGCGGGTGCTGGAGAAGGGCGAGCTCCCGCCCTGCGCCAGAAAGGCGCTGGAGGCGACCGATGCCCTGGTGATCGAAGCTGCTGGGGGCGTCTGCCGGGGCTGTCCGCTGGAGCACAGGTGTGGCGATGGCATCGGGATGAGCGTGCGCCTGGCATATGGCGGGAAGGCGTACGGGGTGATGATGGTGTCTGCCCCCCGGGGCATCGCCAGTAAAGGGGAGGAGGAAGGGCTACTTGAGGAGGTGGCGGCAGACATCGCCTTTGCCCTGCACAGCCTTGAAACTGAGGAAGCACGGCATACAGTCGAGGAGGAACTCCGCAGGAGTGAGGAGAGGTACCGCACC
>FMJZ01024922.1_pt1 | contig 49867 bp, 44 predicted proteins | sample 1987881 | NCBI WGS metagenome assembly FMJZ01 (sample SAMEA4378227, study PRJEB15110) | soil metagenome | biome: soil; feature: Field; material: Soil | place: India | collected 2015-03-11 | depth 0 m
GGGCTCTGGGAAGGCGCTTCTTATCTCAATCTTCTCATACCCCATGAATGCTCCAACCAGGCCTGTCATCCAGAGTGCTACCGCTATTGCTATTGTTATTCCTACTGCGACGATGATTACTGTGGTTATCACTGGGCTTATGCCCCTCTTGTCGTTCAGCATTTTCATGCCTGTTTCACCTATTACCGTATTAAGCTTGTATGGAAGATAGTATTTAAAATTTTTTATGTAAAAAAATGACTTACACCGCTTAACGTATTAGGCGTTTTAAATTGAGCTGAACTGTTTTAAACTGTTTTAAACTGTTTTAAACTTTGAAAACTCTCTTAAAAACCGGCTTGCAAAACCTGCTTTAAAAAACTGTGTCTTATACTCCAGATTGACGGAGTGCGATTTTCGTCATTCAAGCGACGCGTCTGATTGTCATGTTTCGACACATATACCGGTATTTAAATTCTGGAAAAAGAATATAAGAAACATGTTATGGTAAAAATACTTAGCCTTGTCCATATCGAGCTTCGCCGCATGGCTGTTCGGCCCGCTTGGAGACAGCGTCGCCAAGTTTTGCGGCGACCTTGAAGCCTCCGGGATAAGAGTATACCCGAGGGCCTACGGCGCCACGGTTCTCCTGGCAACGTTCATAACCGCAATCGTCTCAGTAGCGTTGTCAAGCGTATTGTTTCTAAGCTACGACCTGATCGTTGTCAACCTTGGCTTCCGCGAGGTCTACCTGATACCGGTGTTGCTCCTTTGCCTCCCAGTCATTGTCTTCCTCCTCGGCATAGCTTGGCCCAGGATGAAGATCTCAAACGTTAACGCTTCTCTCTCCTCAGAGGTCCCCTATGCTGCAGCCTACACCGCGGTTATGTCTACGGGAGGTATTTCCCCGTATGTTAGCATAATGAGGCTTTCACGCGTACCCCTTCTCCCAACGTTCTCCGAGACGGCTAAGCTCCTCGACATCATGGTTAGGGGGCTGGGCTACGACCCTGTCACAGCCTTGGAGGAAATAGGTAAGAAGCTTCCCTCCAAGGAGTTCAGGGAGCTTCTCCTAGGCTATGCTTCGACGCTTAAGACTGGTGGAGACGTTGTCCACTATCTTCTGCGAAGAACTGAACTATTATTCCAGGAGAGGCTTGAGAACCTTAAGCTCATCGGCGGGAGGCTTGGGCAATTGATGGAGGTCTACATCGTCTTCGCGATACTCCTTCTGCTCGGCATATACACTATTTACGCTGTTCAAATGTCTATCGGAGAGCTCGTAGCCGGAGCTGGCGGCGGCATATTTGGAAACATATTGTCATTCGTGTTGTTCAGCTACGCTTTCCTACCCTTCTTCTCACTCCTATTCCTATGGCTCATAGACATTGTTCAGCCGAAGTACCCGATGGAGGACAACTCGCCCTACATCGTTTTCGCCGCCACAGCCACGCCGATTCTTGCACTGCTCATACCTGGGTTCTGCGTCTCCTTCCTCGTCACTGGCTTGAGAGATATTTCGCCTTTCAACTTTCTAAGCAACTTCATCGTCTGGCTGAGAGAGTATTTTCAGCTTGAACGCGGCTACGAGCCCACTATAGGGCTTATCCTGACCCTGTCGTTCGCGTCAATCCCCGTGGTTGCCTACAGGCTGTACATCAGTTTCAAGGAGAAGGGTATGGATGTCGGTTTCGCAGGCTTCCTCAGAGACCTTGTGGAGATAAGGAAGTCCGGTTTAAGCCCTGAGAAATGCATAATAGCACTCTCGGAAAGGAACTACGGAAACCTTTCCAGGCATATTAGGACGATGGCCACGCAGATCTCGTGGGGGATAAGCCATGCTGAAATATATAGGACGTTTTCAAAGAAGGTTAGGGCTTGGCTTACGAAGATAAGCATGTTCCTGCTTCTCGACGCCATAGAGGTTGGGGGAGGAACTCCCGAGACGCTTGAAACACTGGCGAGGTTCAACGAGTCTATAATTCTTATGGAGAAGGAGAAGAGGTCTGAGCTCAAACCATTGCTCATGATACCCTACATCGGGACAGGGGTTCTGGTTGTAACAGTCATAGCACTCCTAACATTCTTCAGGTCGATGCTGCTCATGGCTGGACGCTCAATGGCTTTCGCAGACATGGTTCAACTCCTCCTCCCACCGGTCGTCCTACACGTATACATGATGGGCCTAGTCGGCGGCAAGATCGCATACGGCGAGGTTTCCTCAGGCTTCTTCCACGCTCTAATGCTCCTGGCCTTCACCCTGGCGACGATAATATTAGCGCCATACTATTCTTTCACCCCAGTGCCAACGGGCGGTGGTACTATTGGCTAAGGCTAGGCTTAACAATAAGGGTGTCTCAGAGGTTGTGGCGACAGTCATGCTCGTAACCGTGACGCTAGGCATGATTGTCGGGGGAGTATTCTTCGCCCAGCTTAACCTTTCAATGCAGGCTCAGGCGACGGAGTTTGAAAACGGTAAGGCTGGCATGATCAGCCTCGCGCAGATGATAGAGAGCATGAGCCTGGTTAAGGGTGAAGCGGGATACGTGAGGTTTGCAGTAAGCAGCGGCGGGCTTTCCCTGGTGCCTGGGACTGAGAAACTCAACATAACTATTACTGATGAGAAGGATGGTTCTCTCACTGTTTTCGAGGACACTGTTAACCTGCCTAAGTTCAGGGGAGGGGGCGGCGTCGCATCTCTCGACTTTCAGATTCTCAAAGGGGTCTCCAATGCTCTGCCAACGGACTACCTGATAGTCAGCCCGGGTAGGTCAGCCCCACTGGGATGGGTATACTTGAAGCGTGAACAGGGGGCGTGGATCATAATGGATTTTGGAAGGGTTAGGGTTGTCCCCTCCGGCACAATCCGGGTTACGAAGGATAATGGGCTTAACTGGGAGCCTGTTAACGTTGTTGAAATAACCTACGTCAGGATTATCTACGGATCATTCAGCGGAACCGATGTTTACAATGTTTGCGCCAGAGTTAAGAACGTGGCCACCAGAGTAATAAGGCTTCCGGATTCAACAAGCATCACCGTGAGTGTTAAAAGAGGCCCCTATTCTGATGCCTACAGTATTCCGGACCAGGGGGGTAACGGCACGATAATATTCCTGAACATAGTCGACGTCGAGCTTTCAATAGGTGGTTAAAAATGCCTTCAACACCTTTTGAAACAGTTATCCTGACGACAGCCTTCTACGGCGTCCTGCTAATATCCCTTTTAATGCTTTCAGTCCTATACCAGTGGGTTATGGTTGACTCGCTCAGGATTAGGCTCGGCGAGATGGCTAACCAGGTTGCTTCAGAGGTAACTGGCCTGTACGCGATGTGTCAGAAGCCTAGGAACAACGTTGACCTTTTCAAGCCGGTAAGCATTCCTGCCTCAGTGTCGGAGCAGGGCTACGCGATAGAGTTTAAACAGATTCAGGGGGTTTGGCACGTCGTCGCTTATCTTGAGAGCAACAGGGCGGTAAAAGCCTCCTCACCATTGTGGAGCGAGCCGGGTGGTGGAGTCATCGTTGAAACAGGTACCGGCGCTTTCCAAGTAGGCCCCTACACCGTGAGATACACCGGTGTCCTGCACTCGGGCAAGAGGAACGCTGTGGTCTGGGCTAGGAGGATAAACAGCTCGATAACCGTCGGACTAGGATGGGTTGAGAACACTGGAGGCGGGTGATTAATGCAGGTCACGCTGGACAACATGTTCGCCTTCCTCGTCCTCCTGCTAATACTCGTAACATTCATGGGCTACATTATTCCAACCGCATACCTCTCCTTCGCAACGGTTAAGGAGCATCAGCTTGAGGAGATTGCGCAAGCAATCGTGGATAAGGTTCTCCTAAGCCCAGGAATACCTGAGAACTGGGGTGACATACTTGTGGTTGAGGACAGCAGCCAGCTCCACGCATTTGGGCTTCAGAAGGCTGGGGGAGAGCCCTACGAGCTGGACATGGATAAGGTTCTAAGGATAGTGAACGTGGGTGTCTGGCAGCTTCCTGAAACAGTGCAGATAGACGCTTGGACGATAGCTAGGCTCCTAGGGATTGAAAACAAGTATGGCTTGAGCATACGCATGACGCCGGCTCTAAACTTAACCGCAACCCCGCTAGCATACTACGATTTGAAGGGCGGTGTTAAGGTTCCCAGCGTTATTAACGTTACTGTTAAGACTTCCGAGGGAAGGCCTGCGATAAGCGCGAACATCACCGGGATCTACGTGCTCATGATTATTCAAAAAGAGGGGGGCGAGGACGTTTGCTACGTGGACTATCTCGATAGAACGAGTGTAACCAATGTGGATGGCTGCGCGACGCTTAATTTCGCAGACTTTCTTAAAGATGCTGAAACGAAGGTTGGTAATCTGCAGAAGAGTTTCTCGGCTGTAATCATCTACGCAGACTATTATGGGATTAGAGCGGTTAACTCCTCCCTACTCGGGGAGACTGATATTCTCCAAGGGTCGACTGTGGATGACTACCTTATAGTGAGGTTCTCCGAGGGGGGAGCCTCCATACCGGGTGCTAGACACTTGAGGAACCAGACTGCCCTAGCTAATCCTCCATACTACGTTTACCTGAGCAGGCTTCTCAACGAGACGAACGGGGAGTCCGGCATGGTGGTGAACAGGGGTGCTAAAGACTACCGTGTCTACAGGGTTTCTAACACTATCGACGAGGACGTTGCATTCATAATGATGCCGGTAAAGTATTTGGGGAGATACTATGTTGTTAACTTCCGCAGGCCGCCGTCCACGACCATATGTCAAATCGGCATGGCTGGGGGAAACATTAAGACAAGCGTCCTGAGGAGGATGGTTAGAATAGGCTCCTTCCACTATGTTTTCGAAGTCAGGGTTTGGAGGTGGGGAGAATGATGGACCCTAGGGGTCAGATGAGGGTTGTTGAAGCCCTTCTGGCAAGCGGCATAATCGCTATCGCGATGTGGAGCATGATAAACCTGACTAAGAGCCCAGACCCGTATAGCGCTAAGGTTAGGAGCGAGATGGAGAAATACTGCTACGATTTTCTGATGAGCCTAGCCGACAGGGAGGTTTACGACGAGGTGATTTTCAACTCCACCGGCGTTAGGCCCGGCTGGGAGGACTTGATGAAGAACGTTTTAAGCGCTCTTCTACCGGCTAACACGCTTTACAACATGACTGTCTACAACATGAGTCAGAAGGGGGAAGTTGTTGAGGTTGAGCCGCTTGGCGGAAGCATTTCCAACGCTTCATCGGGCGACTTCAGGCTTGCGAAGGAGGCTGCCGGCGCAGAAATAACCTACACCACTAGGAGGAGATGGGTCTTAAAGATTCACCTGGAGCTCGCTAAAGGGTGGTGACGATGAAAACCCATAGCTGGAGGAGTGGGCAGGTCATTCTTGTGATGAGCATCACACTGTTAACGATCATCCTGCTTGTTTCAACAATGGTTTACCTGACTTCGACTCAACACTTGTTCTTCAACTATAATCCGAGCAGGGAGATAGTTATGAGCATAGACTCTGATTTCAACAGGGCGCTAACAAGGATTCTCGCGAACGCTACAGCAACCTACAACATGACTTCTGAAATGAATTTCCCGAGGAGGATTGCTAACCTGACTTTCTCATACTGGATTGTGTCAACGCAGGCAGCTTACACGGGCAAGGGTTTAAACATTCAGACTAAGTGGATTGACGAGCCTGTTCAGGAGGCTAAGAGCATTAGGCTGACCCTGTACAACTTGACTAAGAGTGGGTATCCGGATAAACCCATTTATTACACGTTCAACTACCGTGAGAGGAGGCTGCAGGACAAGCTTTTCAAACTGTTCTGGTATAGGCCTAACAGTATTTCAGCAATAGGCGCTGAAATAAGCGTAGACGCGACTTATCAGGGCGTGGTTGGCTGGAGGGCTACGCACATCGTTCTTCTCAACCTCACGATAACCTCGATAACCCCTTATGAGAAGGATAATTACGTTGAGCTGCATGTAACAGTGCTCAGGGAGAACGGGTTTCCGGTTAACGACCTTAAGCCTGGAAACTTCGAAGTATACTTGTTCGACCCCACTGTGCCGCTGGGAGTGTACTGCTGGAAGAGAATTAGCCCCGACACCATGACACTGGCTTACAACGGTGGAGGGAACTACACGATAAGAATAACTCCGAGCTTCCACAATCCTACTAGTAGTAACGTCAGGCTCTTCTGGAGGTGGGAGCCTGAGCGGGGTAGCCCGCCGCACCAGCCCGGCTACTACCAGTTCGCGCTCGTAAGGGTTCAGGACAATAGGGGAATAATCGTCGAATCATACTCCTACTCCGGAATAGAGTACGCTATACAGGAGAATGCTGTGGAACCGTTTTACCCTGGCGACCCGTCTAAAGTTAAGGAGACTTACGTCTTTGAGCTCATCCCCAACGGGACGATGTACTGGTATAATACCAGGCTCTCGTCGCCAATCCACAATCCTCCAATACCTCTTCCACCAGTTAAGCAGGTAAGGGTTATGGCGACGAGAAACGGGGATCCCTTGAGCACTGGTTACAATCCTGTTTTCGAGGAAGTGCCCTACCAGACTGAGGTTTGGGACAACAGGTATCTCTGGCCTAACAGCGAGAGTTTCCTAGACTGGAGGAGGAGGATTATGAACGGCTCTAAGCTTGTTTTCGAGCTGAACTACCCGCAGGGGTGTAGGCTGCAGAGGGTTAGGATAACATGGCTTGAGGATGCTGACGCCACGCCGCCGGAGTATCGTCTCCACATGACCCTGAACGCAGCGTTCGCCACCGTCGACAACGGGAAATACGTTTTAACACTGGTGGCTAGTCCAACGAGCCACTGGGTGGACTGGTCGATAAGCCTCCTCGACCCGAGAAGCGGAACCCGTGTTGAATACGTCCTGCTGGGATACGATGTTTACCCGATGCCTGGCGGGGGCTGGTGGTTCCCGAGGAAGGTTCCCGCGGACGACTGGACAATACTTCCCAAACCTGTTGATAAAGGAGGCGTCCTAGTTGCCGAGGCTCCGGTGAGACTTGTTGCATTCAGGAAGTCTAACAGGACGCAGGAGAGGCCGCCGACAGGACCGGTGAGTTACAACGAGATGTATTACGAGACTCTTCTCTATATTCCTTACAATGTTTCATACTTCCTCTACGTGGCGAACGCTACTTGGCTTAGAAGCGTCCGCATGGACTATGCCTACATGTCTCTAATGGGGATGATAGGAGGGACCGATACTGATGCCGGAAGCCCCCTGAGAGTTCAATGGGGCTCTTTTGCAACCAGCGTCGCAAACCCGAGAATCGTCAACGGCACTTACTCGAACATTCGAAACATCATGCATAGGGATAGGAATAATAGTCCCGCTAACATTCCTTCAGCGCAAGCATACGGTAATTGGACCGTGTTGTACAACGAATACGCGGGCATGGCTATTTTCGCATCCGAAGAGTTCATCGATGAGCTTAGAAGCTACTTCATAGGTGGCACGAGAAGGGACCAGCTTTGGGTTTGGACCACTGCTGACTACCAGAGGAGAGTTATGGAGTATGACGCTATCTTTTGGAGAAGAGGCGCCACAACCGACATATATGACACTGATCCTGCGAACAGGATCCAGTTTAAGGTTGCTGGTTTTCTGACTGAGGGTGCTAGGGCAGTCAACCCGTTTGTCAACGTTAGCCTATGGCATAACAGTACTGACCGCAACGCCCTTCCCTTCGCCACTGTGGAGACCACGAGCGGCACTGTCGCAGGGGAGCTTGAGCTCGTAAAGAGGAATGCTTTCATCTACGACGATTTCTCCACCGACCCGTTCACCAGCGGGAGGCTTACCACTAACACTGAAGCCTGGAGCTGGAACCGAGCGGAAAGCTACATACAGGTTTCCGCCGACGGTCCCTCTGGAAGCTGGGGCGGGGCGCACGTCGCGTATTACTCTAACAGCACGCCGTCGACGACAGGCACAGTATACGTGTTGTCGAAAGAGTGGTATGACACGACGCAAAGCAGTGGTCAGTCAGGCAGGCAGGGGGCGGGTTTAGCGATGATCAACTCAGAAACTAGCTTCTACACGTTGGAGTTTTATCGCGACCCCAATAGGCGCCTCGGAGCATGGTATTTTAGCGGAACGAGATGGGATTATTCTAACCGGATTTCAAGCAGCTTGTCACCTCCAACCTGGTTCATATCTCTTGGGAGCAGGAGTGTTAACACTGGGGTGATGAGGCTGACCGTGTATAATACTGGTGGCTCTCCAGTGGGCAGTACTTTAACCGCTAATACGAACCCGGCCGTCTGGGCAAGCTTGGTTGGCCTCAGCATATACGATGAGAGAAACGGCCACGGTTCTCTGGCAGCAAGGTTTGACGATTTCGTCGCGTCCATTGACGCTGACCCGAGGTTCGTAAACGTTACAGGACTCACGCCGGGTTGGACCGTCAGGCTTAAGGATGGAAACAACGCCACTGTAGCCAGTGCTACGGCTACCTCCAGGGGCGTCGCCAGCCTGAACGTGATCACTAGGCCCATAGTTAAGAACGCCAGGATCGAGATATACTCTGGAGCCACGTTAATCCTTTCCAAGTCCTTCGATGTTGTCGTAGGCGGAGACGTTTACAGGCGCACGGTAGTCGGGTCTGTTAAGAATGCCGTTGAAGAATGCCTCATGTACCACAGGATGTTTCTGAACCAGTATGCGCCTTCAATAGTCTTCGTTGGGCCAATATACTGAGCCGGCATATTTACTTCCTGCAACGGTTAGACGATCCGAGTCACAGCGCGTGCTACCAGACATTTCATTAGTAACCGTCCTTTGATTATATTGGAACCCGTTCTACAAACGTTTATATCTAATCGAGATGTTAAATATCCGTGAGAAGGGAAGAGATCGAGAAACTGCTGGATAGATCTAAGAAGTTTAAGGATGCTGCTGAATTCCATTTCTCAAGAGGAGATTACGATTTAGCGGCATTCAACATAGAGCAGTCATTACAGCTTTTTCTAAAAGCAAAGCTACTGGAAAAGGGGGCGGAATCCCCTAAGACTCATACTTTAAGGAGACTTTTTCTTTTACTTGGAGAAATCCTGAGGAATCCGGGCGAGTTTAAAAAATTCGCGGATGAAAAAGCCTTGGAGTTTGCGAGCCTAGAGGATGCCTACATCACCGCCAGATATTTCCCCAGGGATTTCGAGAAGGAGGAAGCAAGGAAACTGCTAGATTTCGCTAAGGAGGTTGAGGAACAGGTTGGAAGAGCTTTTAATTAGAGAAGCTGCCAGAAGGGAAGAAGTTTTCAAAAGCCTGCCGGAACTCTTAAAGAGGATTAAAAAAATAGTTGGCGAGGCAGATGAAGAGTCTAGAGTTTTCCTTTTCGGTTCTGTAGCAAGAGACGAGTGTGTCTTAACAAGCGACATAGACATATTGATCTTAACGAAGTTGAAGCCTAGTGAAGTTATTGCAAAGCTGAGGAAAGAGGGTTTCGACGAGCCCTTCGAATTCCATGTAACGGATGAAAAGATGTTCAGTTTTTACATCAAGCTTATCAGAGAATTAAGAGAAATTTAATTAAGAAGCGTGTGATAAAGCTTGATCTAGATGCCGTAAGGCTTGTAAAGGAAGCTAAAGAGGAATTTGAATAATTTATATTGATACTGATGTTTCTAGAAAATCATCCAAGATACGGAGAGGCTTGTAAAAGAATTGAAGAAAGGCAGGCTTAAATCGTGCGCATCCATTTTAGTTCTATAGATATAATCAACGTGCTTACGCGCGCGTATGGTGTTGCTGCTAGTACCTCGTAAACGAATGTTTGACAGCATTGGAGAAGTAATATCGTACCTCTTGGAAAAATAAATTAGAATCGGAAGGGGAAGGCTGAAAGATTTATAAGTAAGACGAATGTCTTATATGTAAGACTATGGGGAGCTTAGAACACCACCGCAGACTTTCTAAAGAGAAAAAAGACGCGTCTTTTGAAGAGTATGAGAAGAAAAGGTATACTGTTGTCGGAGACTTGGCGATTAAGGCTGTGGAGCAAGCCATAGAAGCTCTGGCTTCTCTCGACGGCCTGCACTTCCACATAAGTCCCAGGAGTGCGCATGCTAACAGAATATCGTGGGTGAAGAGAAAATTCCCGGAACTCTCGGGCCATGTAGATATGCTCTGGGGTGCGTACGGTATGCTTGGCTACGAGGGGGTCGACGGCGAGAGAGCTGGAAAAGTTTTGGAGGCTATGGAGGCTATTCTTAATGGTTTTGAAGAGAAGACTGGAGTACGATTTAAGTAGCTTAACCGAGGAGGTTTCCTCGATCAACGAGGTTATCGCAATAATACTTTTCGGCAGTGTTGCAAGGGGAGACTATGATGAGTATTCTGACTATGATCTGCTCGTAGTGTTCAAGGACAGGGAGAGCATGTGGCGGAGGTGGGATGAGCTTTTCCAGAAGGTGGGGAGGTTAAACCTGCTTGTTCATCTTATCCCGAAAAGCCTCGACGAGTTCATCGGCGGCGAGCCGACCTTCCTAGGGGAGGTTTTTAAACACGGTAAGCTTCTCTACTCAAAGTATCCGTTTCAATCTTTCCTGGTGCCATTTAACCTTAAACGCGTAATGCTCTTAACGTACAGCATGAGAAGGCTGAGGCAAGAGGATAAGATGAGGCTTCTCTACAAGCTTTATGGCAAGAAGGGAGCTAGAAATACGGGGCTCGTCAATAGGCTGGGCGGTTTAAAGATTGGCGAGGGATGCATAATCATGCTGGAAGAGAATGCTGAAACCATCTTGAAGGTGTTGAGGGAACATGGAGTTGAGGTGAAATCCTTCGATGCCTATGTTTCGGGGGCATGCTGGAACTCAACGAGAAGAAACCCGTAAGGATTATTGGAAATTTAGTACCCGGTTGAACCGTCTCCACTATAGGATTATTGAAAGTATTTCGGATAGCTCATTTATTATGAAATCCGGCTTAACTGCTTCAAGCTCAGACTTAGGCCTTACGCTTCTTAATACTGCTACCGTGTACGTGCCTGCAGCCCTCCCGGCTTCAATGTCCTCCGGCCTGTCCCCGATCATCGCAGACTCCTCCGGCTTCACATTTAGCATTTTAACAGCCTTCAGAACAGGCTCGGGCGCTGGTTTAGGCTTCTCAGCGTCTCCGGCGGAAACAGCAACGTTGAAGAAACCCCTTATTTTGAAGCTGTTCAAGTAGTTCGGCAACTCCTCCCTGCTCGTGTTCGACACTACTCCAAGCAGGTAGCCCCTCCTCTTCAGCTCTCCAATCGTCTCCAGAGCATCAGGATAGAGCCTGCCGTATTTAGGCATATAGGTGTAAATCCATTCTCTAATCATCATCGTTGAAAACTCCTCTAAGTTCATGTTTAAGCCTGTTTCTCTAGCAATTGTCTCGGCTATTGTTCTCGAAGTCTTCCCGACAAGCCTAGCGTTCTCAGTGAAGCTTCTCTCAGGCATGTTGAACCTCCTCAAAATATCGTTAACCATGATGTGAAACGCTTCGAATGTTTCGACCAAGGTTCCGTCCAGGTCGAACAGCACCGCTCTAACCTTAAGACGCATATGAAGGGGGTTTAGAGAACGGTTTTTAAACTTGTATAGAAAAATTGTGGAAAAACGGGCATGTAAATTAGCCTGAAGCAGGGGCTGAGCTAAATACTTTGAGGAAGCCTGACGGTCTGCACGCTAATTTTCCGCAGCTTGGAGGATTAACGTGGGGAAACTTTAAAGAAAAACTTATTTAGTTTCAAAACCTTTTAAAGGCAAATGAAGGCGAGTGGAGAAGTTTTCAGGAAGCTTGAGGAAGAGTACTCCGGGTATCTGGAGGGTGAAACGGTGGACAGGTTTTTCGAAGACTTTAGAATAAGGTTTGCAGCCGGTCACTGGGCTGCTGGCGACTTCCTAGACAGGTTCGCCACCAGAGGTTATAACAGTGACAATCCTGATTTCAAGAGCGACATTATTTCTCAGCTCAGAAGGGTTAAGAAGGCCGGGGTCAAAGGGGTTGAGTTTCACGACGTGCTCTTCATAGATTCAAACTACAGGAAGGTTGAGAGCATTGTCAGCGAGGTTAAGGCTGAGCTTGAAAAACTGGGTTTGACGCCTACGAACATGAACACGAATCTTTGGACGGATCCTAAGTGGAAGCTCGGCGGAATAACGAACCCCTCTAGGAGGATTAGGGAGGATGCTCTTCAAATAGCTTTCCAGGCTGTTGAGCTGGCTAAGGAGATCGGATGCAGCAGCGTCTCCCTTTGGCCCGGGGCCGACGGCTGGGATTATAATTTTGAGGTTAACTATGGGAAGCAGCTTGAACTTTTCATAGATGGCTGCGAGATGATAAACAGGGAGGCTAAAAGGGCTGGCCTAGTGTTCGGCGTGGAGGCTAAGCTCCATGAGCCCAGGGAGGGGAACATGGTGATTCCGACGACCCATCTGGCAGCCCTGGTGGCGAAGACTGTTAACGAGAGGAGCGGCGGGACTAACATGGGTGTTTGCATCGACTACGGGCATGAGGCCATGTATGCTGTTGAGCCCGCCGCCACGGTTTACGCTCTGAAGGCCTTCGGAGTTCCGCTCGTCAACTTCCACCTCAACACGGCCAAGTTGCACAGCAACGATGAAGACCGAGTTTTCGGCACCGGGGACATCTGGAGGATGGTCGACTTCATATATGCTGCGGTCGATACTGGTTACGATGGTTGGTTCGGCGAGGACCAGTTCACCTACAGGATGGACCCTGTGAAAGCCATGTATTTATCCAAGGAGCTTTTCGCAAACCTGGCGAAAAAAGCCCTGTTAATATACAGTAGGAGAGAAGAGTTTGAAAAGATTAGGGAAACCGGGGACCAGGCTGAAATAATTAATTTCGTTAAGAAAATAATTTTAACAGCCTGAAATAATCAATAGCCTGTCATCTAAGCGTGGAACATACTTGACGCTTCAAAAACTAAGGCTGCGTGGACAATAGAATTACTGTTAAGGATGAACACGGCTATACCGATCATTATACTAATATAGATTTTAGTGTCGCTTCGTGCACTACGATAAATTTAAAAGTTGTTAACGCATTCTAGTCAAGGTGTGTTAAGGTTGGGAGGGTTCCTTCTCGGTTCAGACATAGGGACTTCTGCGACGAAAACAATACTTGTCGACACGGAGGGCAGGGAGGTTGCCAGCTCAACAGTCGAGTACGGCGTAATAACTCTTAAAACAGGCTGGGCTGAACAGTGGCCCGACGTCTGGTTTCAAGCATTATGTCAGACCATTAAGGAAGTTGTGAAGAAGGCGTCGATCGACCCGCGTGACATAGCCGGATACTGTGTGAGCAGCCTCTACGGCGGCTCAGGGATACCGTGCGATAGGGAGATGAATCCTCTTAGACCATGCTTAATATGGGCTGACAGGAGGGCTACTGAGGAATGCAGGTGGATCAGGGAGAACATAGGGGAGGAAAGGGTTTTCAAAGAAACCTGCAACACGATAGACCCATACTACGGTTATACTAAGATGCTCTGGATAAAGAGGAATGAGCCGCAGGTTTGGAGCAGGATCCACCAGCTGGTCACGCCTAACGCCTACTGCGTATACAGGCTCACCGGGGAAATATCGGTTGACTATTCTTCAATAGGCAACTACGGGGGGATTTTCAACCCTAAGGAGAGAAGGTTCGCCGAGGAGCTGATGAGAGATCTGGGAATACCTAGGAGCTTTTTCCCGGAGAAGGTAAGCATGTCTAAGGATGTTGTCGGCGAGGTTGCTTCGCAGGGCGCTGAGCAAAGCGGCCTCGCCGAGGGTACTCCTGTCTGCGCCGGTGGGATAGACGCGCCTATGTCCGCTCTAGGGGTCGGGGCACTCGGCGACGGCGAGCTCGCGATGATGCTCGGCACCTCTGTCTGCAACGGTTTCATCCAGGATGAGCCCAGGTTCTCCCCGAAGCTCATAAACTACTCCCATGTGGCGTACGACGATAGGAAGTTCTATTCTTTCGCCGGAATCATAACCGCGGGCTACGCGATCAGGTGGTTCAGGGACAATCTTGGAAGCGTTGAAAGCATGCTTGCGAGAGAAACTGGTTTAAGCGCCTACAGCATCCTGGACATGGAGGCTGAAAGGGTTCCGGCTGGCTCCGACGGATTGATATTCCTGCCGCACATGATGGTTGGAGAGAGAGCCCCGTGGTGGGACGAGTATGTTAGAGGGGTTTTCTTCGGCTTAAAGCTTAACCATACTAAGGCCCACATGTACAGGGCTATTCTGGAGGGCATCGCGTACGCCATAAGATACTGTGTTGAAACAGCTGTAGAAACCGGGATCCCTCTGAGGAGAGCGATACTTGTCAACGGTGGAGCAAGGTCAAGAGTCTGGAGGAGGATTATAACAGACGTTTTAAACAGGGATGTGGAATACTTGGCTGCAAGCATAGGCGCGCCCTACGGCGACGCCCTGCTCGCAGGAGTTGGAACCGGAACTCTTAAGGGGTATGAGGTTATAAACGAATGGTTGACGAGCAGCGAGACAATTAAGCCGGTTCAAGAGGCATCTTCAAAATACGGGCAGCTGTACAGGATCTATAAGAGTCTCTATGAGGCCCTCAGAGAGGATTTCAAGGAACTGAAGAGGCTTGAGGCACAGTAGCTGCTACTCATCAGGCTAAGCAGTCGAAGAGCACGCTAAGATTAGCGCGGAACCTTCAAGCCTCATAGAAAGGGTCACCAGTTTTTCGCTAAGCTCCTCCTGTACGCCTCTGCCTGAAGCCTCCGTATGGCTTCAGCCTGCTCAGCCGAAAGGGATTCAGGCTTCCCGCCTGGTTTAATCAGACCAGCCAGAATCCAGGAGAACACGGTGATCTTAGCGCTCTCCTCCATTATCTCCAGCCTGTAGTATGCTTCTCTAAGCGAAGAGCCGAGGGTGATTACCCCATGGTTCTTCAAAAGCATGCAGTCATGGGTTCTCGCAGCCTCCCCGGCTGCTTCAGCAAGCTCCTGCGAGCCAGGCGGGTAGAACGGCAGGTTTGCAATCTTCTCCAGAAAAACCGCGTGATCAGGGTAGAGGGGAGTATTCAGGTTAAGCCCAACAGTTGTCAAGGCTATGCAGAAAGGAGGGTGGGCATGTATAACAGCGTTAACATCGTCTCTAGCCAGGTGGCAGCTTGCTAGAACCCCCGCCTCCATGGAGGGCTTTAAAACTCCTTTCATCACCCTAAGCGTCTTCAATTCTACTTCTACAAAGTCCTCCGGCTTAAGCTCCCCAAGGTTGAAGCCACTCGGCTTAACGAGTATTGTTCCCCCATGGTTCAGCCTAGCGCTTAACGTTCCACCGGGTCCAGTGGCCAGCTTAGCTGCGTATATGGCATGCGAGTAGTCGCTGAGCATTTTCCTCAGCTCTTCCTCGGACAAAGTAGTGTTGCACTGCAACCCTGATGTTGCATCCAACTCTTTAAATAAAAACATTTTGCATCTCAACCGGGAAACGCGAATAGAAACGGTTATACTAGTGCTTGTGCCCTATCTAGTGTCATTATTCTCATGATCTTCACTGTTGGCTGAAGCAAAGCAAAGGATTGTTAACAACCTGACAGCTATTAACATTGGGAAAGAAGGGTGGGAAGAACACTCGGGACCATACATAGAGTTAACCGTGTTTCAGAGAACCTACGGCCTGCCTTGCTTTGCCTTCTTCGTCGAATAAAGACATTGGCCCCCAGCCGAAGTTCAAGGGCATTTCGGGAGGCGTGTTTAACCGATTCACCATCCCCTTAGTAAGATAAAGCTCAGGGCTCCAGTAGAACGCGCCAAGGAACCCCAGCTCCGAGCAGTGCTTTAAAAAATCCTTTATCCAAAGCGCTTGGCCCCCTACTGTTAGAGGATAGCCCGACGAGGGTTTACCCATAAACCAGAACTGGCCACTGGGCGCTTTACAGGGATAGGCATACTCGGCGATGGCCACAGCTTTTCCATTGCACTCTCCAAGTGTTTTCAAACTCCTTAAGTGATCTAGGCTGAGCCCCATTCCAGTCGGATAGAAAGAGAAGCAAACAATATCGTAGTTAACATTGAGCTCATTCATCGTTGAAATGAAAGACTCTAAGAGTGTAAGATCCCAGCTTTTCCCCAGGTGTAATGCTACGGGCTTATCGCTGTAAGCCCTAAGCGCTTCAACAGCCTCCCTTAACACTAGAGCCTCCTTCAGCCATATATTGCGCTTAAGCCAGTTAACGTTCTTCCGCATCCTCCTATGCCTGCTCCCAGCGAATACGCCACATATACCATAGTCAATCTCATTACCTATCTGATAGTACGCGCAATCATCCTCTGAGTTTCTCATGCTCTCCAGGACCTTAGAGATGTAGGGAGCCACAAGCTTCAACCTGGTTTCAAACTGGAGCGAAGCCCACGTCGCTGGTGCGGGCTGTTTAAACAGATCTGCCCAACTATCCGAGAGAAATATTGTCGGCTGAATCCTCATGCCGGCGCTCGATGCTTCTTCGGCCAGCCTTAAAGCATAGGGAAGCCGTGAGGGGCCAGAATCACCAAACCAGATTCGAATCCTTACGCAATTGACGCCTAAACCCTTGAAAAAGGAGAAGAAGTCATCCATCTCTTCGCCAGACTCGGTTTTCCACGTGAAGCCCAGCTCCTTCATTAACGGCACATAGTTACTATCTATACCGTTAAGAAACATGCTTGAGCATGAATCTGATGGCTAAGCACGATTTAAGATTTAACAATGCCTTAAGACCGGGTGCGAATCGCTTCCGCATGTTTTTTTCAACCAGGGTTTAGTTACATACTCTGCTAGTTGGCGAGCGCTAAAAGACGCGGCGGTTATGGTTAAACAATCAAAATCTTTAAACGCGTTTCAAAGCTCCAGCCATGTTCCCACTCCTTTCTCCAGAGCCCTCCTATATATTTCAGGGGCCACCGCCATGTCCTCTAAAGCTAGTCCGAGGTTCATGGCCATTGTTCTCTCATCATCCCTCTCTCTTCCAGGCTTAAACCCGTTAACTATCTCCCCTAAGTCCGCGTAAGGGTCGGGTGTTGAACGGAAATACCCGATGCTCCTGTAGTGCTGGAACTGCACATGGTCATCCGTGCTTATCTTGTCGAATTGAGCAAGCGCGCGCGGCTTCCAGTAGCTGTCGAAGTCAACCGCGCTCGCGAAACCGCCTGGTTGAAGCCAGTCCCTGTCGATCGTCGGCCTAGGGTTCTTCAAAATGGGGCCCGAGGTCACTACGATGTCGCTTTTAACCACGGCTTCCATAGGCTCTTTAACCCCGATTATCTCGAAGCCAAGCTTATCAGACATCTCTTTCACGTATTTATCCTGCGCTTCCCTAGAAATATCGTAAGCGTAGGCACGTCTTATTTTAAACAGGGATGCTAAGGCCTCCAGGTTTGTACGCCCCTGCACGCCACAAGCCAGTATTCCGACAGTATCACTATCCCGTCTGGCTAAGTATTTGGCTGACAGGGCTGTTGCGGCACCAGTCCGATAAGCAGTTATCCAAGTGCAGTCCATGACTGCGTAGGGCAGGCCTGTTTCAACATCGTTCAATATGAGAAGCCCACTTATATACGGGAGGCCATGCTTATAGTTCTCCGGATAACCGCTAACCCATTTTATTCCGGCGGACCTCATCCCAGGGATGTAGGCAGGCATCGCGTGGATGAAGGCGTCTGGCTTCGTGTGGATACCGGGTTTGGGAGGCATTTCCACGAGGCCCTGGCCCTTAAGGCTGAAGGCTTCCTCCAGAAGGCTGATTATGGTTTTCAAGTCAAGAGCTACTTTTTCAACGTCTGAACGTGACAAGTATAGTATTCTCCGAGAGCCCATCAGCGTTCCGAATGGGTAGCGGGATAAAAACATTTTCACCCTTTTTACCAAAGTTGGCCTTAAATGGTTCAAGCAATACTTTTTTAAATAAGCAGGGAGCGTTAGACCATGATGAGCAGTAGGGAGTCGCCAGTAGAATGGTTCAGGAACGCTAGGCTCGGAATATTCATACACTGGGGGATCTACTCTATCCTTGGAAGAGGAGAATGGGTTATGCACAACGAGAAAATGAGCATCCAGGAGTACGAGAAGCTTGCGAATCGTTTCAACCCGGTGAGGTTTAACGCTGACGAGTGGGTGAGCGTTTTCAAGGAGGCTGGTGCTAAATACATAACTTTCACCACTAAGCATCACGACGGCTTCTGCATGTATGATTCTAGGCTTACAGACTACAAGGTTACCGGAACACCCTTCCGCAGGGATGTTTTAAGGGAGCTGGTTGAGGCCGCCGGGAGGGCGGGGCTTAAAGTGTTTTTCTACTACTCCCTGCTAGACTGGCATCACCCTGATTACTATCCCTTGGGCGTAACCGGTCAATACGCTGGCAGGAAGCCGGGTGGAAACTGGAGCAAGTATCTAGACTACTATATTGGCCAAGTCAGGGAGCTTTGCGAGAACTATGGTGTAGTTGGAGGATTCTGGTTCGACGGATGGTGGGACAAGCCTAACGCCGACTGGCGTTTAACAGATCTTTATGAAACCATACGCTCGCTCCAGCCTTCAGCCCTCATAGGCAATAATCATCACGTCGACCCATTCCCCGGCGAGGATTTCCAAATATTCGAGCAGGATGCTCCAGGCGAGAACACAGCCGGGTTCAACGAGGCTAAGGTTTCAAACCTGCCCTTGGAAACCTGCCTGACCATCAACAACAGCTGGGGTTTCAACGAGAACGATAAAAACTACAAGTCCAGTGTAGAACTAATAGGGGTTTTGAAGAAGGTTAACGGGCTCGGTGCAAACCTTCTTTTAAACGTTGGGCCACTGCCGAGCGGTGAACTGGACCCGGAGCAGGCTAAGAGGCTTAGAGAAGTCGGTGCCTGGGTGAGGAGGAACTACGGGTTTTAAACAACCCATAAGGCCTGATGCCGGATGCGTAAAACCCGGGCGACCCTCTTCTCAATAATTCTTTCAGCAGTCTTCTCATACGGGCTGCTCTACTCTACGCTTGAGCTCCCCGTCTTTTTGAACGGGCTGCTGATGGAGGCTACCCCACACTATGGTGCCGGCGAGTGGAAGGAGGCTGAACAATTCGTAGAAACCGTAAGACCCGTAGGCTATCTTTGCCTAGGGGCCACCATAATCCTAATAATCCTCGGCTTCACACTCGGGAGATACAAGCTGAGCTTTCTGGGTTCAGTCAGCCTAATACTCCCAACGTTCAGCTATTTCGCCTCAGCCATGTTCTTCCTCACCGGAATAGGTTTTTTGAGGATCATATGGCTCCCCGTCATAGAGCTTTCACCAGGCTCCTCGATCTACGAGAAGATAAGTGCGGCAAGCAGTATTCTCGAGCTTGGAGACATTGCTTACCTGCCTTACGACGCTTTAAGAATACTGTTAAGCCCTGCCGACGGGAGGAGCCTCGATGAAACGCTTTTCAAAACAATAGTTTTTGCAGCGTCAATACTGTTTTTCTCCGGCTGTGCAGCATGGTTCTACGCCAGGTTTCAGGGAAAGGGTTTCGCAGACACGCTGGTCTACAAGTATTCGAGACACCCTCAGTACTTAAGCTTCTTAGCCTGGAGCTACGGGCTTCTGGTTTACGACAAGTATGTTTTCACACCCCTTAGAGGAGGGTATTTCGCGCCGCCACCATTGTTCTGGGTTGCCGCAGCCCTGGTCCTCGTCGGGATAGCTCTACGCGAGGAGGAGAATATGCTTGGGAAACACGGCTCGGAATACGCTGACTACAGGGCTAGAACCCCCTTTATGCTCCCCTTAACCAAGCCTGTTGGCAGGGTGCTGAGGACACCGGTTAAGCTGTTTTTCAAAAAGGATTATCCTGAGAAAACGCTTGAGACAGTGGTGACGCTGAGTGTTTACGGATTAATCCTGCTGGTGCTTTCAGCCCTATATTAAAAAGTTTTCATTAAGACGATGTTTTCCGGTTGTCTTTAAACACTTTCTCCAAGCATAGTCTTTAAGACCGGCGGGTTGCCCTTTAAATCTGGTTTAAATCAGTTTACTTTAGTTCATTTCAGTTTAAAAGGGTTTTTAAACAAGGGAAAAAAACTTAAATATTTGGACAGGGTGAACATGACATAGGGGTGGGGGGAGGGGTCGAAAAAGTGGCAGCGACTAGTGTGGAAGGAGGTAAAAGTGTTAGATGCTCGTCTAGCCCCAGACCCCTTGTTTTCAAGGAGGTGTCTCCTGGTTGAGCTGGAGCGAGAGAGAGGAGGAGCTGCTCAGGTACCTGAAGGCTGAGCTTAAGAAGGTAAGGGAGAAGAAGGATGTTGCCATAGGGCAGGACGCCTACACGTTATTGTGCAAGAAGGAGAAGACCTTGATAGAAGAGATTTCGAAGCTTTACGCTCGGCGTCAGGTTGCACAGCAGACGGCTAAGGTTAAAGTATCTCTTTAAAATGAGTCAGACCCCTCGCGTTACGGATCTTAGGCTAAGGTTTTTAAGCTTAAGACAGCCCTCTTAGCTAATGGATGGTGAAGAAGAGGGTAAACCGGTTTTAACCAGGATCATGAAGGAGTATAGAGAGTTTTTCGCGAGAGTAATGGAGTCCGGCGACGAGGATAGAATAAGGCTGGCTGCGGTTTTCTACGATTGGATTAACGACTCCGTGGAGGAAACGATGGATGCTGCTGAAAAAGCATTCCTGTTCCGCTCCATTTTCGCGATGGCTAAGAGACTGCTTGACTCAAGGCTTGGCGAAGACAGGCTTTCAAAGATAGGTTTGATAATAAGCAACCTGAGGTCGCGGCAAGACTCTAGAGACGCCTTGTTCACTGCAGAATACTTGAAGCTGCAGCTTTTCGAAGACTGCGGACTCGACTCCGGGGAAACAGACTGGGAGCTGGTGGACAAGTATCTGGAACACTGGGCTGAGGCCTCTAGCAGGGAGGAGTTTGAAATCACCTATTATGAGAGGAGCGGGGATGGAAAAATAGTGGCGGATGAGAGCAGGCTTGCTGAGGCTGGACCAGCCTTCTTCAGACACTGCTCAGCCGAGTGTGTTGAATGGTTCTACAGCATGATGCTTAAGCCGATAGACTATACTCCGGGCTCGCTGGTTGAGCTGGACAGGGTTATTGACGCATACTGGCCCAAGCAGCTTTTCAAGGACGTGGACATGGGGGATGAGGAAAACACTTACAGCACGATACTGCTTAGACTTGTGCTCATGACTGGCAGCTACCTGGGAGAAGTGCTCGTCAGGAGCCTCGGCGGCAAATGGGAGAAGGCTGAACCCTCAGGATGGCATATTCTCCTGAAAGAGTCGAGGATAAACGTGTTCCACATAGCTGAGGAATCGCTTAAAGACGCCTCCAGGTTCCACGACGCGTTTAAACTCGCGGAGAAAATCAGCATGTCTGAAGTCTAGCCTTCAAGAGAAGAAGCTTCAAGAGCTTTACCGTGCGTGCTGAACCTTGAAAGGGGGAATGGTCTTGAAGCAGGAATACTGCTTCTCAATTCAACTTTTCCCCGACGGGTTTTCAGTGGAACCTGTCACCCGTAGAATTGTGGAAGCCACTCTCTTTCAGCCTCAAACATCTCGTTAACCATCTTCCTTATTTCCTCAGGCGTCAACACCGCGGCTGTCAACGGGTCGAATAGGACCGCTTGGTAAGCCAACTCCCTGTCAGCCTCAATAGCAGCTTTCACCGCCAGTTCCTGAACATTTATATTGGTCCTGTTCAACGCGGCGCACTGCGGTGGAAGATCACCGACATAGCAGGGGTGCAGCCCGCCTTCATCGACGAAGCACGGAACCTCCACGCAACACCCGTAAGGCAGGTTCGTTACAATACTCGTGTTTTCAACATTACCGTTTATCCTACGGATCGACCCTGTTTCCATAGAGTCTATTATCATAACCCCGTACTCATGGGAACGCTTTATTTCAATCTGTTCCTCGCCGGAGACCTGTCTCCTTATCTGCTCATAATGAGGCTTCCATGCTTCCTGACATATCTGGTAGTAGAACCATCTTGGCTCGCAGTACTTCTTACGCCTCTCCTCATTCACCCTGAAATATGGAACGTATTCTCCAAGATGATGGCTAGACTCCGTTACGAAATAGCCGAGGGCCTTCATCATCTCGAACCTAACCTTATCCTTCTCATAGACATCCGGTTTCTTCATGGCTTCCCGCAGCAACGGGTAAGCATCTTTCCCAAGATGCTTAAACTCTAGGAAGAAGGCTTGATGATTAATGCCAGCCACCCAGTAGTAAACCTCCTCGTAGGGAGCCCCTATGTAGCTTGAAAGCTGCATAGCAGTCCCCTGAACACTGTGGCAGAGCCCAACGTTCCTTATTCTCGTAGCCCTGTTCATAGCCCAACAGTTTATCGCCATCGGGTTCGCGTAGTTTATCAGTAGGGCGTCTGGACAGAGGTCCTCCATGTCCCGACATATGTCGATGAGAACGGGTATTGTTCTCAACCCTCTGAAAACACCACCCGGCCCTAGCGTGTCTCCAACCTCCTGGTTCACACCGTATTTAAGAGGTATGTAGATATCCTTCTCAAACGCCTTAAGCCCGCCCACCTGTATCATGATTATGACGTAGTCGGCGCCTTCAAGAGCCTCCCTCCGGTTAAGCGTGCTGCTTACTTTCACGTTGGGAGCATGTTTTGAAGTCATAATTTTCGCGAGCCCGGATATCGTTTTAAGCCGCTCCGCATCAATATCCATCAGACATAGTTCTGATTCTCTTAGCTCCGGATAGGAGAGAATGTCTGAGATCAGGGTCCTTGCGAACACAACGCTGCCCGCTCCGATGAAAACTATTCTAGGGCCTTTCAACCCTCCGGGAAACGGTTCTCACATATAAAAGCCTACCGTTGTTTTCAAAAAGGCTGTTAACAGGATATTTACGGCTAATATTAAGCGGGTTAGCTGGAGTTTTAAAAGTTATTAACCCTAGCCGTATAATAAATCTGCGAGGGGAGGATGCTTGTCCTCGGAGAAGGAGGAGAAAAAAGTCAGGGACATTATGACTTCTCCCGTCGTCAGCGTTCTTCCAACTGATTCAGTGTTTGAAGCCGCAAGCAAAATGATGAGTTATGGGATAGGGGCTGTTGTGATCGAGTCTGGGGGGAAACCTGAGGGGATAGTGACGGAGAGGGACCTGATAAGGAGGGTTTTAATGGAGGGTAAGGATCCTAAGAAGGTTGCTTGCAGAGAGATAATGAGCAAGCCGCTTGTCACGATCGACTCGGAGGCATCTATCCTTAAAGCGATAACGCTGATGAAGGAGAAGGAGATAAGGAGGATCGTTGTAGTGAAAGGAGGCAGAACCGTCGGAATAGTTACTGAGAAAGAGCTGATAAGAAACCTGTTTTAGAGAAACAACTTTTTCTCGTTTAATGCTGCAGAGGCAAAGCTATTTCCCTCCTGCCCCTGCTTTCGAAGCGAGACCCGGTAGGGAAAATAACTGTTTAACCGTTGACCATGAACACGTTTAAGCCTGTGCGCCGATGAGAAAAGCGTGTCTTAGCAAGCATTCCTGGTTTATTACACCATTGTTCCCGAGGCAGTGTACACCTGCTGGGGGGAACGCCTTCTCGCCAACGTTCTCCTCAAGAAGAATACGGCTAGCAGGATTACTATTAGGGATATGGCTAGCAGGTAGAACCATAACGGTATGCCGACAGTGTATGTTGAAACACCTGTCTGAAACCTGTTGCCAGCGTTATCAACAGCCTCAACATAGTATTGAACCTCCGTGAAGAAGAACTGGGAGGGTATTGAACCCTTGTAGAGGCCTTCCTGAAGACTCATCACCGTCCTAACCCATGAAGACCCTTTATCCGTCGAGTAGCAGAGGTAGACTTCTCTAACGCCCGAAGGCTCGTCGGAAACCGTGCATACTACTGTCGCCGCCTCTCCGAAAACAGGGTTTGAAGGCCCTGAGAGGCCCGTGATTGCTGGCGGCCTAGTGTCAAGAATCAGCGTGAACGAGTAGCTGTACACATTCGAGTTGTTCAGATTATCAGTCAGCCTGATGCTCCAGCTGTGGCCTCCCTCGCTTAAGCTTGCAGTCTTAATATACCTGTCACCGTTTTTAACCATGAACCCGTGCGAGATACCGTCTACGGTCAGCTCAACCTCCCTGACTCCCGATGAGTCAGCAGGCTTAACTATTAGAAAGATGGTTCTAGAGCTTGAAAAGAATCTTCCGGATGGAGAGGCATCCTCAACCCTGGGGGGAGACTTATCCAGGAATAACTCCAGTTTCCTCTCAGCCTCAGCATTATCAGCCCTGTCTACGCTATAATACCTTATCTCATGCCTGCCTTCAGAATAGGATGAAAGCTCAAGGGCAGTATTGTAAGCCTCCCAAGGGTTCTCGTCAAACCTGTAAAATGTTTTTTTAACACCGCTCAAATCATCCTCGGCGGAGAAAACAAGAAGCGTTGAACCGGAGACGTAGAGGCTCCCATTGGCCTCATGCTTCGGCCCCCTAATCATTATCAGCGTGGCAGGCGGAGCATTGTCGACGAGAACAGTAATGTTCGCTGTGAATGTGAAGCCCATGGCTGAGGCTGTTAAAGTATGGTTTCCAACCATAGTGTCAAAGTAGTCTACCTGGACAGTGCTGGAGCCCGCTGGAATCGTCACGCTTGTTATTCTCGCAGACGTCCCGAAAAGCCTGAACTCTCCGTCTGGGGAGGATGTTGAAAGACTCACGGTCACGTTTAACGTGTTGTCAGCTTCAAAACCCTTAACATCCCTAAGCGATAAGCTTAGGGGTGAGAAAACTACGCCCGCAGCCATCTTGAAGCTCCTGGGCTCGATTACAAGCTTCGCGGGAGGGCCTGCTGTAACTTGGAACAGGTTGCTCTCACCGGTTTTCCCAATGCCTGTAGTCGTAATCCTTACGCTTCTGCTTATCCTGCTAATGGTTACGGAGCCGGACCATTTCCCGTTGGTGAAGACCCCGGTTTTATTAGGGCTGATGGTGCCCGTCGCGTCTGAAAGAGTGTTAACCCCATCGTAATCAGTCTTGACATTCCCATACGTGTCGCGCGCGATTATGGTTATCTGGAAAGGCATCGCGACCTGCTTCGGAGAATCTATTGTTTCAAACTCAAAACCTGCTAATGGGCCTGGAGTAACTCTAAGGGTTTCAGCGTCACCAACATAGTCAGGATAGTCCACTGCTTTAACACTTATACTCCATGTTCCAGCCTTCTCCTCGTAATAGTAGAAGTCCGCGAAAATGGCGCCATCCCGTATTGTTAACTCCGTTATCGCATCCCCATTCTGCGTCAAGGAGAATTTCCTACTCGTCGAGTTTGAGTTTGAATCAAGCCTGACCCTTAGGGAGCCGCGCGTAATCCTCTCACCGGTCTCCGTCTCCCTGTAGACCCTCATTCTAATCCAGCCCCCAGCCTGCATGGAGCCTCCGGAGGAGACAAGGTCTAGACGTGGAGGAGAGTATTTGACTTCAAGATAGGGACGCTTGCTCGAATCCTTATGCTCCCTGGAATACATCCAGAACGGGTGGCTGAACTGGCCCGTGCCCTCGGCATAATCCCTCAGCATCCAGCCGAAGTTAGGCTCGTAGACAGCGCGGCTTCCGGAGACGAATTTTACGAGGGAGCTCTTAACGTCCAGTTTAAGCCACTTCGGCTTATCGCCTGTTGAAACCGATGCTACGAACAGGCTTGCACCCGGCTGGTTTCTCCAAGTAACACTGCCCTCATCCCAGTCTCCTTCAGTAACTTGGTAGCATGCTAAACTCCTGTTTAAATCCGGAGGATCATACATGTATATGTTTAGGATGGCGGAAACAATTATGGAGCCTGGAGGTATGCTGGTCAAATCGAACATTATGAAGGAACGGTCTCGGAAACCCTCCATGTAATTAACCCCTATTACCCAGTTGAAGCCGAAATTACGGTCAGGATCATCCTCGTAGACCACAGCATCCTTTAAAGGATTGAATACCCTAGTGTACTGAGGCCCGCCGGCTGACGTGTAAACAGTGAACCCTGGTATAGCGGTGTAAACCAGCAGCGCAACCGCAAGAGGGAGCAACCCCATCCTTTTCAACTCTCACAATATAAGGAGGATTAGGAAATATAACTTTTAGCTAGGCGGCTTATGGAAAACGGGTTGCAGGAAGGCGTCTGGGATCATCTAAGCCTTTCGTCAAGCATCTCTATGAATTCCAAGAGCTTCCCGCGTGGAATCCTTGCTCCAGCAGCGTTAGAATGCCCACCGCCGATCCCCCCGAGCGCCCCGGCGACGCTCGACGTGACCCTGTGGAGGCCCCTCAATCCCACGGACCTGATGCTTAGATCAATGTTCTCACCCTGTTCTTCAGCCGCCACCCCGACTATTGTACCACCGTAAGCCCTAGCGTAGGTCGCAGCCTTCCCAAGCGACCATTTCACGTTCACAACGTACGATACGTTGCCATGAGTCTTCACCAGGCTCTTCACCAGGCGGCGCATCTCCTCATCCCTCTCGGACTCGCGTAAAGCCATTTCAACAAGGTTCCCATCTGAGCTTGGAAGCCTGTTTTCAGAAAGATGGTTGACGAGGCTCCTCTTGAAATCGAAATCCCTCCTTCTAACCCCCTCCAGCGCGGCCACCAGGATCCCGGCTTCAAGGTAGAGCTCCCTCTTATCCCACTTCTCCAGCATCCTTCTAACCCCGGGCGTGTTATCACTATAGTCGCCTATCGCACCGTAGATTGCAACCCTGCTAATCTCAGGCTCCAGCTCATCCTTAAAATAAGCGTAGGCGAGCTCAGAGGCACACGCGCCCCTAATTCCTTTAAGCGTCTTCACAGGCAGCCTACTAATGTTTAATCCCTGGGGAAGAGGATGGTGATCCAGGTAGACAACCTCATGCCTCGATCCAAGCCTCTTAAACTCTAAGGCTATCTCATCCCTATGTTTCTGAGTTAACGCTACATCAAGTATTATGATGCTCCCGGCTCCTATAGACTTGAGTTCTGAAAGAAGACCAGCAGGATTTGTGAATACTACTTTAGCATCCTTCCTGGCGGCAAGAACTATTGAGGCTGCGCAGACCCCGTCGCAATCCCCGTGTGCAAGAATAAGCTGCTCCATTTTCAATCAGCTTTTAAATCCCCGCAGATAAAAAGATGCTTAACTCAAAGCAGCGTTTAAAGCTCCTTCTGCGGATTAATGCTTGCAAAGAATTCTTTAATCTCGCTTAAATTGAAAGCATAGGAGTTGACGACCCTCGCCTCGACCTCCCTAACGAATTCCCTTGTGAACTCAACGGGGAGCGTAATGTTCTCATCAATCAGGTCTATCGCGAGCGGAAGCCCCGTCGCCATGTTAAAGTTTTCAACGCTTGAGGAAAGCGTCTCCATCACATACTTCTCGGAGCCGAGTGGAGCCTCCAGCTCGAAAGGCGGATTCTCCTCGCTCACCTTAACTTGAAGCCTGTTAAGCCTAGATTGAAGCCTCACGACATAATCCTCAGGAACACCCAGAACCTTCGCCAGTCTTTCCACAGCCCATTCAACAGCTTCTTCAAAAGCATCCTTAGGCTCACGGTATTTCTCTCGAATCAAAAGCTCACTAACCCTGCTGTAAACCCTTTGAAGCTCAGCTCTTCCCAGAAGCTCCTTATAATCCAGGATTGCAGGCGGACTCATCAAATTATGCAGTATCTGCTTATCCAGATGGTTTACTAAAGGATTTTTCACACCGTCTTTAACGGACAGCCAGCCGCCTATAGCCCTGCTTCTACCCCTCTTAATGACCCCCGCGCATTTCCCAGAGTCCAGTAGGACACTGGTCACCTTCAATATTTCTCCGGTGGTTTCAAAGATTTCCTCCCTGATTTCTTTGGGAACAGGCAGACTTTTCGCAATCCTAGCAATCCTAAAAAGGGGATAAGCGAAGCCGAGGAAGCTTCCGTCTAGAAGAAGCAGATCAGGGTTTCTCTCCAAGGCTTTCAGAGCAGCCACTCTTTCAAGACGTGTTTCCCTAACGCTGAGAATAATGCTGAAAAGCTCTCTACCATAGGCTTGACTTTCACCCATGTTTCCAGGAAGATAACCCTCGTCAACTATCTTTTTACCCTTAACCATGATGAACCCTGCAGCGTAAACTGAGAATTTTGCGCCAATAGTCTCAGCAGGCCTTGGAGAGAAGGAGCCGTCGACCGCAGCTATGGATGTTTCCCTCGACGGTCCGAAACTCAAAGTTCGCGCATAGGGAGCTATTCTATGTTTCACAGACTCCATGAGGAGCCTGAAACCCCCTATTACCCCTATTAGCCGCTGAGCCTCGTCCTCAGCCTTCTGGTAGAACTGCTCCTGGAGGTCTATGGGGAGCTTGCTCCAGGCTGTTTCAGAAGACATGGTTAAATCAGTTCCCCGGCTTGAAGGATATTAGGAGAGGTATTGGCGACGGGTTTGCCTTCCCCACGAAGTAGAATTGGCCTGGTTTCAGCGAGAGTAGATACTCCCTCTGAATCCCGTAGGGTTTAAGCCAGTTGTCAGCCTCCTGCATGTCAAGCGGGTGCAGGGCTCCGAAGAACTGTGTGTTAAGATTCCTTCTTACGGCAGCGTTTATACCGATGTCCCCAGCTATCCCTTGAGATATTAAGACGATGCAAAGCCTGTGTTTCCTCCCCAGGGCGCAGAGGTTTTTAATGTGTTCAGTAGACTCGTACTGTATCCCTCTGGGCTCCCATGGCGCGTACTGTGGTCCCTCGTCTATCACCAACGCAACACCGAGAGACTCCCCGAGCTCCATACCCTCCTCGAGAAACCTTGCGAGAGAGTTGAAGAAGGAGAGCTTCTCGTCACTCCCCACTAGGCTCATGTCGACAACTCTAAGACCCTTCTCCTCCCTTCTCAAATCCTCCACCAGCTCCTCGATGCTTAAAGAGCCCCTGACGGCCTCCAGGTCGATCGGCCTAAGCTTCTTGAAACCATACTCCAGCCGGCGTAGAGCAGTTCTCTTAAAATCCTCCCTTATCGAGGACTGTCTAATCCCGTTTTCTAAATGGTTCTTCATGTCTAGAAAAATCTCCTCAGAGGATTTCTGACGCATCTCCTCCCATCTTCTCGAAATATAGTCCTCCAGAGCCTCCTTGACAGGGTTTGAATCCCTAGCCTGACCCGTGTAGCCGAAGTGCTCAGCCTTCTCCAGTATGTATCGCACTATCGCCTCCTCGTCGAGCTTAAGATAGGAGATGGGGACCGCCTTATCCTTGTAGTGTGAAGCATAATCCTCGCCACTCCAGTCTAGAATCAGAACCTTGAAGCCCGACTCCAGGAGGATCGGGACAAGGATGAACCTTGTCAGCCAAGACTTACCGCTCCCCGTCGCGCCGAACACGCCGACATGGTATGGTAGGAAGGAGCTGTCGAAAGGTATTCTCCAATCCTCATGGCCCTCGAGATAAGCATTCCAGACAACCGGCTTGTTTCTCGCAACGTGTTCAAGGGGATTGGAGACCCCCGGCTTAAACATGTAGACGCTGCTCCTAGGAGGTATTATCATGCGGTTCTGCTCAATCCCGTTATCAGTCAAAACCCCTATCACCATTATTTCGAAAGTATATATTTCCCTGGCTCCCGAGGGGACTCCTCCCCTCTTAGCGTAGGCAACGCTCGGCCTGTAGGCATTAGCCCTGAGAGCCTCGTTAACCCCGCTCCCGCTCCTAAGAACACCAAGCACCTCCCCCGTCGGAGTATCGATCACAACAATCTCCTCAGCCCTAACCTTAAGCTCCTTCTCCTCCTCTAGGAGAAGCCTGGACCTGGTTTCACTAGAATCACTGGCGATTATACCAACTTTTTCCAGATCCTCCTGTTTGAGAATACGCATGGTTTACCACGTACAAACGTGCTTAAAAAGTTAAAAGCACGCGTAGATGCCATTCTCCTTAATGAAATCCTTTTGGAAAGCTTTTGATGCGCGTGCACGCTACGCCCTCTGAAAAATCTTCTCGGTGCAACATATACCGCTACCACGGCTCCGACGATGGGGATGGCGTAAACCCACACGGGGCATTGCGTGCTCGTGACCTCTTCGGGCGGCTTGGCCTTCACACTCACCGTTTGAGAACAGCGCGCTAAAGATTCATTTGATTTGCAAGTCGATCATAACATTGGGATGAAGTGTGAGGAGCGTAGCGGGAGTGGAGGAGATGGTGGAGGCCTCGTTCTCTTCCTCAAGAATAGCGTAAGAACCGCTGCTGCAACGATTCCCAATAGAATTGCGCAGAATACCGGGCTGAAAGTCTTTTCCCATCTCGCTATTAATACCTTTGGAGAATCCATAATGACCTGCACCTCAAGACTTTCACCATGTGCATCCCCAGTCCATCCCTTGAACACGTAGGCGTATGGGAATTCGACAAGCACTACAGGGAGAAAGAGCCTAACTATGACGATAGAATTTTCATCGTGCCAGCCTGAACCTGATACAGTTCCGTAATCAGAGTTGACTGTTAAGAGGTATTGGGTCTTGAAGTATGCGGAATATGAGCTTGAACCCCTAGCCATTATTATCCTTGACGGTGATAAATCGCCATCACTCCAACCTTGGAAAACATGCCTCTTATTTTCCGATTCTTCGAGGACTTGAGGCACGGAGATGTTGTGAGAGGAGCCTTCACTCCAGCGGAAGGTCATCGAACCCCTGTATTCCCTGCCATCGACTGTGAAAACCAATCCCGATATTGAGACCGAGTAGACTCTTAATGTTAGCGAGCTTCCGCCTAACACGCTGTACACCCAGTAAGTGTTTTCTTTGTCCAAGTTGAGGAAACAGTATGCACTGGGGTTCAAGAACATTATTCGAGAGTAGTCGAGTTGCCAACTATTGATTTCCTCGTCCCACCTTTTGACCGTTACGTTAAATAATAGGGGTACTGTTGAATTGTTTTCAACCTTAACCTTCTGCACGTCCTCCAACTCTTCCCCAGATAATTCGACTGGCGTGTTAACGTAGTCGACAAGCCTATAGTTGGTCAGCGTCACGCTATAAGTAGCGTACGTTATCGTGAACTCCGGGGGAGCGTTTTTCCACTGGCATCGTAGAGGCGGCTCATCGTATTTCCTGCTCGTCGCGATCCTGCGCGCATCTCCAATGTCGCCCCACGTTGGATCCACCGTAAGCCAACCGTAGTCTGGAACCCAAACTTCAGCCCAGCTATGGAAGTATCCGCTAATGTCCCGGTAAAGGAGTTTGCTTAGATCTGCCGCATTAAGCCCGTATCCTAGGACGCGGCGCGCTGGAATCCCCGTCGCCCTGCAAAAGGCAATGAAGATTGTCGAGAACTCGTCGCAAACCCCGGCGCGAGTGTAGAATACTTGAGCATCAGTCAACCGTGTCTCGCGCCCGACTTCCCTATCATAGGCTATATTCTTTCGTATCCATTCAACGAATTTTGCCACTGATTCTGGAATACTCCTCACCCCGCTTGCCAGCTGCTCCGCTTGACTAACGACCTCGGAATGAAGCGTGACGTATTTGTCCGGCAAAAGATACTCGTTCATGCCGCTTACCGGCGCCGGGGGCTGGCTTGGTAGAGGAGTAGTCGTTACGTTTACTCTGACAATGAAAGTACCGGTGAAAACGTTAGTCGTATAGATGTTCGTCGTCTCGATAACCCAAGCCTCTCGGCCGTCTACATTCTCTATTCCACCATGTTGCAGCATTGCCTGTACTTGTTGGCTAGTAGTGTGCAGGGGCACGTCAAACAATTCCACGCGTATAGAAGTCCTGCCGGGATAATATTTTCCGCTACACATCACCCTTACAGTATATCTTAGGGTATATTCTGCAACAAGCATCACGCCCATTCCGCTCCAGGAAGATGCGTTACAATTGTAAAAATTACTGAAATAAGGAAAGATTACGCAGAAAAAGATGACGAACAACGATCTACGGAATGATTTAACTTTCAATTTACCATTCCCCTTGCGAAGCCGGAGAAATGATCTTAGGGCTCATTTTTAAGCCTCTTGATGTGCGTAAAAACATGTGCCGACAAAAATAAAAACTTTCTCATAGCGGGCTTCCTCAGGTGGTTTCGAAAACGGCTTTTACGCTCGCCCATGAAGACGCGTTAATCGCGCGTGCATCATCCATAGCTATGAGGCTAGCGCATACCGGATGAGCTTTGAAACGATTACGTAGAGGCAAACGCCGACCAGGGTTCCGCTGAGGATCCAGAGGGGCTGCCCCTCTATGACCCCTCTGACGGATGCGAAGAGCGCTACGGATATTCCAGTGAGCAGTGGTGTGAGTTTCAAAGGGGATGCTGGCCTTCTTAGAGCCGGCAGGGTAGCCACGCGTCTCTCAGTGCCAGCGGTTACCTCAGGACCCTCCGCTCCCCCTATTCTTGAATGTATTTTCAAGACTTCCGAGACTATAGTCTTAGCGGCTTCGCTGATACTGTAGACCTCAGCGTTCTCAACCCTTCTCTTCGAGACGAGCCCGTTCTTCTCGAGAACCCCTAGGTGGTGGATTAAGAGCTGTTTGGAATAATTTAGGGATTTGGATAGCGATGTAATAGTACCCTCTTTCTCTAACAGTGTTACCAATATTCTCATCCTGTGAGGCTCGGCTGCAGCCTTTATCATGTTGAGCCTCTTCGGCTCCAGTTCTATTTTCTCGCCTTCGTTTGGCAACGTCTCTAAAAAAAGCGCCAAACGCCTTTTAAGGATTTAAGGAGAAAGGCGCGAAGGGTTTGAAACATAGGGCAGTGTTACTATAAAATCGCTGAACACGGTAGGCGGATGTTTACCTGCTGGCAGGTGAAAAACTCGGATGGAGCTATCGCCACCCCCTGACACTTTTCAGCAGCCTTTATCCCCCTGATTCTCCGGAGGATTCGCGCTCAAACGTTGCTCCCCGAGCCGGTTGAGAACGGCGGATATAAATCTTCCGTTGGTAAATTTTTGACCGAAGGTAAGCGAAAATTTTCGCTTACCTCATATTATAAATATACGTTTTACAATACTTCTATACGTGATGGAGAGTGAGGATACTTAAGACCGTCCTGAAGCTCGCTGCAATACTTCTGTCAGGGAGCTTGGTTAAGAGCCTTTTAGATTCTATCGGGTACTCCCTCGGCTTAGACCTAGGAGGCTTGACGAGCCTGATCGCCATGGCGGTGATAGCGTTCTCAACCATGTCCCTGTTATTTCCGAGAAAGTACTTTAAAGACAATGCGAGAAGGTTCTTTAAAAGAGTATTCTCCTTCCTGCTGATCTGGTTGACGGCAGCACTCTTCTCAGCCCTCCTCCACATCAGGAACTATACTCAAATAGGATTCGTAGCAGCGTTCCTCTGCGTTGTCCTCGTTATGCGCGAATCACCGAATTCTAAGATTAAGCCGAGTAGGCTAAGGATAGTATGCGAAGAAGAGTATGTCCAACCTGAAGACCACGCGATCCTTCTGTCCCTTGCACCTGTTCCCAGAGTTGCTTTTCTTCATGGGTTTGGCCTAGGCGGTTTACTAAAAGTCTTAAGGGGGAGGGCGAGGCTCCGCTTGAAGCTCCCTGAAGACGTCTTTATAGAGTCCTTTGAGCATCGTCAGACACTTAAGTTCCAGGGGGGCCTGTCTTCTTTCGTAGAGGCTGTCCGAAAGAGCTTAACAGGTAATACCGCTATTCTCTGTGAGGCTAAACCCGGCAGGGAGTTGATGAGTGTTGAAGTTGCTTCCGATAATCCCCAGGCTCTCGAGGAGTTCAAGAAGATTCTGAGTGGAGCAGGCCCAGGCTCAGGGCAGGATATACGACGAGCCTTGGAAGAGTGGCTCTCTCTGAAACCCTACGTAATGCCGGTGCCAGAGCTACTCGACCTAAACCCTAGTCGAATAGCGGGGAGGCTGCTAATAGTCGGTGAGAGAAGGGGTGCAGAGGACCTTGCCCTCCAGCTATGCCTCTCGCAGTTAAGGAGGAACTCGATGATCCTCGTAGTGGACGTTAAGGGGAGGACCAAGGATGCTGGGGACGAGGTGGAGAGGAGGCTCGTTGAGAAGGGTTTCAGGCCTAGCGGGAGCAGGCTGCGTAAGAAGCCCGTTAAAACCTATAGGTATCGCGATGGGATGGAAGTAGTCTTCGCTGACGAGCCCTCTGACGAAGCCTTGCTTAAGAAAACACTTTCTAAACCCTTAGCCGCTATCTGGTTTAGAGACCTTGCTCGAAACCTTGACGTGAAAGCCCCAATTAAAATACTGACACTTAAAAAACCATGGGTACGCTCCAGCTTTGAAGCGGACAACGTCATCCTAATGGGCTGCAGAAAGGAGCTGATCGAATCGTTCCTACCGTCCAGGGGGTTTGCACTCGAGGGGAGGATTGTCCTGATCTCTAAACAGGGGGTGAGGGTGCTGAAATGAGGATTGCGCCTGAACAGAGCCTAGGGTTGCTGGAGGCGTCTGTGAGAATAGGCGTAGCCGGGAGCAACTTCAAGGCTGCTCTCGTACACCTGCTTCAAGACGCGTTTAAGGATGCGAAGGTAATCCTCCTCGACTTAAACGATGAGTTTAGCTGCGTGGCGAGGATGGGTACGACTAGATACTACGATGTCGTCAAACATGGCGTAAATCCAATTAAACCTCCTGATCGTGAAAAGGTTGAACAGTATATCGAATCGGTTGTGGAAATACTTGACTATTGCTTTGGGGCTTTCAACATGAAGGGTATTGTGGCGAAAACACTCTTGGATGAAGTGTTAAGGTCTTCGGAAACCACGATACCTGAGGTCGCTTCAAGGCTTGACTTCGAGGCCCCGGAGGGCGGGCTATCGATTTACACTCCTCTTGAACCATTCACCTTCGGAACCCTGAGGCAGGCCTTCGGCAGAAGGGAAGCAATAGAGTTCAGCGATGCTTTGGAGTCGGGAATGGTGTTCGACCTCTCCGGGTTTCCAGTGGCTTCGCATAAGGCTTTCGCAACGCTTCTGACGCTGGTGAAGCTTACCCAGCTTAAACCCAAGCGCAGGACGCTCATAATCGTAAGCTATCCGAGCTTAATATGGCCGAGAAACAGGAGGCTTGACAATGCTAAGCTCTTCGTTGAAGAGTCATTAACCGGAGAGTTGGAGAGGAAAGGCTATTCAATAATATTCTCTGAGAAAAACCTGTCACAGGTCTCCGAAAGGGTTTTGGAGAACATTGATTCCATAGTCTTCTCGCCCCCTTCTAACGCCACTAACCCGCGGAGAACAGGCCCCATGCCTGAGAGTGATGCTTTAAACTGCTTCATGCTCATCCTAACTAAGAATGGGGAGTATGGCTTCATAGAGGCTCCTGTGAACATGTTACTTAAGCCCCTTAGCGAGAGGGAGAGGGAGGCCCGTAAGCCAGTCATGAAAGCCTTGAGCCCTGATGACGAGCTGAGAGAGAGGCTTGGCGAGCTCTATGAGGCTGGGGCCAGGATAGTCGAGAAGCTAAAGGGGTTTGGTGGAAAAGCGGGCTTGAACGAGTTCATAGAAGAGGTGAGGGCCTCGCTGGGCGCGGAGGGCCTCAGGGCGCTTGCTGCGCTCATGAGGCAGGGTTGTCTAAAACAGGTTCAGGAGGGTGAGAGAAAACTCTTGGCTCTTACGGAGGGCGGATCAGGATGAGGAAGTTGAGCACCGGTATTAAGCCGCTGGACGAGCTGACCGGAGGCCTTCCGACAGGTGTTTCAAACCTGGTGTACGGGAGTCCTGGAACAGGTAAGACCACGGTTTCTCTGACCCTGGTGGCAGAGGCGTTGAAGAGCTGTAGAGAGAATGATGTGGTAATAGTTGTGAAAACAGAGGAATGGGACCCCGACCGTTTGAAGACGATATGCTTGAAGAGGGGCATTAGGGAGGACGCCCTGTCCAGAATTAAGATGTACCAGGCTAGCGGCCTCTTCGAGCAACACAAGGCGATAGTTGAGACAATACCTAGAGAGGTGGATAAGAACGACTGGGTCCCGGTGCTTATGATCGTCGACTCGCTGGTTCCCCACTATCACGCGCAGCTCTTGAACACGCCTGCTCAACATCTAGCCTCCACAGCAAGGATCCTTCAAGGCAAGCTCTCGTTGGAAGTTAACATGCTCGTCGGAATGGCAACGGGTTACGAGTCGCTCCTCTTAATAACGAGCTGGCGGAGGAGTGAAGCCGCCAAGAGTTTTCAAGAGAAGTCTAGAAGGGAGATGGCGGAAAACATAGATAAGAAGAGTTTCTCGATAGACCCTGAGGCCGGCTTCGGCGCCAGGGAGTTCGACGTGATTGGGGGACAGCACCTCGTCTACATGAGCAAGAGCATTCTAAGGATGGTTTCTACAAGCCTAGGTGAGGAAGTTAAGGCGGTGATTCTGGAGAAATCGCTTTCAAAACCATCCATGACCTGCTGCCTAGTCAGGATAACGGAGGCAGGTATAGAATCCTACAAGGATATCAATCCGGCGCCAGTCGCCGAGATGATTAAGAAGAAAATCCTGAAGGAATGAGGAGGGACGGTGGCGTGAGCAGCCTTCTCCCCGTCCACGGCTTCGCCAAGGGCACTGGGCTAATCCTCATCATAATCCTTTCAGCCACCCCGTTCATCAACACGTCCGCCGCGACCATCGAGCTGGCTTACGATGACTGTGGAGCTGAAGGATTCTGGAGCTACTATCATCCTAACGGTATGTCTGTCAGGTTTAGCCCTCCCGCCTTCTCAATATTCGCAAGAAATCAATGGAACATTTGAACTGTTGAGACAAAAAGCTAAGGTCTGGATAATCAGAAGTTCTGAAAAGCCTGACTTTGCAAGATGGCCGTGCGAGGCCCTTGATCTAAAAGAGGTTCAAGATGAAGTGAGCTGGTTAGCCATGTATAACTTGATGTCGAAAAGTAATCCGGAGGATAGGGAGGTTGTCAAGATAATTGCCTTGAAACTTTATTGGGGTAGGGAGCTGACGTTTAAAGAAAAGGCGGATGATGTGATAGATGACGGGAATGAGTTTGGAAAAGATGTTGCTGCTTACTTCTCAAGGGCGACAGAGATGCATAGAGTTATCAGAAGACTAGGTTCTTGTTTTATGCTACTTCTGAGTAAACCACTGAATCGGCGCACTAGATACTAAATGTAGTCTCTCTCAAATAAACAAAATAATTGAGTACTGAATACCAGTACTATAAGCTGGCAAGCAGTGATCATTGTCGTTATGTTTACAAAAAAGAGAGGGGAAAACGGAGACTTTACCTACTGAACTCTATCCTCCGGCTCCCGGGTTTTTTGATTTATTTTGAAACCATTATTTCGACGGAAAAATTTATATTTGACCGAAAAAGAATGAAAAAGCAGGAGAAAAATAGGGAAAAGAGGTGATGAAAGTTAGTCACGCATGGTAACGTCACCCTGGCGGGGAAGGTTCGTAGTCTTACTCCTAGGGTTGCGGCTCGGGAGCGTGTTCCTGATATGCCGCGTAGGAGGGTTAGGAGTATTTATCGTAAGAGGGTTGTGTTGAATCGTCAGCCGGGTCAGGTTTGGAAGCAGATGCGTGTTTAGATATTTTTATAATTCTAAGTTTGTTTTTTCTGGTTTCTTATTGTTTTTTCTTAGCCTGTTTTTAAGCATATTCCTGTGGACTTGTTAAACGTGTTTGCCATAGTTTTTAGAGGTTTAAGGGATTCTTCTCTCGCGGGTGCCTGCTTTCTTTATGATCGTGTTTACGAGGCTTGGCTTCACGTCTTTTCCAGGATGCGTTGGGACCACTATTTTAACTCTTCTATTGTTCACCATTATGATGTGTGAGCCTTTTCACCTGATGATTTTTAAACAGCCTCAGGGTCTCGCTGGAGTGGTTCTACTCAGGGGTGCTTACTCTTCGGATTCTCGTAGCTGGAGTTATGGGGTGAAACGGGAAGCCTCATATGGGGTTAGGGGCTCCCTCTTCGATTTGTCGCAGGATTATTCTCTGCATTGTTTCGGTAGATGACTCTTTTGATTTCGCACGGTTTTTCAGTATTTTGGCAGGTAATGTTGGGTAAACCTATTTTTGCACGTAGCGCGCGCAAGGTCGTCCAAATTGCTCCCTAGCGTTTTCCCTCAGACCTCAGGCGACTGTTTTTTATGGGACTTAGCATGCTGATTGAAGATAACTTTTTATAAGCAGGATGTTATATCATGTCGGGTGGTGGTGATACGGTGATAGAGACTCTAATTGCCGTCCTAGTCGTTTTGATCACCGTGATCTCCATCCTGGCATCCTCCATCAAGATAGTGAGGGAATATGAAAGGGGGGTCATTTTCAGGCTTGGGCGTCTCGTTGGCGCCAAGGGTCCTGGGCTGTTTTTCATCATACCGGGATTCGATAGAATGCAAGTCGTCGGCTTGAGAACCGTAACATACGATGCGCGTAAGATAGCGGTGATCACGAAAGACAACATAAGATGCGATGTGGACTCCTTCGTGTATTATCGCGTGATCGACCCCGTTAAGGCCGTCTGCGAAGTGGCGAATTACGTTCAAGCCACTCAAAACTTGGCAAAAACCGTATTGCGGGATGTCCTAGGCCACGCAGAGCTTGATGATTTGTTGACGAAGACCCCTGAGCTCACAAAGCAAATTCAACGGGAGTTGGATGAAATGACCGATCCTTGGGGGATAAAGGTCAGTGCTGTCGTAATAAGCGACATCATCCTTCCGGTTGAGATGCAGAGGGCGATCGCGAAACAAGCCGAGGCTGAGAGGGAGAGGAGGTCGAGGATAATCGTGGCCGAAGGGGAATATATGGCGGCGGAGAAGATGACAGAGGCCGCTAAGCTTTATGAAAGAAATCCAATAGCCCTTAAGCTCAGAGAGCTCCAAACGCTTGCAGAGATCTCACGGGAAAAGAACCTCATAGTGGTCACTTCTACGACTGACTTACGGGAACTGGGAAACATAGTTGCCATGACGCGTGCAACCACCGAAAGTGGAGAACAGGCTAAGAGGTAATGATCCCACGCAGAAATTCGTTAGTCTTTCTTTTCCTCCTCGTTCCATTATTGTTGGAAGTTTCCTCCTCTGCCGGTTCGGAGAGTAGGTCGGTTGTGGTTATCCGGCTTGACGGCGTAATCAATGCCGCTGCGTTGGATTTGGTTAAAGAGGGATTGGATGAGGCCCAAAAAACGGGCGCAAAGGCCATCGTGCTTCTTCTAGAGACCCCGGGTGGTCTATGGGACGCAACATACGGTATCGTCAGGCTCATCGAGCAATCGTCGATTCCGGTCGTTTCATTCGTGTACCCGAAAGGGGCTACGGCGTGGTCTGCAGGCACATTCATTGTGCTTTCTTCTCATGTGGCCGCCATGGCCCCTTACTCCGTCATCGGGTCCTGTCAACCTCGAACATATCCCTCCGGGGAATTGGTTGATGACCCAAAGCTTGTCAATGCCCTCAAGGAATTTTTGGTTCAGAGGGCAGGTATGCGTGGCAGGAATAGGACGATCGCTGAAGAATTTGTCATAAGAAATCGCAACATAGGAGCGGAGGATGCGAAAAACCTAAACGTTATAGAGGTCGTGGCTTCCACTATCGATGAATTGTTGTTGAACGTCGATGGAATGAACGTTGAGGTGGAAGGAAGGGGACGGGTTGTAATCCAAACCGAAAACGCGGAGATACATTATTATGGTTCAAGCATACGCGTAAGGTTTTTACGGATCATCTCCGACCCCACGATCGCGTATATCCTGTTTATCCTCGGCTTTTGGGGACTTATTTTTGGCTTCTTAACAATCGGGTTCGAAGGGGAGATCATAGGGGGCATCCTTCTAATTTTGGGTTTAATTGGGTTGGGATTCTACGTCGATATGTTTGTAGCAATTCTCCTAATTTTAGGGGGGATTCTGATATACGTGGAGATGCGGGAACCAGGGCTCCAATTCATCGGTCCGGCCGGAGTCCTCTGTATATTAATAGGGTCGCTGCTCCTGCTCCGGTTCGACCCCGTGCGTTGGCTAATTTCCCCGCAGTGGTATTGGTTTTTCATGCTCGTGATCCTCGCTCTAATAAGCATCGTTGGAGCATTTTCGATGATAGTTCTATATAAGGTGTTTAGAACGGCGAAAAGGAAGCCTGCCGTTCTTAAGTTCATCGGGGAAGTCGCCGTAACGATAGATGAAGTCGGCCCAGATAAGGAAGGGTTTGTTCGGTTTCATGGCGAGTATTGGAAGGCTCGTTCACATACAGATATTAAACCCGGCCAAAAGGTGAGGATCGTTGCCAAAGAAGGTTTAATCCTTACTGTGGAGCCAGTAGAGGGAAATTAGTTAGCATGTGGAACGATGAAGCCTAGCACAAACCATGTGTAGAGGACGCTATGAAAAGGGCCCATCGAAATTGCCGTGTTGTGCTCGCTTCTTTTCTTGCTCATTTCACATAGCATGTTGTATGCTGCAGAAAGCTAATTCTAAGAGTTATTTTCACCGGAATGGTGTTAGACAAATTTAATAGCTTTAGGTAGATGTGTAGCAAATAAAGGGCCAAAGCGATGGGGGCAGAGAAAGGCGTCACAAAGTCGGAGGATTACTGGGCGGCTTGCAGAGAGATTGCTAGAATTCTCGTTTCAGATAATATTGTTGATAGGCGGATGGTTCACAGGGTTAAGCTAAGCATTTCATCAAAATTCAGACTCATCAAAGTGCCTTCTAACAGCGATATTCTTACCAGCGCGCCAGAAAGCCTTAGGGAGAGGCTTAAGAGTGTTCTGATGGTTAAGCCTTCAAGGAGTTTCTCGGGCGTGGTTGTTATCGCGGCGATGACTATGCCGATGCCCTGCCCGCATGGGAGATGCTTCTACTGTCCAGGAGGCCCCTCTAGGAATACTCCTCAGAGCTATACTGGTCTTGAGCCGGCTGCGATGAGGGCTATTCAGAACGATTACGATGCTTTCAAACAGGTTTCCCAGAGGATTAGGCAGCTTGAGGCTGCTGGGCATTCTGTGCAGAAGGCTGAGCTGATAGTGATGGGTGGAACGTTTCCCGCCGCCCCCTTGGAATACCAGGAGGCTTTTGTTAAAGGTTGTTTCGACGCTTTAAACGGTGGGCCGTCAGCCTCCTTGGAGGAGGCTCACAGGCTCAACGAGTCCTCGAGAGTAAGGTGCGTAGGCTTGACTGTTGAGACAAGGCCTGACTACTGCAGGGAGGGGCATGTGGATGCGATGCTTAAAATGGGTGTTACAAGGGTTGAAATAGGTGTTCAAACGCTTAGGGACGGGGTTCTGAGTCTTGTGAAAAGGGGGCATAGTGTTGAGGATGTTGTTCAAGCGTTTAGGGTTGCTAAGGATGCTGGCCTGAAGGTCGTTGCACACATGATGCCTGGGCTACCGGGTCTCAGCTTTGAAGAATCGATTGAAGATTTCAAAACGCTCTTTCTCGACGAAAGGTTTAGGCCGGATATGATTAAGATCTACCCTACGCTAGTTGTTGAGGGCACTGGGCTCTACGAGGCCTGGGCCAGGGGGGAATACAGTCCGCTTGGCGACGAGGAGGCTGCTCAGCTTGTTGCCAGGGTTCTCGAGTTTACTCCGCCGTGGGTAAGGGTTATGAGGGTTCAGAGAGATATTCCTGCATACGCTATTGCCGCAGGCGTTAAGAAGAGCAACCTTAGAGAGCTCGCCCACAGGGTTCTCGAATCAAAGGGGGCTAGGTGCCGCTGCATAAGATGCAGGGAAGCAGGGTTCGCGAAGACTGGGGTAGACCCTGAGAAGGTCGAGCTCGTAGTGAGAAGATATAGTGCTTCAGAAGGAGTCGAGTACTTCCTCAGCTTCGAGGATGTTGAGAACGATGTTCTCCTAGCCTACCTGAGGCTCAGAGAGCCCTCTGCAAAGGCTCATAGGGCCGAGGTCAAGGAGGCTTGCACAATGATAGTTAGGGAGCTGAAGGCCCTTGGAAGGGCTCTGCCGCTTAAAGCTAGAAGCAGTGAATCATGGCAGCATAGGGGCCTGGGTGCAAGGCTTATGGCTGAAGCCGAGAAGCTGGCTAGGGAGCAAGGCGCCCGTAAGATGCTTGTTATATCCGCTGTTGGAGTAAGAGAATACTACAGGAGGCTTGGCTACTTTTTCGACGGCACCTACATGGTTAAAAATCTGTGAATACTGCGTGCTAAGGTTAAAATACCTCCATAAGCATTCTAGCCCGTGTTGGGCTCTCTGAAAGTAGGCTTAGAGTTTCACCAGCGTCTAGCATTCCACAAGCTTTTCTGCAGCTGTCCCTCCACATCCTCCGGGGAAGCCTCGGGGAAAGTATTGAGGAGGCTTAGGGCTTCTGCGAGCGAGCTGGGGGAGCTGGACCCTGCCGCGCTTGCTGAAGCCTCTAGAAGCAGGTTGTTCACCTATCATGTTGACGACTCGTTCAACTGCCTCGTTGAGCTGGACGAGGAGCCTCCCCATCTTATTGACGATGAGATTCTCGACGCGGCGCTGGAGATAGCTCTTTACTTCAACATGACTGTTGTCGACGAGGCTCGGGTGATGAGGAAGACCGTTATAGACGGTAGCAATACTTCAGGCTTCCAGAGAACACTGCTGGTGGCATTAGGGAATGACGATTCTGTCGTAGAGACGAGCGAGGGCCCGGTTAGGCTGAAGAGCCTCTGCCTAGAGGAGGAGTCTGCCTTCATAGTTGAAAGCGGCAGGGAAGCCGCGGAGTATAGGCTCGACAGGCTGGGGATCCCTCTTGTCGAAATCGCTACTGAACCGGATATTAAGAGCCCGTCGCAGGCTCTTGAGACCGCTGAGGAAGTCGGACTGGCCTTAAGGATGACTGGGAAAGTTATGAGGGGGCTTGGCACCATTAGGCAGGATCTGAACATAAGTATTGAGGGCGGCGCTAGGCAGGAGATTAAGGGTGTCCAGAATCTCAAGCTGATTCCGGAGATTGTTGAGAGAGAAGTTTTGAGGCAGAACAACCTGCTTAGTCTCAGAGACGTTTTGAGGGAGAGGTGCTCTCCTGAAAGCCTCACCTATAATCCTGTAGACCTGACGAGCATCTTCAGGGAAACCCGTTCCAAACTAATATCGAAGGCTCTTTCAAGAGGGGAGGTTGTCTACGGTTTGAAGGCGCCTGGTTTCAAGGGCCTGCTCGGAATGGAGCTTCAGCCCGGTAGGAGGTTCGGAACCGAGCTGGCTGACTACGCTAGGGTCTGGGGTGGGTTGCAAGGCATAATTCACACGGACGAGCTGCCGGGGTACGGAATATCCGAGGAAGAACTCAAGGAGGCATACGGGGTTCTCAACCTCTCCAGCGAAGACGCTGCGGTGCTCGTAGTCGGAGAACCCGGAAGGGTTAAGGCTGCTTTGAAGGCTGTTTACAGCAGGCTGCTTAAAGCTTTCGAAGGCGTGTCTTCGGAGACTAGAAGGGCTCTTGAAGACGGTAACACTGACTACCTTAGGCCCCTCCCAGGCTCTGCGAGAATGTATCCTGAGACAGATATTCCGCCGATCCCTGTCTCCAGAGAGAGGCTTGAGAGAATAAGGATAATGCTTCCTAAGAAGCCTCGGGAGAAGGTTAAGGAGCTTGAGGCGCTCGGTTTAAGCAGCCACATGGCGCAGCAGCTGGTTAGGTCACACCATCTTTCCGTCTTCGAAAAATCCCTCCAGGCCTCGGGGCTCCCGCCTGTAGCTATAGCCTCGTTCCTGCTAAACACTCTACCATACGTTAGGAGGGAGGGTGGGAGAGAATTCAGCGACGAGGAGCTTATAACAGTGCTCAGAACCTTCCCGGGCGACCTGCCTAGGGAAATGATTCAGGACGCCCTGACGCTTTTCGCCTATAAGCATATGAGCCTAGGGGAGGTTTACGAGGAGCTTAGGCGTAGAAGGGTTGGGGAGGAGGATTTAAGGGCTGAGGCTAAACACCTCGTGGATGAGAACATTTCCTACGTTAAGGAGAAGGGTGTCGACTCGGTTAAACTGTTAATGGGCAGGATGATGGAGAAATTCAGGGGGGTTGCAGAGGGCTCAACGATCTACAGGATTCTAATGGAGGAGGTTAAGAGGAGGCTGGAGTGAAAATGCCTTATTCTAAAGAGGTTGAGAAAGCTCTTTCCGAGAAAGGCGTTAAGCCGGGTGACAGGATTATGCTTAAACGGGGCAAGCTTATCGTGGAAGGCATTCTCCTTCCCCGGGAGGAGGTGGACTTTGGAGACGGGAGTGTTCTCGTCATAAAGCTTGACAACGGTTACAACGTTGGATTCAGGCTTGACGACGGCGAGATAGTTAAGCTCGAGGGATCAGTTGAACTCGGAAGGTTTAAGGCTTTGGAGAAGGTTGAGCAAGACAAGACGCTTCCACCGGTTTCAATATTTTCCACGGGCGGAACAATAAGCGCTAGAATAGACTATTATACTGGAGGAGTCTCAATGCTTTTCACGCCTGAAGAAGTATTCTACAATGTTCCGGAGGTTTTGAAAACAGCCTACTTGAGAAGGGTTGAAAGACTATTCAGCCTAGCGTCGGAAGACATGACTCACAGGGAATGGTCCACCATGGCTAGGAGGGCTGCTGAAAGCCTAGCTGAGGGTGACGCTGGAGTTCTAATTCTACACGGGACCGACACGATGCACTATTCTTCAGCAGCCCTCTCCTTCATGCTTAGGGGTTTGAACGCTCCAGTCGTGCTCATAGGTTCGCAGAGATCCAGTGACAGGGGTTCCAGGGACTCGGATATAAACATAATCTGCGGGCTTCACGCGGCCACCAGGATGAACCTGGGGGAGGTGGTTGCATGCATGCACGCTGAGTCCGGGGATACTTTCAACAACGTGATAAGGGGTACGAGGGTGAGAAAGATGCACTCTACGAGGAGGGATGCTTTCAAACCGGTGAACACGCCGCCATTGGCCCGTGTCTGGCCGGATGGAAGGATCGAGATGGTTGAGAAAGAGTTCAGGCCCAGGGGCACGGAGCCTCCTACTGTTGACGATGCTTTCGAGCCTAAGACTGCGCTGGTTAAAGCGTATCCCGGCTCAGACCCTGAGATTATTGATTTCCTGGTGGACAAGGATTACAGGGGTATTGTGATAGAGGGAACAGGAATGGGCCATGTTCCAACAGAACCGTTAGATGGAAGACTCTCCTGGGTGGGGAGCGTGAGAAGAGGGTTAGAGGAGGGCGTGATTATAGCCATGGCTTCTCAATGCGTTTTCGGCAGAGTTGACCCATACGTTTACAGGAATGCGCGGATAATGATGAAGCTGGGCGTAGTTTACTGTGAAGACATGCTGAGCGAAGTGGCATATGTTAAGCTCGGGTGGCTCCTGGGCCATGGTTTCGACGATGAGACTGTTAAGAAGCTGATGCTGCATAATTTCGCGGGTGAAATCTCCGAGAGATCCCTCTTCTCGACCTACCGGCTTTAATCCTTCTTTATTTTCCTTACAGTAAGAGTCTTAGCCTTCCTGTCGGATAAAACCCTGTATTCCCCGCTCAGATTCTTCCTGCTTAGAAACCATCTCACCGCCTTCCTCAGCCTAGTGTTTGAAACTTTTTCAACCACAATCTTTCCAGAGCTCTCCTCAACCTTAACGGACAGCTTCCTGCTGAGGAAGTCCCTCAGCTCCCTGAGAGATTCCCCCGGAAGCTTTGAAGCGTCTAGCTCAACCATGGTTTAAGCGTGAACAGGCGGGTTTAAATTGTTTACTGATGCCTGTATACGTCAAGACCAGAGCCTGATAACCATGCTGGTGAAACCCTGGTTCCCAACTAGAGCAGCCATGTAGAAACCCATCAACCCCATTTCAATCCAGGCTTTAGCAAGTATGGGTATGAGGAGGGTTACTAGAAAGCCTGCAGCCGCCGGGGGGGCGAAGAGGGGGATAATAACCAGGAAGAAGAATACTGTGAAAAGGCATTCCGGAACATATCCGAGGAGTGTGGAAAAAATAGTTAGTAAGCCTTTTCTTCTTCTCTCCATGATCCTGAGGCTCCGGCTAAGCAAGCCAACAGTCAGGCCTGTAAGCATCTTGCCAACGATGAAGCCCGGTAGGAACAACCATACTAATCCGCTCGTCGAGCCGAAGTATAACCCGCCTCCAAGGCCGGCGATAACTCCGACGGCCGAGCCTGCCAAAGGGCCTCCGAAGAAGCCTGCTATCAGAGTACCCATGTGAGACAGGTCGAGAGCAACCTGACCCCAGTTTAAAACAGTTATCGAAACCAGAAACAGAATATTGCTTAAAGCCCCCATCATTCCTATGAAGGCTACTTTCCTAGCGCTGGTGGAAGCAACGATGCCCGTTGAGGTTTCAACACGCCTTCTGCTCCCCATCCTCATTCAGATGCTAACATATAGCGCGCACTATATAAATTTAGAGACAGTAAACAAGTTTTGTTACAGTATGTTTTCTATAGTTTCCCCGGTATTCGAGGCTTTTTGGCCATTCCTATCCGTAATGTTCTTAGTTTCAACTCTATTAATGGTTTGAAGATTTATTGAGGAGAGATGATGAGTAAAATGGTTAGTTGTTAAGCATCGGGCTGGCACAGTAGGAAAAACATTATTTAAACTTTTGCCGACTGCAAGCTCAATTTTCAGCTTGCGCATGCTGTAAACGATTAGTTCTTAGCCATGAGTCCTGGAGGAAGATCGCAGGATTGTTGCTTATTCTCATTCACGCTATCCTGTGAGTTTCAGTAATCGTCTTGCTTTAGGCAATAGTCAGGCCGGTGCCTGTTTGTCGGCTGGGAGTAATAGGATTTTGATTTTCTAAGAGGCGGTTTGAAAGGGTTTCTTCTCCGAGGGCTGTTTTCAGAGGGGGCTGCTTCTTCCATTGGGGGATTAGATCTGCCTGTGCTTCACCTTATGATCTTAAGTTTTAATTTCAATTTTCTTTTTCTCTAGGCTACGGATTGTGATTATCCCGGTACATGTTAAATCATAACAATTGGTTTAAACGTTCTAGACTTCCGTCGAAGCTTTTATCAGCATTATGAGTCGATTAAGACGTGTTTCACGGTTTCGAAGGGTTTAAAAAGCCTGTTTCAAGAGCTTTTTCGAGCTTGAAAACCATAGTGGGGCCAGCGAGCACAGGGCTGGGTGAGAAAATATGTTCCTTAGCGGGCTTGGAGAAGATTCTTTTCTACTTCAAACAGTTTCCGGACGGGGAGTTGTACGTTAGGCTGCTTGAAGATGTTACTGGGGTTGACGCTTTAATAATACAGTCTCTGTCTCCGCCTCAAGACAGGAACCTGATGCTCCTCCTCCAGCTTATATCCGCTTTCAAGATGAACGGCGGCCGGGAAGCATCAGTCTTGATTCCCTACATGGCTTATGCTCGCCAGGACAAGATGTTCCTCTCCGGGGAGCCTGTTTCAGCTCACCTTGTTGCCAGGCTTATCGAGGCTGCTGGGGCAGACAGGGTAGCGCTCGTCGAGGTTCACAGCGATGCTGCTGTTAAAGGCTTTAGAAACAGTGTTCTGATAGAGACCACTATGTCTTTCGCAGAGTATTATTTGAAAAACGGGTTTGAAAAAGCCTACGTGGTTGCACCCGATAAGAATGCTACTCTAAGGGCTAAGAAGCTTGCAAGCATTATTGGAGGCGGGGTTGGATGGGTTGAGAAAACAAGAAATAAGGAGACCGGCTGCGTCTCCTCTACTGAGGGTGAGCTCAACCCGTCTAGTAGGAAGACTATCATCATAGACGACATTATAAGCACTGGGGGGACGATCATCGAATCCATAAAACTGCTTAAGAGCAAGGGTGCCTCCCAAATATCCGTGGCATGTGTCCACGGTCTTTTCATAGGCAATGCTTACGAGAGGATTGTTAATGCCGGTGCTTCAAGCGTGCTTTCCTCAGACACGGTTGAAACCCAGTATTCAAACATTTCCGTGGCGGGAGACGTGGTTAGAACACTCAGGGAGAAGGGCTGGCTCTGAGTGCTAAACCAGCTTGGACACGGCTGTTCGCAGTCTTATCAGGCGAGCACGATAGGCTTCCCGCTGCTGAGATCGAAGCAGTCTTCGAGGCTGAGAATGTTCCCCGGATTATCATAGAGGGCTTAACACAGGTCTACAGGTTCACCGCCCCGTTAGAGCCTGCTTCGAAAGCCTTCAAAAGACTGGGTTTATCACACTTCCTGTGTGAGGAGATAGGTGTTTTCAAACAAGGGGTTTCCTGCGATGAAATGGTTACCGCAGTATTGAGGGCGGGTTTAAACGGGAGCGTTGCGTTCAGGGTCAGGAGGATAAGGGGCAGTATTTCCCCGGAGGACGCTTTTGCTCTTGAAACAGGGTTGAACAGGAGGGCTTCTAAAACCCCTGGCATTACCGTCGACTTAGAGAATCCTGAGAACATTTTGGAGGTCGTGTCTTCAAACGGCTTCCTAATCTTGGGCAGGAGGGTTTGCAACAGTGCTAGGAGGAGCATAATGACTAGGAGCGGCGGCAGGAAACCTTTCTTCCATCCTTCAAGCCTTAAGGCTGAGCTTGCAAGAGCGATGCTGAACCTCGCCAGGGTTAGGGAGGGTAGTGTGGCGGTGGATCCGTTCTCCGGAACCGGGACGGTTCTGGTGGAGGCGCATGAGCTGCAAGCCTACCCAATAGGGCTGGATGTTGATCCTTCGATGGCCTATTCTTCCCATAGAAACTACAGGTGGTTTCAGACACTCGTCTTCCAAGTCTTGGGGGATGCTAGACACATGCCTTTTAGACGTGCCGACGCTGTGGTTACGGACCCGCCCTACGGGAGGAGGGCTTCGACACATGGTTTCGAGCCTCTAAGGCTCTATGAGGACTTCATAAGGGAAGCCTCGAGGATTCTCAGGGCTAAAGGATGGATTGTCTTCCTGGCTCCCAGCAGGCTGCCTGTTGAAAGAATTTTGGAGCTGAACGGTTTTGAGCTTAGGGAAAAGTTTCTCATAGAGGTTCACTCTAATCTGACAAGGAAGTTGCTGCTAGCTCTCATGGAATGAACTCTACGTCTACCAGCTCTGGGAGAACCTCTTCTTCTAGCCCAAGAAAGTAGGATAATGGTGTTAATGGAAGTACGTCATCTGTTTATTCATTTACTGTAATCCTAGTATTATTCAATGTTCTAAGGAACCCAGGTATTCTCATGCTCGTTATGATTCCAGTGTTTCTTTCGATGAATACGCTGGGCATGCTCCATATAGTGTTGTTACAGTAGTATATTATCTCCAGCGTATCGTTGCCCGCAGACTTAGAAAGAGCTTAATACATGCTCCATATCGGAGGCTCAGCGGAAAGCTCACTTACCCACCATGTTCGATTAAGCTCTGGTATACATACCTTGCCTTCCTTAAGATAGACAAAAATCGAAGACCTTAGATGCCTATACTGGGGAAGGCGGCGGGTAACTGCTTATCTTCGGCTCAATAACCCCAAGCGGGATGAACTCAGCGTTAAAAAGAATAATCTTGTCCTCCACGGGTTGGGAAAATGGTAGCAAAACACCCGCATCCCTCCCCTGCCGGTAGAACCTTTCAGTGCTCGCATCGTATTTGAAGATGGCAGGTCTTCTAAAGACTCTCTTCCCATCCCCACTATAAACGGAGTGGCCTACAACGTAGATTGTAAAGTTCAAAGCGTAGGTGTTCCCGCTTCTCTCTATTTCTAAGTTCAGAGATGCGTTGCGTCCAGCGAGTGTAGCGCGCGCTAGCTCCAGAATTTCCCCAGGCTCAATTTCAATAAGACCCATGATAAACTTATATTTAAGCCTCAAAATCCCATTCTCCTCCAACCAGCTGAAGTAGTTAGGGTTTTGAGAGCTAGGGTTTCTAAGTCAAAAAGAGGATTGCTGTAGCTGAAGCGATAATAATGGGAATCAGAATGATGCTAAACCTTATTCCCACCCCTCCTTCCCCTTACTCTATACAACTGCTTGAAGATCTGCTATAAACTTTACGGAGTTAAACGTTATATTTCGCGAGGCTATTAATAAAACGTGTTGAAG
>FMJZ01011345.1_pt1 | contig 49787 bp, 34 predicted proteins | sample 1987881 | NCBI WGS metagenome assembly FMJZ01 (sample SAMEA4378227, study PRJEB15110) | soil metagenome | biome: soil; feature: Field; material: Soil | place: India | collected 2015-03-11 | depth 0 m
GATGAAGAGCGCTTCCGCAAAATCCAGGAAAAAAAGAAACTGTTTGAACAGGCGCTGAACTGGCTTCGTACCACCCGCATCAAACCCACGCCGCGGGTGAACCGAATCATCAAACAACTCGGCACCAGCCCGCTTCAGGAGGCGGTCACCGCCCTGGAACTACTGCGCCGTCCGGAAATCAGCTGGCAGGAACTCATCAGAGTCATCCCCGCCACCCCGGAAATCCTCCGACCACTAATTGACCTGATTGAGGTGGAGGTAAAATATGAGGGGTATATCAACCGCGCCCGACGCCAGGTTGCCGAATTCACCGCACTTGAAAACATCCGCATTCCCGATAGTATTGATTATAATAAGGTACCAGGACTATCAAATGAAGCGAAAGAGAAACTCAACCGCATCCGCCCGGCGTCACTCGGTCAGGCACAGCGCATTCCAGGTATCACACCGGCCGCGATATTTGCCCTGCAGGTATTTCTAAAGGGGGTCCGGTGAGCCTCATCCAGCTGCGCTCCGAACTGGAGGCGTTCTCTCGGGGCCGGGGAATCAGCCTGTTTGGTGTTGCCGAACTCAACCAGGTGAACACCGACGAATTTCTTCTCCCCCGGGACACCTTCCAACGGCTGCCCTTTGCCATTTCGCTTGCGGTTCGGGTTGCCCCGGAAACCCTTGCCACCATTACCGACCGCCCCACACCCCTTTACGAACACCACTACCGCCAGTTAAACTTCGCCTTGGACCGAATCGCTCTGGAACTGGTCTGGCGACTGCTCCAGTTGGGCTACACCGGACTCGCCATACCCGCCTCCCAGATAGTTGACTGGGAAAACCAGCGTGCCCACCTCTCCCATAAGCGCATTGCCATTGCCGCCGGCATCGGCTTTCTCGGCCGCAACAACCTTCTGGTAACCCCGGAGTTTGGCGCCCAGGTGCGTCTGGTTACGGTTCTCACCGACCTGCCCCTGGACCCCGGGGCACCACTAAAACAGGATTGTGGCAACTGCTATCGGTGCCTGGCGGTCTGTCCGGCAAAGGCGATCAAGGAAAATCCGGCTGAGTTTGACCACCGTGCCTGTCTGGAAAAGTTAAAAGAGTTTCAGCGCCAGCGATTTGTCAACCAGTTCATCTGCGGGCTCTGCGTCCGTGCCTGTGCCCCTTCACCAACCTGATTCACCAACCTAACGCCGATACCGGAACTCCCGGCCCACGGACAGCAAAAACCGCACCCCACCGGGATGTGGTTTCGATCTGAGAAAATTGCCTGATGACACCCCGAGCCGCAATGGACCTAAGGGCGTATTGGTTAAAAGCCCGACCCCTGCCCCCCAGTGCAGATGTTTTAACTTATCCCCGCTGTTAACCAGTTCATCGGGCCGGGAAAATGTCGCCCCATTGGCAATCAGCTCCAGTTCCACCGGATAACTGTCCTGATTAAACAACCGGAACAGCCGGAACCGTAAACCCGCCCCGGCAACGACCTCTTGCGGACCACTCCACTCATCCGGCGCAAACCCCGCCAGTTCTCCTCCCGAACGAAAATAAAGACTCAACGGCAGCGCCCCCCAAGAAAACCCCAGCGTCGAAAAAAGCCTTAACCGCAGAAAAGAAAAAACCGGGATCACCTGCTCGCCATTCCATTCTACCTGTAAAAACTCCTGCTGACCGCCCAGTTTTGGGGAACCATAAACCGCGTTCAAACGATGGGCGGTCCCCCGGCTCGGCAGATAAACATTATCCTGATTATTAAACTCCAAATTAAACGCCGGACCAACTGAAAACTCTCTGGGCACGGTATCAACCAGCGCCCCGACATAATCCACCCGCTGCAGTCTCAACCCGATATTAAAAAACCCCTCTCGGCCCATAATATAACCCACCTCTGCCACCCCGCCCGCGTAATTCAGAAAATAACTGGAAAGAAACGAACCATCCTGCCACAGGCTTCGTCTCTCTACCCCGGCAAACCCATCCAGACGGTAACCGAAAGGCAGGTTCAAAACCTTTGTCCCGGTCAACCCCAACCGCAACTCCTGAGGGTTGCCCAAAACTCCGGCCACCCTTGCCATCGCCCCGGTTCCCCAAAGATTGCCCTCCCCCACCTCCAGACCAACCACCACCTGGTCATAATTGTCATACCTTAACCCCAGCGAATAAAACCCGTAAGGCCGCTCCCGCAACTCAAAAACCACCACCACGCCACCGTCATCAACCTCCTCTAGCCGGAAGTTTACATCCTCAAAAAGATCGGTGTTAAACAGCCGTTCCAGATCGCCCAACAGAACCGCAAAATTCAGTCGGCTCCTCTCCTTCGTCCTTATCTCCCGGCGCAAAAGCGATGCCCTTGTCCGGCGCACCCCCTCAAACCTGATCTTTCGCACCACTGGCAGCTCCCTCGGCACAATCCGATTCCGCACCCGTACCGGACTCCTCCCCGCCAGTTTCTCCCGCAACAAAGGCAATACCGCAATTGCCGCCGACTCGCCCGCAGCAATTAACTCCCGCGCCCGGGCAAAATCGGAATGCAAAAACCGAGAAACATCAGGCTCAATAACCACATCCGCCAACCCCTTCTCCCGCTCCACATCTCCCATCCCCATCAGGTCAATACTCCGCGAGACGATGTCAATCAACCCGGTACCAATTCTGCTGGTCCGGCGCATCGTCAGAACTGCAATGATAAAATCCGGCTGAAACTCCAGGAGCGGCTCAACCGGCAGATACTCCAGAACGCCACCATCAACAAGTTCCCGTCCCTCAATCACCTCCGGGGCAAACACCCCGGGAATCGCAACACTTGCCCGGATCGCCTGCTCCAGCCGCCCCTGACGCAGCACCACCAGTTCCCCTTTGTGAATGTCCACCGCCACCGCCCGGTAAGGCACCGGCAGGCGGTCAAAATCATAACCGGTATGAAATTCCACCTCGGCCAGAAGCCGGTTAAGCAAAAACTCCACGTTCTGTAACGGCACCAGACCTTCCGGCAGATAAGGAACAAAACTCCGGTGCCGAAACTGAAGTACATAACGATCTGCCCGCTGACGCTCGGGAAGAAACTGCGCACCAAAACTCGGCCGGGAAGAAAAAAGCCGATTCCAGTCTGTACTCAGGGCGATACTCTCAATTGTCGCCGCCCGGTAACCCGCCGCATAAACACCCCCGATTAACGAACCCATACTGTTCCCGGTAATACCGACGAAATCCAGCCCCTCCTGCTCAAGAACCTTCAAAACACCGATATGGGCAAGCCCGAGAGCCGCACCGCCGGAAAGTGCCAAACCTATCCTTACCGGCTTGGCCAGAACCAGAACCGGAAAAATAAACCAAATCCAAAACCTTTTCACACCATATTTTAACCACAATCGCAAAAATGTCCATTGCCATCTTAACTCAACCCCCAGCCACCCCCGGGGTGACCCCGGTGGTTACCTGCTCATCGCCTTAACACACTACCAGACAAAAACTTACAAAAATATCCCAAACCACAACCACCTTATGCTATCCCTGATACCTCGCCCTTTTCTTTCTCTGTCTATCGGTTGCAACCACCCGCCATATAAAGCACAGAAACGAAATAAATATTTGCTGCCTGAAATACAAAAAAGAATACCCGCTTCGTCACAGAAGTATTTTATTGAATTATGGTGTCGGATTACTGTATAATTACATCAGATGATTTGTAACGCCTGCCCATTTGAGTGTAACATTGACCGCTCAACAAGAACTGGTCGGTGCCGCGCAACCGATGACATTGAAGTCTCTCAGGCACAACTCCACTTCTGGGAAGAACCGCCCATTTCCGGTACCCGGGGCTCAGGAACAATCTTTTTCACCCACTGTAACCTTGCCTGTAAGTTCTGCCAGAACTACGACATATCCCAGGAAGGGTATGGTCGCCGGGTTACCACGGAGCGGTTAACCGAAATTATGCTGGAACTACAACAGCAGGGCGCCCACAATATTAATCTGGTCACCCCAACCCATTACACCCTACAGTTACTCCCGGTTCTGGAAAAGGTCAAACCAAAACTGAAAATTCCGCTTCTCTGGAACTCCAACGCCTACGAAAAAGTGACAACACTGGGTCTTCTTGAAGGACTTATCTCAATCTATCTTCCCGATATCAAATACTTCTCCGACGAAATCGCCCGAAATTTCTCCGCCGCACCAAACTACTTTAAATACGCAGCGCAGGCGGTGCTGGAAATGAAACGCCAGGTCGGCAGCAATGTTTACGACGAAAACGGCATCCTCCAGAAAGGGTTGATAATCCGGCACCTGGTCCTACCCGGACAGGTTGAAGACTCAAAGAAAATCCTTACCTGGATTAAAGAGGAACTGGGCAGCAACACCGCCGTCAGCCTGATGTGCCAATACTATCCCACCTATCGGGCAAACGAATTACCCGAAGTAAACCGGCGGCTGCGACCATCTGAATACCAGGAGGTCTATCAGCACTTCCTCAGCCTGGAGTTTGAAGAAGGCTTCTGCCAGGAACTCTCCTCTGCTTCCCCTGATTACACCCCGGACTTTGAAGGCAAGGGGCTGTAATCTCAACGATCCTGATTTGACTTGTCCTTTACCGGTCTTAAAATAAATGGGTGTGTGGCGTTCTCGGTTGCTTCTACAATAACCGCCCGGTTGCCGAAGACCTACTAACTGGCCTGCTGGCACTCCAGCATCGGGGACAGGATTCAGCCGGCATCCTGACCTCTGATATAACAATCCACCTGAAAAAGGGCAACGGCATCGTTAGCCGTGTTTTCAACGAAAAAAACCTCGCCCGTCTCACCGGCAGTATCGGCATCGGCCATGTCCGCTATCCGACAATTGGTCCCGGTTCCAGCGAAGACGCCCAGCCATTTTATGTCAACCATCCCTATGGCATTGCCATGGTGCACAACGGCAACGTAACCAATTACTTCTCACTTCGCCGAGAATTAGAAGAAAAGGACCTGCGCCAGTTAACCAGTTTCTCAGACGTTGAACCCATCCTCAACGTGTTTGCCGGCGAACTGGAAAAAACAAAGGCGAGGCAACTTCAACCAGAGCATATCTTCCGGGCAGTAAACAAGGTGTTTCACCGGATCCAGGGGGCCTATTCGGTAATCGCCCTCATCCACCAGGAAGGGCTGGTTGCCTTCCGCGACCCCTGCGGTATCCGGCCGTTAGTCCTTGGTAAACGAGGAAAGGAATTCGCGGTTGCTTCCGAGAGTGTTGCCCTTGACCTGCTCGGATTTGAACAGTTCTGGGACATCCAGCCGGGCGAGGCGGTATTTATTGACCACAACCGTAGGGCTCACGGTACGGTAATCAAAAAGGGACAACTTCACACCTGCATCTTTGAGTATGTTTACTTTGCCCGTCCCGATTCGGTAATTGATGGCATAGAGGTTTACGAAGCCCGGTTAAGGCTCGGTGACAAACTTGCCCAGGAAGTAATAAAACAAGGAATAGAACCGGACGTCGTCATCCCAGTGCCGGACACCGCCCGACCGGCTGGCGCCGCACTGGCCAGTGCCATCGGCGTACCGATGAGCGAAGGACTGATCAAAAATCGCTACATCGCCCGGACCTTCATTATGCCCAGAAACAGTAACCGCTCCCTGTCAGTGCGCCAGAAACTCAACCCGGTTCGCTCTCAAATTCGGAATAAAGACGTCCTGCTGGTTGACGACTCCATCGTGCGTGGCACCACCTCCAAAGAAATTGTCCAGATGGTCAGAGACGCCGGCGCCCGCAAGGTATTCCTCGCCATTACCGCCCCACCACTGCGTTATCCCTGCGTTTATGGAATTGATATGATGACCCGGGGCGAATTCATCGCCAAAGGCAGAACTGAAGCCGAAGTCTGTAAAATCATCGGTGCGGACGCGCTTGTCTATCAGACTTATCAGAGGTTGATTGAAGCGGTTCAGGGCGAAGATAAAACCCGTAATTTTTGCACCGCCTGCTTCAACGGCAAATACCCCACCGGCATCACCCGCCACCAGCTCGCCCAGATGGAAACCGAACGTCAGCGCTGGGTAAAATAACCCCTTTACCCTCCCCGAAAACCAGAGGCGAGCCCGACCGGCAAGGAGGCATAAATATAACCGCTCGGACCCGCCCCGGTATCAGTCAATCTGCCGACGGAGAAAAGTCGGCACCTCCAGGTCATTTTTATCAACCAGCGGCTCTCCCGGTTTCCCACCATGACGGCGCCGGGAAATAAATTCGCTCGTATTTAACAGCTCACTCACCTCTTCAAACCGCGGCAGCGGTTCGTTCAAACCGGTGGCAATTAACGTAACCTTCATCGCCTGTTTCAGATTATTAAGACGCGCCGCCCCCATTCTGATGTCCGCCTGACCGTTGGTGGCGTGAAAGATAACCGAAGCCGCCTCATCAACCTCCTTCAAGGTCATCGTTTCATCACCGGCGATGTTCAGGAGCACCCGCCGCGCACTCTCAATTGAGACATCCTCAATTAACGGCGAGCGGAGCGCCCGATGCGCTGCCTCAGAAGCCCGACCCTCACCCTGCGCAATTCCCACCGCCATCACCGCCCCACCTTTTTCACTCATCACCGTCCGCACATCGGCAAAGTCAATGTTAATCAACTGCCGGGTGGTAACGATTTCGGCAATGCCACTCACCGCATTTAACAGCACCTCGTCAGCTAAACGGAAAGCGTCATAGCAGGGATGGGCACCGTGGACATCCAGAATCCGCTGGTTGGGAATAACAATCATCGTATCAACATGGGGACGAAGCATTTCAATACCCATATTCGCCTTCTGCTGGCGCAGTTTTCCCTCAAAGTCAAATGGCCTGGTGACCACCGCCACCACCAGGGCACCATGCTGCTTTGCCTCCTGAGCTATGATTGGCGCTGCACCGGTCCCGGTTCCCCCTCCCTCACCCGCGGCAATAAACACCATATCAAATCCGGCGAGGTGTTCGCGCAGAATTTCAATTGATTCCTCGGCTGCCTGACGACCGATTTTCGGATCTCCTCCTGAACCCAGACCACCGGTTAACTGGGCACCAATCTGGATTTTGTTAGGCACGAGTGACATTGATAGCGCCTGCAGGTCGGTATTCACGGCATAAAGTTCCACGCCGTTTAAATGCGAATCAAACATATTGTTGACCGCATTACAGCCGGCACCACCGACTCCGAATACGCCGATTCGGGTAAGGTTTCTTTCCTCTACCGGTTCAATCATTCTTTGCCTCCTTTTATTTGTTTATCACAACTCACATTTTTACCAAAGCGGCATCAGCCACTAAACCAGCCTTTAATATCCTCCCAGAGCCGTTCGCCCAAACCCGGCGGCGGCAACTGATGAAACTGCCGGTTCTTACCCTCTATTGCGCAACGGATTAACCCAACACCGGTGGCAAACGCCGGATTCTGGGTAACCTCACGTGGTCCGTGCACCCGCTCGGGTCTACCCATCTTTACCGGCATCCCGCAAATCTGTTCGGCAAGAACGTCAATACCAGGGAGCATCGCTCCGCCACCAGTAAGAATCACCCCGCCGGAAAGCCCCTCTGCCATCCCGGACTTTCTTATCTCGGCATCGGCCAGATTCAACAGCTCTTCAGCCCGTTGCTCAATTATTGAAGCAAGAAGCCGTCGGGAAACCTGTTTTGACCCCCTTCCCGAGGCATCGTCAATCGTCAGTGCCTCGTCCTGCTCAACCAAACCTGCCATCGCCACACCCCGCTCTCTTTTTATCGTTTCCGCCTGGTGATAGGACGTCCGCAAACCAATCGCTACATCCTTCGTGATATTGGCGGCACCAAATGGCAAAAAAGAAGTAAAACGAATCTCACCTTCGCGATAAATCGCGATATCCATTACCCCACCGAAGTCTATCACCGCCACACCCAGTTCCTTGTCCTCCTCCTCGCAAACCGCAAACGATGTCGCCAGGGACTGTAACACCAGTGCCCGATTTCTTATCTCCAGACGTTCTAAGACCCGATAAATGTTCTCTATCGCCGTAACCGCACCAATTATTAAAAGCGCCTCCACCTCCAGCCGGACACCATAAAGCCCTAACGGATTGCGGACCCCTTTCTGACCGTCAACGATAAACTGGGTAGGAATTACATGGAGAATCTGCTCGTCGTTCGGTAACCGGATGGTCTGGGCCTGACGGATAACATCTTCAATATCCCGGGGCTGAATTCCCTTCTGGGGTCGGCTCACCGGTACCGTCCCCAATCCCGGCAGATGTTTGATGTGTTCCCCGCTAACCCCGGCAAATACCTGACAGGAATGAATCCGACTTTGCGCCATCTTCTCCGCCTGCTCAATCGCCTTTCCCACCGACTCGGTCGCCTTATCCAGACTAACCACCACACCGAGCCGAAACCCCTCTGGCGGAGCGGTGCCCAATCCCTTTATTTCCGTCTTACCGGTCTGGTCAATTTCGGCAATTAAACAGGCAATTTTGGTGCTGCCGATATCAATTGCCGCAACCCGTTTTAACTTTGCCATAATCTGACCTCCTTTACACCTGGAAGGAAGTGAACCTCCTCTTCCAGTTCAATTCCCGTCTCCTCCTCAACTGTAGCCTTGACTATCTGTATTAGTTCATAAACATCGCCAAACTGTGCCCCACCTTTATTCACAATAAAGTTGGCGTGTTTCTCGGAAACCATCGCCCCCCCCACCGTCTTACCCTTCAAACCACACCGTTCAATCAATTTCCCTGCTGGTTCCGTCTTGGGGTTCTTAAAAAAAGAGCCGGCTGAAGGCAAATCCGGGTGTTTTGACCGACGTTCCTTGCGGATCTCATTCACGCCTTTTTCCGGCACCCCTGGTTTTAACTTGAAAGCCACCTCTAGGACTATCAATTTCTGGGGAATAACCGCCTGCCGGTACTCGTTCCGTATTTCCCTTTTCTCCAGCCTCCGCACCCCCCCGGTCTCATCCATAACCACCACCTCTTCAATTCGCTCGGCGATACTGTGACCGAATGCACCGGCATTGGTCTGAAGACCACCACCAACCGTTCCGGGAATCCCGGCAAGAAACTCCAGCCCCACCAATCCGTGCTTTTCTGCCTGTTCGGCCAAACGGTCCAGAGAAGCCCCGCCCCCGGCTCGCACCACATCACCGGTTATTGTAAATGTCGTCAACCGCCCCCCCAGTTTTACCACCACCCCGGGAATACCCTGGTCAGAAACCAAAACATTTGTCCCCCGCCCCAGCACCACCATCTCAACCTCCCGGCGCCGGCAGAACTCAACCACTAAAACCAATTCCTCCTCTCCACTCACGCTCACCAGGGCTGCTGCCGGACCGCCAATGTGAAAACTGGTATGTTGGGCAAGCGGCTCATCCAGCAACACGGATGCCTCTCTCCCCGCCAGTACCGCCATTAATTCCTCACGCCAATCCGCCATCATTCTCCCCGCAGATCTTTGAGAATTGCCTCTGCCAGGTGGGTAATACTCCCTGCACCGAGGGTCAGCACCACATCGCCGCTCCTCAAACGGGTACGAAGAAATTCCGGCACCCGATCCAGGTCCGGAATGTGATGCACTGTTAACCCCGCTCTACCCTTTGCCCGGATCGATTCAATTATCAACCGTTCATCCACACCGGGGATCGGCGGTTCCGCAGCTGGATAGACCGCAGTAATAACTACCTCATCTGCCCGGTCAAAACTGCTGCCAAATTCCGCGGCAAGCAGTTTTGTTCTGGTATAACGGTGCGGCTGAAATATCACAAAAAGCCGTCGGTCCGGATAGGCATAACGCAAGGCATCAATCGTCACCTGAATCTCTGTCGGATGATGACCGTAGTCGTCAAATACTACTATCCCCTTCTCCTCGCCCCGTTTCTCCAGCCGCCGGTGCACTCCGGTGAATGTCAAAAGCGCCTGTTCCATTTTCTTGAATTCAATTCCCAGTTCCACGCCCACCGCCAGCGCGGCTAAAGCATTCTGGACATTGTGCCTTCCCGGCATTCCCAGACTGAATCGTCCAACCTCCTGTCCTCGGTAGAACACGGTGAAGGCAGATGTGAATTGATATAACTGGATATCCTTCACCTGAAAATCTGCCTCGCGCGCTGTCAGACCGTATGTCACCACCCGGCGCTTTACCCGGGAACGAATTGACCGCACCGCCGGACAATCCAGACACAAAACCACACTCCCGTAAAATGGCACCCGATTAACAAACCGGACAAACTCCCGTTTCAAATCCGCCAGGTCCCGATAGAAATCCAGATGTTCCGGTTCAATATTGGTTACCACCGCAATTGTTGGATAAAGCAAAAGAAACGAACGGTCACTTTCATCCGCCTCTGCCACTAAGTACTCCGAACTCCCCAGCCGCGCCCCGGCATCACCGCCAACGATTATCCCGCCGATCACCGCCGTCGGGTCTAAACCAGCCCGCGTAAGAATGTGGGTTACCATTGAAGTCGTGGTTGTCTTACCGTGACTGCCAGAAATGGCGATTGAGAACTTCAACCGCATCAACTCCGCCAGCATCTCCGCCCGTCGGATTACCGGCACACCCCGCTCTTGGGCGAATACCAGTTCGGGATTGTCCTCCGGTACCGCGGTGGAATAAACCACCACCTCCGCTCCTTCGCAATTGACCGCGGCGTGGCCGATATTCACCCGGACCCCGGCGTCCCTTAACCGCCTGGTCACTTCGCTTTCCTTCACATCCGAACCCGAAACCTCAAACCCCAGGTTCTTCAGTACCAGGGCAATCCCGGACATCCCGATTCCTCCAATGCCGACAAAATGCACCCTTTTTAACCGGCCAAACATCGCTCAATCCTCTCGGTAATAATCTCCGCGGCGTTGAGTTTTGCCAGATCCACAGCCCGGCGCGCCATCTCCTCCCGACGGACCACATTATCCATCAATGACCGAACCAAACTGACCAGTCCGGACAGATGGCTTTCCGCAAGGACTATCGCTGCCCCCTGGTCAGCAATAAAACGGGCATTCGCCTCCTGATGCCGGTCAATAGCATAAGGAAATGGCACCAGCACCGTCGGAATACCAAACGCCAACAGTTCAGAAATCGCCATTCCCCCTGCCCGTGACACCGCAAGTGTCGCCCGCGCCAAAAACTCCTCAGGATGGTCTGTCCATTCCACCAGTTCACAGTTTTTGGAACGGACCATCTGCTGGCAAAACAGATAGTCCCGCTTCCCGGTAATCAAAATAAAATGTAAATTGCTCAGCGCCGCTGCCATATCTAACGCAGCCAGATTTAAACTCCTTGCCCCCTGACTTCCACCTAAAATCAGAACGGTTCTTCCGTCATCCTGACGACCCCGTTTTGCCGCATTAATGACCCCCTCTCGCAATGGCATCCCGGTCACCTCCTGACGACCCGTTAATTTTCCGACAACCGGAAAGGCGAGAAAAGTCTCCCGGGCATAGCGGGCAAAAAACCGTGTTACCCGACCAGGAATGCGGTTTTGCTCTAAAAGGAAAAAAAACCTCCCCTGCAATTGGGCAGCAAAAAGTGGGGCCGCGGCAACGAACCCCCCGGCCGCTATCAAACAATCAGGTTGCAACCGGTTCAGCATACCCTGACTTTGACAAAACCCGTGGATCAAACGAAACCCACCCACCGCCTTCGCCGCCAAACTCTTACCGGCGATCCCCGCCGCCGATACCGGATGAAACTCAAATCCGTGCTCCTGGGCAACAGTTCTCTCCGGGCCATTCGCTCTTCCTGTCCAGAACACCGTCAATCCCTTTCTCCTAAACTCCTGGGCGAGAGCGAGTGCCGGAAAAATGTGGCCCCCGGTTCCACCCGCCACTATTAACACTTTCCTCAGCACCATTCCTCCTGAATTTGGAAATCTTCAAAAGCAACCCCGCTGCCAGTAGATTGGCAATAAGGGCTGACCCTCCGTAAGAAACAAAGGGTAAGGGCTGTCCGGTTGTAGGGATCACGCTCAAAGTAACCGCCTGATGGACCAAAGCATAAACCATTATCATCACCGCAATACCACCGGCAAGGTACTGACTGAACGGCCGGGTCGTCCGAAGACTAACCCTCATTCCCCGGAGGAAAAACAATAGATAAAAAAGCATTGTGATAAAACAGCCGATGAATCCAAACTCCTCACCGATGGCGCAGAATATAAAGTCTTTATGCAACTTCGGTAAAAAATAATACTTTTGTCTTCCTTCTCCCAGCCCTCTGCCAAAAACCCCTCCTGACCCGAGGGCAATCAACGCTTGGTCCTGATGATACCGGTCGCCAGCCCGAAAATTATCCAGTCGCTCCGGAATATACCGATACTTCGTATTACGGAGCAGGGGCATCGTAAGCAGTGCAAGTGCTACAAAAATACCAACACAAAGGCAAACCAAGAAAAGATACCGCCAACGTACTCCCGCCAGGATAAATACCGCTAAAGCGGATAGAGTAACAATAACACTCGTCCCTACCGCCGGTTGCAAAAGCGTCAACAGAACCATACCGGCACTCACCGATCCCGGTTTGACAACTGAATTAATAAAATTCGGCGCTCTTTTTGACTCATTCAGATCAGCAAAATATCCTGCCAGCCAAATAAGTAAGACAAACTTTGTAAACTCTGCGGGCTGAATCACTCCCATAATATTACGTTTTGTCACCCCAACCACCTTACCTAAAAAAAACGTTGCCCCCAGCAACAGCACCGCACCCAGCAACAATAACCAACGTGTTCGCACCTGCGCCAGCCGGGAGACATTTAACTTTGTCCCTACCCAAAGGACAAAAAATCCTCCGAGCGCCCGCACCAGCTGCCACTTGAAATACCGCAACCCCTGATGATAAGTAGAAGCATAAACCATCACCACTCCCAAGAGGGTTAACGATACAACCAAAATCAGAAGGGAGTAATCAATCGGCGCATTGGGACGCTCCTCTGCCCAGGAAAAATCAAGATTCGCCAACGGCTGTCTAATGGTCCAGGCATTACCGCCCCTAACCCATTGCATACCCGAACTCCGAAACTTCGTGTTACCCAAGCCGTCTAACTTCATTTTTGAACGCCCTTCCTCGTTCCTGAAAATCACGGAACATATCAAAACTGGCAAACCCGGGAGAAAACAGAACGATATCTCCCTTTTTTGCCCGCTGTCGAGCCAGCCGGACCGCCTCCGCCATGCTCCCCGCAATTTCAAATCGGTTATAGCGATGCCGCTTCAACTCATCGGCAATACGGTAACAATTTTCACCCAGGAGGACCACCCATTTCGCCCGGGAGACAATCGCCATTACATATTCCTCAATCGGCACTCCCTTTTCTTTACCCCCGGCGATTAAAACAACCTTTTTGTCAAACGCCTGCAAAGAACGAACCCCGGCACGGGGATTGGTGCACATTGAATTGTTCACATAACGCACGCCCGCGAAGCACCGCACCAATTCTAAACGATGTTCTAAACCATGAAAACTGTGTAACCCTTTTTTTATCTCCTCTGGCTCCACGCCCAGTAATCTTGTCACCCCAACTGCCGCTAAAGCGTTTTCAATATTATGCCGTCCGGGAATTTTTAAATCGGTGCTTTTTGCTACCCGCTCACCATTGAAGCAAAGCCACCCGCGGGAAAAATAGGCGCCGGTTACCCGTCGGGTAATAGAAAAAAAGAGTTTTTGCGCCCTTCCCCGATTCCGAAGTCCATAAACTGTTTGGTCATCGTAGTTCAACAACGCCCAGTCGTCCGGTCGCTGCCGAGCTAAAATCCGGGCTTTCGCCTGAACGTAGTTACGAAATGTCCGGTGTCGATTCAAATGGTCAGGAGTGATGTTGAGAATAACCGCCACCTTGGGAGCAAAATAACGAGACCGTTCCAACTGAAAACTAGATACTTCAATTACATAGTAACTACGCGGGGAAAGGAGAAGCGCTTCCGAAAGCGGCCTGCCCGGTGCCAAGTTACCACCGTAGAAAACACTCCTGCCGCCGGCTTGAAGAATAGCGGCGATAAGGGCTACGGTAGTGGACTTGCCGTTTGTCCCGGTAACCGCAATCATTATCGGAGAAGACTTTGCCCTCACCCGGAGCATCTGTCCGGCAAAATCAAGTTCATCAACAACCGGCACACCCCGAGAACGCAAAAACCGAAGGAAAGGATGGGTGTTGCTGACCCCCGGACTGACAATCGCCGTCGTTTCTCCGAGAGTTGAATCTTGTATTGCTGGCTTTGCCAATCGCTTTAATCCCTGGTTAAGTAATTTTTGCACCGCTGCTGTATTCCACACCGTCGTATCATCATCAAAACCGTAAACCGCTGCCTTCATCGCCAAAAGAAAACGGGCTGCCGCCCTCCCGGCCCGTCCCATTCCCAAAACAATAAACCTTTTCCCGTTCGTCAACCAAGAATATCCAGATCTCATCGCACTTTTAATGTTGCTAGGGCGAGCATCGCAAACAGCACCGCTAAAATCATAAACCTCGTCACTATCTTCGGCTCCGCCCAGCCCATCAACTCATAATGGTGATGAAGGGGCGCCATTCTAAACAACCGCTTGCCGCGAGTGGAATGGAATACAACAATTTGCAGCAACACCGACCCCGCCTCCAGCACAAACACCCCACCGATGATGGGCAGAAGCAACTCATGTTTGGACACAATCGCTGCTAAACCCAGCGCCCCCCCTAGGGGCAAAGAACCGGTATCGCCCATAAACACTTCTGCCGGATGGGCGTTAAACCAGAGAAACCCCAGTGCCGCTCCGGCAATGGCAAAGCAGAAAACTGTCATTTCCCCGCTTCCGGCGACATATTGAATGTTAAGATACCCGGCAATCTTCGTATGCCCGGAAACATAACAGAGAAAAGCATAGGCAACGAACGCCACCGAAAGCAGTCCGGCAGCCAGTCCATCCAAGCCGTCACTCAAGTTTACCGCATTGGAAGACCCCACTAGGATCAGCATTACCAAGGGAATGTAGCTGAGACCGAAGTCAATCACGATGTTTTTAAACAACAGAAAGTTAGTCTTGGTTTTCAGCGCCGGGTCAACCGGGAAAAAATAGAGCACCGCGCCCACCAGAAGGGCGACGAAAAACTGTCCTGCTAACTTGGTTCGCTTATTTATTCCCCTTGCCCTCCCCCCTCGCACTTTAACGTAGTCATCCCATAATCCCAGCAACCCCAGAAGCACCAGCACTGCCAGGCCTAAAAGCACCAACCTGTTGCTTAAGTCACCAAAAAGAAGCACGCCGATAATCGCCGCTACCAGAATCAATACCCCACCCATTGTTGGAGTTCCTGCCTTCTGTTTATGCCGGTCCGGAACCTCTGCCCGGATGTTCTGTCCCAGTTGCAATCTTCTAACCAGCCGAATCAACGCCCCCCCCAGAGCCAAGGTCAGAATTATTGCCACCGCTCCAGCCATCGCCGCCCGAAATGTGATATAACGAAAAAGATTAAAGGGTGTGAAACTTTCGGAAAGAGGACTCAGAAAATGATAAAGCATCACCCGCCTCCCCTGCTAATTTCCGCAAGAATCTCCTTCGCCACCTCCCGATCATCAAAATGGCGCCTTTCGCTGCCGATTATCTGGTAATCCTCATGACCTTTGCCGGCAATTACCACCGTATCCTGTGCCCGGGCTTCTTTCAGTGCGATCATTATCGCCGTCCGCCGGTCCACCTCAGTAACCACCTTCTCCTTTAACCCTTTGACCATCGGGTCCCCGGTAATCTCAAGAATAATCGCCCCCGGGTCCTCGCTCCTTGGGTTATCAGAGGTAACCACCACCAAATCTGCCAGTTGCACCGCTACCCTTCCCATCAAAGGTCTTTTGGCTCGATCCCGGTCACCGCCACAACCAAATACCACAATCACCCTCCCCCGGGTAAACTCCCGGACTGTCTCCAGAACCTTTTGTAGTGCATCCGGTGTATGGGCATAATCAACAAATACATTAATCCCCAGGTCATTAGCGACACGCTCTAAACGACCAGGTACATTGGTTAACCGCTCCAGTCCAGCAACAACCTGCGCTAAAGGCCAGTTCAGTGCTTTTCCCACCGCCACCGTGGCAAGAACATTCCCAATATTATACCTGCCAATCAACTGCAGTCTGCAGATAACCTCTTCCTTGTCCACCCGGACCGCACAATCCAAACCGTCATTTCTAACCGCCACCACCCTTCCGGACACATCCGGCACCGGCTCCAAGTCTGGTCTTGTACCATAAGACACCACCTGGGCCCTGGTAAAATAGGGTATATCTCTTCCCATCCGGTCATCAAAATTAACCACCGCATAGGCTTTAGGCGATAAACTCTCAAAGAGTTTCATCTTTGCCTTTCGGTAGTTATCCATCGTCCGATGAAAATCAAGATGTTCTGGACTGAGATTGGTAAAAACGCCCACCCGGAAATCTATGTCAAAAACCCGGTCCAGTTCTAATGAATGGGAAGAGACTTCACTGATAGCAACAGAAACGCCTCGCTCTACCATCTGGGCGAGCAACTGAGCAAAATCCAGACTTTCCGGTGTCGTCTGGTTTGATGTCCTGCGCTCCTTACCGTCAAAATATTCTATGGTTCCGATAAAACCGGGTTCTACCCCCATCTGACGACACACCTCTCTCAGCATAAAACAAACGGTTGTCTTGCCGTTAGTCCCGGTAACTCCGATGAGAATAATTTTTCGCGAGGGAAAATCATAAAACCGGTTGGCTACCTGAGCAAGAAATCGTCGGGGAAACTGAGTCTGAATTGCCGTCACCCAGGATTTATGAACGTCTCCCATTCTGGTCGTAGCCACCGCCACTGCCCCTCGGTTTATCGCCTCCTCAATATAGTTGCGACCGCTTTCCCGGAACCCTTCAATTGCCACAAACAAAAATCCCGGTTGGACAAAAGCCGAGTGATAGGCAATGCCCTTGACCTCAATATTAACATTACCCCGAACCTCGCAGGGAATTCCGCGAATCAAATCGGCAAGTCTTTTTATCTTCGCCATCCCACTTCCAATCTCTCCTCGTATTTTTCCAGGTGCAACAGCTTTTCCCCAATTTTCTTAAAAACCGGGCAGGCAGCACTGCCGGCAAAACGCACCGTTGTCGGCTCATCTATCATTACCCCAATCACATACCGCGGCTGCTCGCGCGGGAAAAACCCAACAAAGGTCATCAATGAGCGGGTGCTTGAATATCCCCCCCGCGGTTCAACTTTCTGGGCGGTACCCGTCTTGCCACAAACTTCGGTCCCTTCTATCGCCGCCAGTTTACCCGTACCGTTCTTCACCACCCGGGAAAGAATGTCCTTAATCCTCTGCGCCGTAGTCACCTTCAATGCCTGACGCACCGGCACTGGGGTATATTGTACCAGTTTCCTCCCCCCCTGCTGAATTTTTTCAATAAGAAAAGGCTTAAGGTAAACACCGTTATTAGCCACAGTCAGATAGGCGGCCGCTAACTGAAGCAGCGTTACCGTCACCCCTTGCCCAAAAGATATCGTTGCAAACCGCAGCCGATTCCGCAACTGCGGGGGGGCGTCAATTCTACCGGCACCTTCATTGGGCAACCCTATTCCCACCGGTTCGCCAAACCCCAGTCGCCTCACTACCTGATAGTAAAGTTCTGGATTTAAGTCAAATGACATCATCACACATGCAGAATTGGAGGAATTAATAAAAACGCTGTCAAAACTTAACACTCCATTGGGATGAACGTCCTTAATTTTCTTGTTCCCAAGCTGAATAAACCCGGACGAAACATCATAAACCCGGTTGGTAAATCGCTCCGGCACCGGATCCTCTAACGCCGCTGCGCAGGTAACCAGCTTAAAACTGGACCCGGGTTCAAATTGATCACTCACCGCATCTGCCTTGTAGTTCCCCTGAGGATAATCAGCAAACCGGTTCGGGTCATAACTCGGATAGTCTACCATCGCCAGTATCGCCCCGGTCCGAGCATCCAGAACGACTACCGCCCCCCGCTTGGCTCCAGTTCGATTAACACCTTCTGCCAGTATCTCATAACAGAATTTCTGAATATCAATATCAATTGTCAAATAAACATCTGCTCCTGGGATCGGTCTCTTCATCGGGTGACTAGGATAAGGAGAGGCGTAACCCTTGGCGTCTCGCTGTAAAAGCAGCCAGCCCGGCTCACCCCTCAGGACCGCATCCAATTCCCACTCTAACCCCGCCAATCCCCGCTCCGCACCAACAAATCCAACTACATCCGCCACTCCCCCATAAGGATAAAGTCGTTTATAATCATCATAAATGAGGACGGCGTTACTGAGCTGGCATTTAATTAAAGCCCTCCGCAGAGAATCGCCCAGCCGATGATCAATACACCGCCGAAACCAGAAAAACTTACGATGTTTTTTAAGCAAGTCTCTATTTTCCTCTTCCGAACCCAGCCCCAATTCACTAAGGAGACGCACCAGATTATCCCTGTTTTTCACCCACTGGGGCAAAATTCCCACTGAACAGCAGGAACGATTAAGGGTTAAAAGTCTCCCCTTACGGTCATAAAACTTACCCCGCTCACCGAGTAAATCCACGCGTTTGTAGTAAAGAGCTTCACCCTTCCGCCTCCAGTGACGCCCGTGAATAATTTGGACATCAAACAACTTCCCCACCAACCCCACCCATACCAACAAAACCCCTAACTCCAGTAACCTCGTTCGCCGCCGCAACTGTTTCATCTATCAAATTTCTGATCTACGGTCTCGGCTATAAGTGATGAGGTGGTTTGGGTTATTGCCTCCTGGCCATCGCCAGAGACCACCGCGTGGGAATTGGTAACCATTGCTGATTGTACCAGAGTTGTCGCTCTCCTGCCACCGATCAAAGAATCCAGTCGACAAAAACTCTGCACTTTACTTAATTCCACCTCCAGACTATCTACCTCCTCGGCAAGAACCTTCCGCTCCTCTTGTACCCGCACCAGCTCCTGGGTAAGTCGGACACTCCAACAATGCTGGGAAAGATAGAGTATCGCCACCCCGGACAGTGCAAAAACAATAACAATCGCCCGTAAACTCCGTTTGGTTACCATTGCGTCAAATCCTTTCTACCGCTCGCAACCGGGCACTCCGGGCGCGCGGATTGACTCGAACTTCATCAACTGATGGCCTGATCGGTTTGGCGGTAAGCAGCCGCAAACGACTTCTCTCCTGCCGAAACAATTCCTTAAAACACCGGTCCTCGCCGGACTGATAACATATCACTACCAGACGCCCCCCGGGAGCAAGCACATCCACCGCTGCCTTTAAACCCTTCTTAAGAGTATCCAATTCATTGTTCACCACTATCCGCAAAGCCTGAAAAACCCGCGCCAGCCGCTTCCGTAACCCCTGTCTGGGCACAACACCAGCCACAACTCCTGCTAGGTCCCGCGTAGTTTTAATCCTGTTTTTCCACTCATAAATCCGACGGCTGATCCGCCCGCTCAAAGGTTCCTCTCCGTACTCCTTCAACCAAAACCTTAAATCTTGCAACGATGCCCGTCGCAAAACAGTTAACGCCGTCGGCCTACTGCTATCCGAATCAAACCGCATATCCAATGGCGTGTCCCGATCAAAAGCAAAACCGCGCTCGGAATCCAGCTGTGCCGACGAAATTCCTAAATCCATTAGCACCCCGGTAACCGGAAAAACGTTTAAACGTTCCACCACCTGACCAATATTCACATAACTACTACGCACCAGAAGTATCATCTCTTTAAATTCTCGCCAATCTCTTTCTAAAAAATCCACCGTGCGGCAACCAAAATCCGCCAAAGTACGCGCTGCTGCCGCGATCGCCTCGGGGTCAACATCCAGCCCGATTAAACGACCCCGAGTTTCACTCCCGCTTACCTTTTCAGCAATCCGTCGGGCAATTGCTGCCGCATGCCCCCCTCCCCCAACCGTTGCATCAACTATTGTCCCGGTCCCAAAACATGGTGCCAGAACCTCCAGCACCTCATTGACCAGGACCGGAACGTGAAAAATCTTGGCCGGCCCCGAATCCAAATTGCCCCATCCTTTCCCAACCCTGACGGGCTGCCTCATCACGGTCCCTCTGATACCTGGGCATTGCTTCTGCTACGAACTGCCGATACTTTTCAGGCTCCCAGATCAGAAAAAACCTGCCGGCACCGGCAATGATCACATTCTGGGCAATTCCCGCCCAATCCCGCAAATGCTTGGGAAGAAGAATTCTTCCCTGGACATCTAAAGTTGCTTCTCCGGCCATAGAATATGCCAAAATTGAAAATCGCTGCGCCTCTTCAGTATGTTCAGGCTGGTGGCGCAGGACGCGGTCCTCGTAATCGCTCCATTCGCTGTAGGGGTGGACTTCTATTGTATTAAATCGCCCCGGTATAAGGATAAATGCATCCTCGTCCGGACCGAGCTTCTTTCGAAACGTTACGGGGACCGCGAGCCTGCCTTTACCATCGATAGTATATTCAAAATTCCCAAAAAATCTGCCTCGTGCCACCATAACCTAACTCTCTCTCATTTTTCCCCACTAATCCACATAGTTAACCACATATTAGTGCTCTTCATTACTATATCCCCACAATACCATATGTCAAGAAAAATTTTTATCTTACTAACGGATTATTAACATATCATACGAAAATATGTTAACATATTATTTTTCAATCAATTAGATTTATTTTACGCCGTTAAGATCAAAGTAATAATGAAAATTAGCGTTCCTCACCTCTTATAAGGGTGTAGTTTAACCTCCGAAAAATTTTGCCTCTTAGAAATATCAAGAAACAAAATTACCAGCAGCAGCAAGCGGTACCATGAATCTCCCCGCATAACAAAGATTACCGCCCAGTCACAAACCAGACGTTACTGGATTGGCCAGTATTTTATCATCCAAACAGTTAGCCAGATGGAGTATGCTTCAAATCCTGAACTCCCGGCGGTTTATTGCACCACATTTAAGATGAAGACAGAGAGCCCATTCTAATTTAACCCGGTTGATTTTCCTTGATAACTTCTACCCATTTTTAAAATTCTCGTCTTGATGGTGAAATTTGGGAAACCTCAAGATTGCGGCTATATATTTTATAGATAACGAAACTGCATTAATTTCCTTCGTTTAATCTTTTGATCTTTGCTCTCCGGCCCGCTGCTGGATGCGGTTTTTATAAAACTCTTTTTGTCCGAAAAAGACGGAGTAACTTCAACGACTACTATCGGCAGCAAGAAAATGGGAGTTCTTGACACCGGCTTTTTTCTGCCTATGCTAAATTGATATGGCACACGCTTATACACCAGGGTTAAAAGTAACACGCCGCACCCACATTCACAAGGTGCGGCGCTTACCCCTACCAGGTGAAATTCTGGTCCAGAAAGGGCAATCGGTGAAAGGAGATGATATCGTTGCCCGCACGGCAGTACCGGGAAATGTCCAGACCATAAATGTGGCGGGTATTCTTGGTGTACCGCCGGAAGACGTTCCGCATCTGATGATAAAAAAAGTGGGCGATCCAATAAAAAAAGATGAAATTATCGCCCGTTCCAGGGGACTGTTTGGTCTGTTCAAAACCGAAATCCGGGCCCCGGTAACCGGGACAATTGAAAGCATCTCCCCGGTAACCGGTCAGGTTATCATCCGGGAGCCACCCCAGCCGGTTCAAGTTGATGCCTACATTGAGGGAGTGGTTGATGAAATACTTCCCGGCGAAGGAGTGGTTGTAGTAAACGATGTCAGTTTAATCCAGGGAATTTTCGGTGTTGGTGGTGAAACCCGCGGATTCCTCAAAAAAGTTTCGCAATCACCAGATGAGCCGCTGACACCGGAAAAAATTGACGAAAGTTGCCGGGATAAAGTATTAATCGGAGGCTCTCTTGTCCTCTATGAAGCAATCCAGCAGGCGCTCAAAATCGGCGCCCGAGCGATAGTCGCCGGCGGCATTGAGGATGCCACCTTGAGAAAATTTCTCGGTTACGACATCGGTGTGGCAATTACCGGTTCCGAAAAAACTGGCCTCACAATCATCGTTACCGAGGGTTTTGGGGAAATGCGGATGGCAAAGCGCACCTTTGACCTCCTCGCCTCTCTGGAGGGAAAAATGGCTTCGGTCAACGGTGCCACCCAGATCCGCGCCGGCGTAATCCGCCCAGAAGTAATTGTTCCTTGCAACGGCGGCGATGGGGAAATCAAAACCAGCCAATCAGAAGGCGGATTGGCGATCGGCATGGCGGTACGCATCATTCGCCAACCCTATTTTGGCAAAATCGGCCGGGTGGTGGCGCTACCAGTAGAACTGAAGACAATTGAAACCGAAGCCAAAGTACGGGTGCTGGAAGTAGAACTGGAATCCGGCGAACGGGTTGTTTTGCCCCGTGCCAACGTTGAAATCATTGAGGAGTAACGGTTGCGGCTCCAGGTTTCGGGACTAACGTTAATAGTGTTATTCGGGATAGGTTTCAGTACCGAAAGACAGGTTGGTTGTGCCTGGTTAAAAATCCCAGTCGGTGCCCGCGAGGCGGCAATGGCAGGCTGTGGCACCGCCACCGGTACTGGACCGCAGGCGCTTGTTTATAACCCGGCAAACAGCGCATTCATCTCCCCTTTCTCAATTCAGGCTGATTATACCAAATGGTTTCTTGACACTCGCCACCAATCGCTTTTTCTTATCCGGGACTGCCGGTATCTTGTTGTTGGAGGAGGGGTGACCAGTTTTACCAATGGCAAATTTGAATACCGAACCGATAGACCAACTGCCGAACCGCTGGGAACTTTTACCCCGGTTGACATCACCGGCTATTTCAACCTGGCCAAATTCTGGCATCGTTATGCGGTTACCGGTATCACTGTCCGCTATTTCTATTCCAAAATCATGAGTTCCGAACTCAACGGTTTCGGTGCCGACGTGGGAGTCCGCTCCGCACCGCTTAAAAATCTCACCATTGGCTTGGCGGTGGTGGACTTTGGTCGAACCCTGAGTTATCGGCGGGATGTTTTCTGGCTTCCCGCCCGGGCTCGGCTGGGAATTGGCTATCAACTACCGTTGGGCAACAACCGATTCACCGGTGCCATTGATGGCTCCTACTTTTTTTACTCCCAAAAAACAGCGCTTCAGATTGGAGCCGAATTTCAACTAAATCAGTTCCTCTCCTTGCGCGCCGGCTATGACCTCGGTAACACCGCCGGCAACCTCAACTTCGGTCTGGGCTTAACCAGAAATAAAATCAGGATTGACTACGCCTTCTCGCCGCTCGAATTTAACCTCGGCGCTGCCCATCGACTGGCAATTGGTTTTGGCTACTGAGCATGGCCGGAACAGCTCAGGGGTGGTTGGATTTTGAACAACCGCTTGTCGAACTTTTTGAACGATTAGAAGAAGTCCGCGCCCTGGGCGCCCAAACAGAAATCAAAAAAATTCGGGACCAGATCGAAGAACTCAAAATTAAACTCTACGCCCACCTTACCCCCTGGCAACGGGTCCAACTGGCTCGCCACCCCCGCCGTCCCTACACAATTGACTACATTGAGCGAATCGCCACCGATTTTGTTGAACTGCATGGCGACCGGGCGTTTGCCGACGACCCGGCGATTGTTGCCGGTCTGGGGAAAATTGACAATATTCCCTTCTGCATCATTGGGCACCAGAAAGGACGCGATACCAAGGAAAAACTGGCGCGCAACTTCGGTATGCCCCATCCAGAAGGTTATCGCAAAGCACTGCGGGTAATGGAACTCGCCGCCCGTCACGATGTGCCAATTCTTTGTCTTGTTGACACCCCGGGCGCCTACCCCGGCATCGGTGCCGAGGAAAGAGGTCAGGCCGAAGCAATTGCCCGGAACATCCGCGAAATGGCCACACTGGAGGTCCCGATAATCGTCGTCGTCACCGGCGAGGGTGGTTCGGGTGGTGCACTGGCAATTGCGGTCGGAGACCGAATCCTGATGCAGGAAAATGCGGTGTACTCGGTAATCTCTCCGGAAGGCTGTGCGGCTATCCTCTGGCGAGACGGCTCCAAGGCAGAAGAGGCGGCAAAAGTACTGAAAATGACCGCCCCGGACCTGCTTTCTTTGCGAATAATTGACGAAATTATTCCCGAACCGCCGGGTGCCGCCCACCAAGATTGGGATGAAGCCGCCCGACTGCTCAAAAAAGCGGTTCTTGCCAACTACTACGTCCTCCACGCACTTCCCGGTGACGAACTGGTCGCACAGCGGGTGGCGAAATTTGCCGGGATGGGCTTATTTGAAGAAATAAAAACCTGACCGCATGACCGGGACCGAAAAAAAAGATTTTCGGAGCGGCTACGTTGCTATCATCGGCAGACCGAATGCCGGAAAATCCACCCTCCTTAACACACTCCTCGGTCAACATCTGGCAATAGTCACCCCCAAACCCCAGACCACCCGCCACCGGATTCTCGGCATCCTCAACGGAGCAGACCACCAGGTCCTATTTCTTGACACCCCGGGAATCCTTGACCCCAAATATGCCCTTCAGCAAATGATGAAACGAGAAATCACCCGGGCGCTGGCGGATGCGGATGTAGTGTTAGCGGTAATTGATGCCACCGCTCCGGTCACCGATGACCTGACCCTCGTTGCCACGCGCCCGACCGTCATCGCCATCAACAAAGTTGATGCGGTTGCTAAACCCGAGCTTCTTCCTATCGCCCAGCGCTGTGCCGAACTGGGCTTGGAACGGATCTATATGATTTCCGCCCTCCGGGGTGACGGTATTGAAGAACTAAAGACCGGCATCATCTCACTGCTACCGGTTGCCCCCCCTCTTTATCCCCCGGATATCGTCTCCATCCATCCGGAACGTTTTTTTGCCGCTGAACTTATCCGGGAAGCGATATTCACTTACTACGGCGCCGAGATTCCTTATTCCACAACGGTAATGGTGGAAGAATGGCAGGAAAAACCAGGAAGCAAGGATTACATCCGTGCGGTTATCTACGTAGAACGCGAATCTCAGAAAGGGATTATCATCGGTGACGGTGGCCGGGCGCTGAAGAAAGTCGGCTCAACCGCCCGATTGGCAATTGAACAATTTGTCGGCCGACCGGTCTACCTGGAACTCTGGGTAAAAGTAGCCAAAGGCTGGCGCCAGAATGAAAACTTCATCCGTCGGAACGTCTACGGCGCCACCTCTCCGGGTTGATTCAACTCCACCAGTACCCCACCGGCTGAACGTGGGTGAACAAAAAATGTCCTGGTGCCACCCGCCCCGGTCTGGGGTGACTGGTCAACCAGTTTCACCCCTGCTTCAGCTAACCGCTTGAACTCCGCCTCAATGTCATCAACCTCAAAACAGATGTGATGAAGCCCCGGCCCCCGCTCGGCGATAAACCGGGCAACCGGCGCATCCGATGCATCCGGCTGTACCAGTTCCAGTTTTACCCCTCCGATGTCAATAAAACCAACTGTCACCTTCCGGTGCGGCACCGTCTCCTTTCCCGCCAGTTTCAGCCCCAGTTTTTCGGTCCAGAACCGTGCCGCCTCGTCAACATTATTAACCGCAATGGCAATATGTGCCACCCTTTTTACCATTACGCCTCCCTTCGGTTAAAACCGCTAACGCATCCGGTCATATTCACCAAAAACCTGGCGTAGGGCATCGCTGATTTCACCTACGGTGGCACCGACTCGCACCGCCGCCAGAAGCGTGGGCATTAGATTCTCCTCGCTCTGGGCAACCTCCACCACCCGCCGGAGTGCCGTTGCCACCGCCGGCGAACGACTGACGCGAAACTCCTGTAACTCCTTTGCCCGCCGCGCCGCCAGCGCCTCGTCAACTTTCAACACCTTCACCGGTGGCTGAATATTGTCAGTGAATCGGTTCACCCCTACCACCACACGGTTTCCCTTCTCTACCTCCTGCTGGTAACGCCAGGCACTCTCCTCAATCTGAGCCTGGATAAAACCCTGTTCTATCGCCTTTACCGCCCCGCCCCGTCGGTCAATTTCCTCAATCAGCGCCCGCGCCCGGGCTTCAATTTCATCGGTCAAACTCTCCACAAAGTAGGAACCCGCCAGGGGATCAACGGTATCCCCCACCCCGGTCTCATAGGCAAGAATCTGCTGGGTACGCAGGGCAATTGTCACCGAATCCTCACTGGGCAAAGACAACGCCTCATCCCGCGAGTTGGTGTGCAAACTCTGGGTTCCGCCGAGAACCGCCGCTAACGCCTGATAGGCAACCCGGATGATGTTGTTTTCTGGCTGCTGGGCGGTGAGGGTAACACCGCCGGTCTGGGTGTGAAATCGCAATTTACAGGACTCGTCTGAAGCCCCGAACCGCTCCCGCAGAAGTCGCGCCCAGAGCCGTCTTGCCGCCCGGAACTTCGCCACCTCTTCCAGAATATTAGAGTGGGCGGCAAAGAAAAACGACAGCCGGGGGGCAAACCGGTCTACCGGCAGACCCCGCTCACTTACCGCCCGAACATATTCCAGACCGTTGGCCAGTGTAAACGCCACCTCCTGCACCGCGGTCGCACCCGCCTCCCGGATGTGGTAACCGGAGATGCTCATTGCATTCCACTTCGGCATCTCCTCAGCGCACCAAGCGATGATATCGGTAACCAGCCGCAACGACTGCCGGGGCGGAAAGATATATGTGCCCCGTGCCACATACTCCTTGAGGACATCATTTTGAATTGTCCCCTGGAGTTTTGCCACCGGCACGCCTTGACGCTCAGCCACCACGCAGTACATCGCCAAAAGAATTCCTGCGGTTGCGTTAATGGTCATTGATGTAGAAACTCTGTCTAAAGGAATTCCCTGAAAAAGCCGTTCCATATCCGCCAGGGTAGAAATCGCCACCCCAACCTTACCCACCTCGCCCAGCGCCTGGGGTGCGTCTGAGTCATAGCCCATCTGGGTCGGCAGGTCAAATGCTACCGATAAACCAGTCTGCCCCTGGTGCAGCAGATAGTGGTAACGGGCGTTGGTTTCTTCGGCCGAACCAAAACCGGCATACTGACGCATCGTCCAGAACCGCGAACGATACATCGTCGGCTGGACCCCGCGGGTAAATGGGAAACCGCCCGGCAACCCCTGATCCTCAAGATAGTTTTCACCCTCCCGGTCAAGAGGGGTGTAAACCCGCCGCACCGGAATCCCGGAAACGGTACTAAACTCCTCCTTCTGCTCGGGCATTTTCTCCAGTGCCGGCCGCAGCGTCTCCTTTTCCCAGCGCGCCATCGCTGCCAGCAAATCGGACCCGGGCTTTTTCTTCTTTTCTGCCATCTCTTAAAGGGGAATGCACCCGTGTTTCTTCCACGGGTTGGTCAACTGCTTTGTCTGCAGCACCTGCAAACTCTCAATTATCTTTCTTCTCGTATTCTGAAACTCAATCACCTCATCAACATAACCCAGTTCCGCCGCCTTAAATGGATTGCCGAACTTCTTCTCGTACTCCTCAACCAGCCGGCGCTTCTTCTCCTCCGGATTTGCCGCCTCGGCAATTTCCCTCCGGAAGATGATATTCACCGCCCCTTCCGATCCCATCACCGCAATCTCCGCAGTCGGCCAGGCGAAATTAAAATCGCCCCGGATGTGCTTGGAAGACATCACATCATAGGCGCCACCGTAAGCCCGTCGGGTGATGATGGTAACCTTGGGCACCGTCGCCTCGCAATAGGCATAAAGCAGCTTTGCTCCATGCCGGATAATCCCGCCGTATTCCTGGGCGGTGCCGGGCAGAAATCCAGGTACATCAACAAAAGTCACAATCGGAATGTTAAACGCATCCAGAAATCGCACAAACCTTGCCGCCTTCACCGAGGCGTCAATATCCAGACAACCGGCAAGAAACTTCGGCTGATTGGCGACAATTCCCACCGTTTCGCCATCCATCCGGGCAAACCCGATAATGATATTTTTCGCCCAGTCTCGCTGTACCTCAAAAAAACTCCCCTGGTCAACCACCCGTAGAATTATCTGCAACATATCATAGGGCTGGCGCGGGTCGTCGGGCATTATCTCCTCAACGCCTTCCACCGGACGGTCGGGCCGGTCCCGTGCGGGCATCCGGGGTGGCTTCTCCCGATTATTCTGGGGAAGATAGGTCAGCAACTTCCGGATGCGCTCCAAAAGGTCCTTGTCATCAATATCCTTAAAATGAGCCACTCCGGAAACCGCATTGTGGGTATCAGCACCGCCCAGTTTCTCCTTGGTCACCTCTTCCTTGGTCACCGCCTTAATCACCTCCGGCCCGGTGATAAACATATAACTCGTCCCCTCGGTCATAAAAATGAAATCGGTCAGCGCCGGCGAATACACCGCTCCGCCAGCACAAGGTCCCATAATCGCCGAAATCTGGGGCACAACACCTGAAGCCAGGGTATTCCTTAAAAAAATCTCCGCATAGCCCGCCAGACTCTCCACCCCTTCCTGAATCCGCGCGCCTCCGGAGTCGTTCAAGCCGATAATCGGCATCCCGACCCTCATCGCCAGGTCCATTATCTTGCAAACCTTTTCCGCAAAAACTCGGGAAAGCGTCCCACCGAAAACGGTGAAATCCTGGGAGAAAACCGCCACCGGCCGACCGTGAATCTTGCCGTAACCGGTAACCACCGCATCACCGGGAATCTTCTTCTTATCCATACCAAAATCGGAACAGGTATGAACCCGCAACCGGTCCAGCTCAACAAAACTCCCCTTATCAACAAGCAACTCAATCCGCTCCCGGGCGGTTAACTTTCCCTCCTCGTGCTGCTTCTTAATCCGCTCCTCACCGCCACCGGAAAGCGCCTGCTCGTTCCGCCTTCTCAACTCATTCTGAACATCGTCCAATTTTGCCATTATTTATCTCCGGATGGTTACCAATTAAAATGATGGTAAACCCAACTTTGCCTCTTGTCAAATAATGTTAAAATCTTTTCCCCCTGAACACAACCCGCATCCCCTTTCCAGAAAATAACCCCGGCGACTGAGACTCAAAATCATCTTGCCCCTGAAAATAACTAATCCGTTACTACCCAATTTTCCCTGCAAATTTGTCTGCGGTTTGCTACCGCTTTTCCAAACTCCATCCGATGACACCGGCAACAATCCAAAAGACAATAAAACCAGACCAGACAACCACCCCCGGGGTCACCCCGGGGGTATACCCAAAAACATCAGGACAAATTACTTAACCCATTGATTAAATAAAAGTTAAAGTGATACACCGAGGTTGTCACGTTAAAAATCACAAATCTCGGGATCTTTATGTTTTATCATCCGCCGCCCCGAACGCCAACTGGGAAAATAGGCCGGTTAATCAGAACTGGAAACCCTGCTAAAAAACCGCCCTTCTCCATTTGACCGCTCTTTGGGAAACGCTAAACTTATCTTGTGAATCTACTGTTGATTACCATCGTCATTGCAACCGCCATACCGGATGTAACCGTCCTCCGCTGGATGAGCCCGGTTCACTCCCGCCCCACCGGTTACCGGGAGTGGCATCAAAAGTCTGCCGAAAAACCCTGGCGTGTCACACCATTTAAAACAGTCGGCAACGATTTTGACCCGCGGATTGCCCTCCTCGTATCCTCGCCTCTCTATCCTGACATCGCCCCCGCAATTGACACCCTGATTGCCGATCTGGTTACCGAGGGTTACGAGGTAGCGCTCTTTCTGGTTACCGGCGATCGCCCGGAATCACTGCGCGTTTTTCTCCAACAGGAATATCGGCACGGGCTGGTCGCGGCGACACTTATCGGTAACCTGCCGGTTGCCTGGTTTCAGATAATTGACGACTGGAATAGCAACGGACGCCGGGACCCGGACGAAGGTTACGAAGAATTTCCCTGCGACCTTTATTTCATGGATCTGGACGGAACCTGGGAAGACAATCAAATCCGCTACGACACCCTTGACTCGCTCATCCCGGGTAACGACTCCATTTACGATAACCACTACGGTAACGTGGCACCAGAAATCGGCATCGCCCGAATTTTTGTCGCCACCATCGGTAACGAAGACTCGCTTATCCGGCGCTATCTCGCCCGTTGTCACGCCTATCGCACCGGTCAACTTGCGGTAACCGACCGGGCTCTCGTCTATATTGACGATGACTGGACACCCTGGGCAGCGGAATGGAACGCCCAGGTTGGTTTTCTCTACCCCAGCCGGGTATTCATCGCCGATTCCGAGCAGACCCGTGTTCTTGACTATCGTCCCAGAATTGACACCGCCGCTTATCAATGGCTCCAACTGTGCTCCCATTCCTGGCCCGGCGGTCATGCGATGAAATATAACCACGGCCGGGACTGGGATTGGTTTTACGCCAACCTGATTCCCGGACTTGACCCACAAATCTGCTTCTACAACCTGTTCGCCTGTTCCAATGTTCGCTATGTTGAACCCGGTTACTGTGGCGGGAGATACGTATTTCAGACCGCCACCGGCCTCGGTGCCATCGGTTCCACCAAAACCGGCTCAATGCTTGAATTTGGGGACTTCTACAGTCCTCTCAGTTCGGGCGTAACTATTGCCGAGGCATTCCGTCAGTGGTTTTCCCGCCAGGCAGAAGACGGTTTTGAACCCTGGGAACGTTCCTGGTTTTATGGAATGTGCCTGATCGGGGACGGATTGTTAAAACCGCGGCTACCGACCCCGGTTGCCGAACCCCGGAAACCGAAATCACCCGGCACAACATCTACCATCACCACCATTCCCCGCAAAAAAACCCTGTTTTCCGCATCTCATGGCATTCTGCGCGACGTCACCGGCAGAACGGTGTTCAGACTTAAAATGGGTGAAAACGACCTCTCTTCCCTCTCCGGCGGCATCTACTTTATCTGTCCTTATGACCGCTCCTCTACCGCGGCGGTCGTAATCCTTCGTTAGCCGTCGTTACCGGCGAACCACCATTTTAACGGTCTGCAAACCATCATCGGTATCCAGCCGGATGATATAAACCCCGCTGGCAAGTCGGCCGGTGCCCAGAAACATCTCGCCACTTCCGGCAATTCGCCGTTGGGTAACCGGTACCATCAGCAACCTGCCGGTCCGGTCGTAGAAACTGACCGTCACATTCCTCGGTCCGGGTAAATCATAGCGTAACCTCACACCTTCACCACCAGAAACGCTGGGAACAACCTGAAAAACCGGCAGCCGGGATATACTAACCATTTCAGCAGGTCCGTTTTTATCCCCGGGCACAGTGATTTTGTCTGCAACCGGTAGCCCATAGCGCCAGAACTCCAGCGTCTTATTGCCCTTAAAAGCCCAGAAGGCATTAAGGGCGTAGACAATATCGCCACCGCCTTTAACCCGCTTTTTTCTACCGGTGGAACCGATCTGAGGAATCGTATCCAGTTCGGTCCAGAGCTGTCCGACCGGGTCACCCATCCAGAATTCACAGGTATTTCCTCCCTTCAGGCTATAGATGGCACCGTTAAACCAGGCAGCAGAACCACCGTCTTTAGACTTTTTGGTCTTGCCGGTTTTACCGCTTGTAAAGGGAACACCAATTAACCGCTCGGGACGCCACTGCTGAGAATTAAGGTCAAAAGCCCATAATTCGTGATATTTTGCCTTATGGGCATACAGGGTATTAGCGCCATCATACACCAGCCAGGAACCCCGGTCCCATTTGGCACGGGAGCCGCTCGGAGCATCGGGCAATGTCTGCCATTGCCCGGTTATTGTGTTATAACGAAGAAAATCGGTCTTATATCCCTTCAACAGGTAAACATAAGGGGTATCCCCCCGCACCAGGTAAACCATATCTGTGCCACCCTTGACGTTCTTGCCCGAATTACCGGGTAACACATCCGCCAGTTGTTGCCAGGAATCACCGTTAACCCAGTACCGCCAGAAACCAAGGGTATTGTTTCCCTTGGTCGCCCAGACAAAACCACCTCCATAGCAGCCAACCGACCCCTTATAAGGTGCCCTTCCCTCTCTACCCCCCAGCCAGGTGGCAAGATTAACCCAGCTGTTACCGAGGACATCGTACCGATAAAAATCGCCAACCTTATAACCCTTGGCAGCATAAATCATCCCATTGTCCGCATCTGCCGCCAGCCATCCACCGTCCTTTATCTGGCGGCCTGAAGGAGAAGCAAGCAGTGATGCCACCTCACGCCAACCCGGAGGCCAGGTTATACCACGAGAACGAACAACCACAACACCCTCAACCCGGTCATTAACCGGATTGTTATCACCAGCAAGCCGCGTTGAACAACGCACCCCCCAAGTCCCGGTCGTAACCGCCTGCCAGTTGGTAAAACTCACTGCGGCGCTTTCTCCAGGCACCAACGTAACCCAACGTTCATCCTGATAACCGTCACCGATTACCATCCGTACCGGAAAGTTAGCCAGAACACCACCGTAGTTGCGAACCCAGACCCGGGGCTGGACTACCGCGCCAGAATCAACTGTATCAACCGGAGCAACAATTCGCAGACAACCAACATCAGGTGGCAACACCAGTACCGAATCAATCAGAAGATTATTCAGCGGTTGCCGGTCACCGGCAATGGCAACGGTACAGGCAATCGCCAGTTTGCCTATTGATTCAGCAATCCAGCTGGCAAAATTCACCAGACAGGATTCCCCCGGGTAAACCGGTGTGTTCCAGTTAACGGTACTATTGTAGCCACTGCCAATCCTGAGTCTTGCCGAAAAACGGGCAATGGTGTTTCCGGTGTTAACAAATAAAACCTGCGGGATTACTGTGTCCAGATAACCCACCGTATCACCGGGAGCAACAATCCTCTCCACGCCCATATCCGGATATGGGTAAAAAAGCCGGGCGGCAATCAAATCAGTCGGCCCAGCAACCATCGCGGTCCGCGCCGCCTGTCCAGCAACAAACACCCGGTTTGAATCGGAGGCGCAAATCGCCGCGCCAAAATCCTCCTGATTGTACGGTGAATTGTAGGTAAAAGACCAGAGCGTATCCTTAGGTACGCTATTGGCGGTAGTGTAACAGAGTACAAGCAGGTCATTTCCCCTCTGTCCTGCCACATAGATTCGCCCCTGATTATAGGCGATGTCAAAACCGTATTCGTCAACCGTGGTAGAAAATATCGCTCCCGCATTACCCCAGCGCGGAGTCAATGCCAAGTTTGCCTTATAGGTAATGATGTCAAACCGGCTGGTTGTACTCTGATAATAGGCGCCGGTAGCATACACATTCTGCGGATTGGAATCATCCAGGACCACGCTGAAAAAATAATCCTCATCATCCATCGGGTCGTTAACCCGTCTGACCGTAGGGCCACTGCCATCCGGACCGTAGCGTAAAAGTGTTGCGTCATAATAGGTGGCATCACTCTCCTCAAACCCGGCGACAAACACATAACCGTTATCCGCCACCGCAACATCAAACCCTGCGTCGTCGTAATCTAAAGAGAAGTAGTGCTCCCTTGCCCACCTCCTGGTTCCGTTGGGCAAAAACTTCATCGTCCAGACCTGGTAACTTCGGGCATCGCTATAACCAAAACCGGTGACAACGATATGACCGGAATCGGGCGAAATCGCCAGCGCCGCCGCACAGTTATCCCAGCGGTCCCAGTCAAACATTACAAAATCCGGATGCCGGTCCTGATGGCTATTAAAGGCGTTGGTGTCAAGGATATAACTCCGCGTCCATATCAGATTGCCGTTATCGGGATTGACTCTTGCTACCCAGAATGCCGAAAGAAAATGATGGGTATCGCTCACCGCCCCGCACAGATAAACATCACCGGCTTTACCGATGGCAACATCATAGGCGATGTCGTCTTCGGGTAACCAGCTCCGCCGGGACCACAACAGCGTTCCTCCCGGACTAAATTTCAGCCAGGTAATTTCCATATCGTACGGCGTTGCATATTCTGTTGCCCCAACTACAAACACATTTCCCACCGAATCCACCGCCAGGGCCTGGGCCATATCCTCCTCGCTCCCTGCCCCACCGCCCACCGAACGCACCCACAGCGTCTCACCCCACTGGTTAAATTTGGCAATTAACATATCGGTATTTCCCGCGACCTTTTCCCCGGCACCACACACATAAATATTACCGTAGCGGTCCATCTCTATGTCCGTCGCCTGATTCCAGTTACCGCTGGCAGAATCCGAACCCGGATAAATCCGCAACCACATCGTGTCCACAACTCCGCCAAAAACAAAAGCGGGGATTATCATTCCAGCCAAAATACACCAGCAGAAGATATTTTTCATCTCTGCCTCCTTTAATTTAATTGCCGCCTATTTTATTACCATCACCTTGGTTGCGGTTTCCCAAACTCTGCCCCGCTCACCGTCTACCTCTAATCGGATAAAATAAACACCCGCGGTTAATCTCGCTGTCTCCCATCGAAATTGATGCTCACCGACATCCTGACGACCTACGGCCACCTTCTTTAACATTCTACCGCCAATGTCATAAACCGCTATCCGAACATTACCGGGCTGAGGCAGAATATACCGAACCACGCCCCAATTAACCACCGGATTGGGGCTCACTATCAGCCTCACCTGCGGCAGCGCAACCGGGGCGATCGTTTGACCACTGGTGACCGGCGGGTTCAAAGGAAAATTGGCATTATAGCGCCAGAACTCCAATGTCTTATTACCCTTCAGGGCATAAACCTTACCGTTACCATAAACAAGCGCCGCGCCGCTATAAGGGGGTTTCTTATTCTCACCCAACGGAAATACATCCGCGCTCTCCGACCAGGTATCACCCAAAACATCAAAAACCCAGAACTCATTTACCTTTCCACCTTTAATCACATACACCCGCTGAAACTCCGGATCGTAGGCCATCGCTCCACCCTTTTTCATCTTCCTGCGCTTGGGGTTAATCCGGCTATCCGGAATATCTGGCATCCTGACCCAGGTATCCCTGTCCACCCGATAAACCCAGAACTCGTATGTGCTGCCCTTCAATAGATAGATCGTAGAATCACCGTCAAAGGCTATTGCACTTCCATCTTTAACGCGTTTATTCCTGTCCCCGGTTGGAATCGACTTCTTCGGTGCCCAAGAATCTCGGGCAATGTGGTAACTGTAAAAATCGGTAGTATTGGCACCCCGTGTGGCATAAACCACCATCTGATAAGGAACGTAGACCAAACCGGCACCGCCCTTTACCTTCTTATTTGTCCCGCCGGTAGGAAAATCGGCCCTCTGCTCCCAGCGGTTGCTGGCTATAGTATAACGCCAGAACTCCAGGGTATTGCTTCCCTTCAGGGCATATACATAACCCGCCGTATCCGCCGTCAGACTCGCTCCCGCCTTAAGCCGCTTTTTATTGCCACTGCGACCGATTGCCGGAATACTTTCTCGCTCTCGCCACTCCTGGCGATTGACATTAAAAGCGTAAAATTCGGTTGTGTTATTCCCTTTAAAGGCAAAAACCAGACTTTCCTGGGCAAAAGCCAGTGCCCCACCATCCTTTACCCCTCTCCCCCCAGAACCGGTGGGCACATTGGCGAGTTGCTCCCAGGCAGACACCGTGGTCACCATCCCAAAAACAGTATCATTAGCCGGCTCCCGGTCACTGGGCAACATTGTATAACACGCCACCAGATGCTCACCAATGTCCCTGACCGACCACGGAGAGAAAATCACCTCCGCTGAATCATAAGGCGCTAATGTCGGTACCTGTTGAATGTCAAAATAGAAATTGCCGATCTCCAGGCGGACCGGAAAGGTAAACGGCAACGCGCTGTAATTTTTTACCATTACCCGCGGCCGAACCACCGCATCAATCCGAAAGGTGTCCCGCGGTTGAATAATCCTGGTCACCCCCACATCTGGCGCCGAATACTTAACCAGGGCGTAATCCTCGCTTCCCTCCAGGTAGTCAAACCCAGCGACAAACACATCACCCTGCTGATTAACGACAACCGCATAAGGTTGATCGTCCTCATCAAAAGTGGCGTGCCTTGCCATCCAGACCTGACCACCGTTCGCATTGTATTTTAACGTCACCCAGTCAATGTCCCCCTCAACCGTATAAGAGTATCCGGTAATGTAGGCGTTTCCAAACCGGTCCACTGCCATTGCGGTAACGCTATCATCATCACTCACGTAGTTGTAAATCCGCTGCCACTCATTCTCACCGTCGGCGGTCAGTCTAAAAATTAGCATATCAAAATAGCCGATATTGGTTTCGGTGTAGCCCGCACAGTAAACCCCGTAATCAGGTCCAATCTGAATTTCTCCCGCTCCATCTAACCCATTTTCTCCCCAATCAAATCGGTTGACCCATACCACCACACCACTCGGTGAATACTTAATCGTTGTCGCATCATACCAGGTACCACTTTCTCCTGCTCTGCCGGTCACATAAACATTTCCGGAATCATCCACGGCCAGTGCCTGAGCATAATCGCTTTTAATTGCGCTATCAGTAGCGGTGCCATCATAACTCCTGGTCCACAGTGTCTCTCCCGCCGCGCTATATTTCACGGTAAGATAGTTAAAACGCGCTCCCGAACCCGCCCAGGAATAACCGGTAACATAAAGATTCCCATTACCATCTCGAACTAATGCGGTGGCGATATCGGTGCCATTAGCCACACCGTTATATCGCCGCCGCCAATCAACCGTACCGTCCGCCAAATAATGGACGGTGAGATAATCTCGATTCGTGCCGTTGAATGAATAACCGGTAACGTAAACCCCTCCTGCCTGGTCCGCCACCAGCGCCACCGCCCGGTCCGGACCACCGGTAGAATCATACACAACCGCCCATTCTTCCGTGCCGTCGGAGCGATACTTTATCGTAACATAATTGGTGTCCACCAGAGATATCCTTGTCCAGCCGGCAACAAATATATTGCCCATCGTATCCACGGCAATCGCCCACCCTTCATCCCGGGAACCGGCACCGCTGGCCCACCGTCTACTCCAGAGTGTTTCTCCGTCAACTGCGGAAAATTTTACTGTTGCAATATCCCGGGTATTATCGCTACCGGTGCTGAATCCGGTAAGCACAATATTTCCATCGGGAGTCATCGCCATAGCCGTTGCCTCATCCCAGCCATCCACGCCCCCATCATAACGAGCGGTCCACACCTCTATTTGCGCAGAGGCGCTGCTAATAAAAACTACCATCATAACAAAAAATACTCCCAAAACTGTTGGTTTTAAACCGGAAATTTTGTTTTGCATCTTTGCCTCCTTGCTCCGGGCCTCTTTTACTTCTGGATGTAACCCGCCAGGGGTCAGTTGACTATATTGTAACCGGGTTCCAAGAACTCATCCCCGGCTTGACCTCAAATTCATTATAACCCTCTGTGACAGAATGTCAAGGACAAATTGTAAACAACCTCCCGAGGACAGTTGACAGATCTTCCCAAAAAACTAAAATTGAGCGTGCCCAAAAAGAAACCGCTAACCGAAAAAACAAAGGTCAAAAATATCTGGCTCTGGGTAATTTTGGGGGTGGTAACTCTGTTCTTTATATTCCTTCTCGCCCGGACGCTCTCCCAGCCATCCAAAGAGGTAACAGGAAATAAAACTCCCGAACTGATTAAGCCCGACCTCGTTGCCTACACCCGGATAATCGGTGACATTACCATTGATACCACCGCTTTAAACGGCCTTCCGTCAGAATTTCGCCGGCAACTAACCCAGATTGACACGATGCTCAGCAATCGGGAATTACGTGATGCCATCGCCCGCCTGACTAAATTACAGCGCAAAGCCAGCCCGCTGGTGGTTGCCGCCACCCAGGGATACATTGGCTTCTGCTATAATGAACTTGCCCAGCCCACCGCCGCCCTTGCCGCCTTCCAACAGGGGTTGAAATCAATTGACACCACCGCAGAAACTGGTATCCGGCTGTTCAGCTGGCTCGCCTTTAATACCGGTTACCTCTTCCAACATTACGGTATCCCGGAAAGTGCCATAAAGTACTACCAGCGCAGCTGGCTGGCGGTCTCTCGTGTTCCCGCCCCCTCTTTTCCCCCGTTTACCGGTGCCCTGCTCAACAACCTGGGCGTCGCCACCGAAATGATCGGCGACACCACCGCCGCAAAAACTTTCTATCTTAGAGCCGCCACTTACATTGACACCAGCGCCGGAGACCGAACTGCCCAGCGGTTAAAGGAAAATCTCCGCCGTTGGCTGAAGTAACCTCTAAACTATCTCCCGCGGGTCAACGTCAACTCGCACCCGAATCCCGGGTCTTTTCAGCTGGGCCAAGGACAAAATTCTTCCCGGCAGGATACCGGGAGGCATTTTTATAAGCAGACGACCGGTTCCCTTTTTCCCGGGCTTGGGCAATGGACCAAAAAGCTCAACGCCGTTAACCGCCCCCAACCACTGGACCAGTTCTTCGCTGTATTCCCGGAGACGTTCGGCATTGGGGCTGCTGAACTCAATCACAACCAACCGACGGAACGGAGGAAACCCCGCCTCCCGCCGCTCTGCCAGTTCGGCATCCAGAAACCGGTGCACCGCGCCGGTCCGAACCCAGTCAATTAACGGTTCATCAGGACGATATGTTTGAACCACCAACCGGACCTGGTAACGCTGGGCTAAATGGCAGAACTCCTCCAGAAGGCGGAACGCCCGCTCGCGATTGCGAAAATCGGGCAGGGCATACTCAGTATCAAGATTAACGACGCCCAGTACCTGCAGGTTTGCGGGCAATGAACCGCTCAACACGCCGCGGGTCCCGACCAGCACCACTCCTCCCGTGACCATCTGTGGTTCCTCCTCTGCCCTCAACCCGCAATCCTGAATTTTCTTTTTCACCATCTTCACCCCGGGCGAACGATACACAAAATTCAAACCATGACATCCCGGACAACGGTCCGGTGCCTCGCTGTTAAAATTACAATAACGGCAGCTCAATGTCCCGTCCCCAACAACCACCGCCGGAACACCGCACTCTGGACAATTAATCACCGTTCCACACTCCCGACAGAAGACAAATCGGGCCAGCCCCTTCCGGTTAATATAGCAAAGTGCCGACCCGCCTCCGGCTACCGCCCGGCGCAATTCGGTTACCAGTCGGGGAGACAGCACCTCGTCACGATGACGACGCATATCAACCACAAAAACATTCTCCCGGCAAGAACCCCGGGGCAGCCGGTCCAGAAGCTGGAACTTTCGTCTTTTAATGTTCCAGTATGTCTCCAGTGTTGGAACCCGTTCACATAAAAGCACCGGACAATTTCGCTGTCGGGCCCGGTAAATCGCCACGTCTCGGGCGTTATAGCGTGGCTTCCGCTCCTCTTTAAACCCGTCCCAGTGCGCATCAACAATTACCACACCGCTTAAGTCCCGCACCGGTGCCCAGACCGCGGCCCGTACTCCGAGCACCAAACGCCGCCTTGCCTGAAGGAGGGAAAACCAGATCTGGCGTTGTTTCTCTATTTGTGGGCTGTGGTATTCAATTAAAAATTCACTAAAATATCGCCTCAATACGGGCAACCATTCTGAAATACGCCCCTCAGGAAGAAGAAACAACACCGAACCCCGTACCAGTGCCTCCTTTAAAAAACTGATTACCAACCGTTCTCTCCCCACTCCTTCCTGACAGCATACCCCCACCCCAAAGCGCCCAGCAAACCGGCCATCAAACCCGTCACCAGCCGGCTGGCACGTGTCCCGAACCAACATCTCCTCACGGACTGCTTTCCGCAGCATCTGTTGTCTGACTCCGGTCGGGATAACCAGCCCGAGTACCTCCCCCAGATGGGCAACGTAATAACTCGCCACCCAGCGGACCAGAGCAAGCATCTCTTCGATAAGAATACCCCGGGCGACCAGTCTACCTACCGGCTGCACCGAGAAAACGCCCCCCGCTGTCTGTTCTATCTGACCGCTGAGGGCAATAGTCTCCTTCACCCGAAAAACAACCCCCAGAACCTGCCTCCCCCGCAGGGGCACGCGTACACAATCACCCGGGAATAGCTCCCCAACCCTATCCGTTTCAAATGAGTAAGTCAATTCATCCAGTGGCGTACCGGGGATAACAACGTCGCAGAACATCGCGGCAACTCAATACCGGATTTTAAACCGATAACGCAGGGCATATCTGCCATCGGTAGAACGCTCCGCCAGCAACTCGTTCCGCCGGTTAAAATAGTATTCAATCAGAAAACCGGGTTGCAGTTCACCGGTAAAATTCTGGGTATACGATACATAAAGATTGCGCCCGATATACTTTCCTACCGTCACCCGCGCACCCTGTCCGGCCAGAATTCCCGTTTCAATCTCCAGATAGTCAAGACTTACGAATTCGCGCATCCTTTTTGCCACCTGGGTCTGAAAATACCCCAGCAGTCGCTCCGAAAGCAACCGGTTAACCAGTTCCTTTTGTTCCAGTGCCGAAATCTCTTCCATTGTAACATTAAGGCTCAGATAACTGAGAACCTGGGTTTCGTCCCACACCGGCGGCTCAGAACTAAAGGTGAAACTCGGCTCCTCTAAATCCCCGGTAAGTGTAAGCACAATTTTCTCCGGGGCGTTGTTTTGATTGCGCACCACAGGCAGTTCTGCTCTGATATCAAGCTGGGGGGTAAAACGGTTAACGTTATCAAAAATCAGCCTCCCCTTTACCACCCGAAGGATATGATCCAGATAGTAAATACTTCCCTGACGCACCACCAGTTCACCGGTATAAACAGCCTCTTCATTCACCTGTCGGAAAATCAGGTCGGCGCCCAGTTCAATATCGGCATCCCGGTTACGCAACCATATCCCCCGCTCACCCCGCACCCTAATGTCATAATCAACAGATCCGGTAGAGCCATTTCCTCTTCCGTTTCCGAAATCGATGGTAATCAACGCCTCGCTCACATCCACGGTGCCGGAAATCAACACCTGCTTCATTCCCTCTGCCCAACCGATTTTAATGTTACCATCGCCAATCGCATACACCCTGTTCGTTGGCACCGCCGAAACGCCGGAGAAGTTGGCGTTATACTCCAGAGACTCAACCCGCCACTGAGGGCTTAACTTCACAAAACCCTCGGCTGTCACCGTCCCCTTGGCACTCCTGCCGCTCAGTTTTTCCAGAACAACCTTTTCGCCATTAAAGGTCAACTCGGCCTGCACTCTATCCACCGTGGTGGCGATTGATGACACGAGCAGCAATCCATTGCTTACCCTTCCCCGACCGGAAAACCGCAGCTCCCCGGGGCGCCAGTTAACAGCCACCATCCCGTAAACCGTTCCCTCCTTTATATCAACATATGGTCGGGCAACAGAAAAAATCCACACCCCGGGATCAAGCAGAGACAAGTTAAGCGTTACCCCGGTTATCGCAAAAGACTTATCCCATTCCCAGGTAATATGACCGCGAATCGTGCTGGTATCCCGCTGGTGAACAAATGCCACCTCTTCCAGTACCGCCCCTTCCCGAGAAAATGCTATTCTCCCTCCCAGATATTTCAGGTTTACATCGCTGGCCGGCAGGGCAAAGTCAACGCCGGTAAAATTCATAATCAGTGTGTCTTTCCCGGCAATGTCAATATCCACCACCCCCCACAACTCGGTGTTCAGACCAACCAGTTTTTGCAATTTTCTCAGATTCAACCCGTGAACCGTGCCGATCAGCCGCGGCGATTCATTAGGACAAACGGCTAAATCCAGCTGTAGTTCCCCATCGGCGACCCGGGCTTTCACCCCCTTTATCGTCAGCAAATCTCCCCGCCAGAATATCTCACAGCTGTCGGCCAATGCCACTGTTTCCGCTTCAATAACAAACTCCATCGTCCGAACAACACACGCCATCCCCTCCGGATCAAAAACAATATCCCCCATCACCATCAGCCGCCTCAATTCATCTTCAAATCTCAGGTCAAACTCCGGTCCGGTCCAGACAAACTGCGCCGCATTCCACTCCTGTCCGGCAGCTCTGACCCCTTCACCACCAACCGCCACCCGTCCCACAAACGAACTTAACCGCTCGGGTTTAAATTCCCCTTTAAGGTCCAGTTGAATTAACCCGTTGGTAACTTCAACGCCGAACCCATTGAAACCATCAACCCGCACCAGACCCGAGACCGCCCAGGTCTCTCCCTCACGTTCCACCTCCAGCACACCATCCGCCCTTCCCTGTAAATCTTTATTGAGAAATCTGCCTCCTACCGCCAGGTCAAAATTATTCATCTCACACCGCGCCCTGATCAACCCCTGCCGGGCCACACCGATAAAGTCAAAATTGCCGGCTGGCCCGCGCAAATTCAAACCCCGCAGCTGGGCTCTGCCACCACTGTAGTTAACCTGAGCAAAAATGGTATCAACCCCGATATCCTTGGCCCATCCCCTGATTTCCATTTCCACCGAATCGGAATGTCCGTCCCACCGGGATGACGCCACCGCCTTTCCCAGAGAACCAAAAACACCATTTAACAAAATCTCCGCCGAGAGATGAAACAGAGGCAAACTTTTTTCTAACCGGTATACCGCAAGACTATCTACATCTGCCCGAGCAGAAAAACGGTACCGAATTAAATCCATCTGCCCCTGAATAAAAAACCGCCCCAGGACGGTATCACTCCCGCTTAAACTCAGATGCAACACCGAATCGCGCAGCTGGAATTTACCGGTAATCCTGGGTAATAACAGCCGTTGCCAAGACAACCCATCTGCCACCCAATTACCATCGGCGGTTCTCCTGGTGTCTTTTGTCTCAGCCGTCCCTTTAAACCATACCCGCCCATCAATCCCCACAAGTTCCTTCAGACCCACGCTCAATTCCGAAACCTGGGCAGCAACACCACCAGAGTCAAACTCCAGCACCAGACCGCCCCGGAACCGGAAAGCATCTGTCATCACCACCAGGTCTTGAACGAATAACGAATCTCCAGTAACCTTAACCCCGGCAGCAAACTGAGAAATCCTCAGACTCTCTTGAACCAGCCGCCCCTGGGCTGAATCAATGAACAGCTCCAGCCTCTCCGGAGCAGAACGCAACCTCAACGATACACCGATTGAATCCACCCGGGGCGTACCGTTCCAGCTCACCATTCCGTTTTCCACCACAAGTGTCCGGACCGTAAACCGAGGAAACCCCGGCATTGCCATCCTCTGGTCACCCCTTTTATCACCGCGCTTGCCAGTAAGATAAAACCGGGGCTCGGTAATAAACACATCGCGCAACACCATCCTTCCCATTACCAGTGCAATTGGGTCGTAGCGGAAACGCAGCTCTTTTATCACCACCGAATCCGAAGCCAAAAGTATTTTCAGACCAATAAGCCGAGGATGGGATATTATATCACCGCTGATCTCCTCGCAAACAACCTCCCCGTTGAGCTCCCGCCCCAGTAATACCAGTGCCCGCCGGAGCACAATCCGACCTATCGGCTGACGAAAAATCGCCACTCCGACAAACAGAACCCCGGCCAAAAACAACAGCCAGCCCCACCAACGCACTCTAAAACGCATGCAATACCCCAAGATACAACCTTCCCCAATCGCCTGCCGGCGGTGCCTTCAACCTTTTTCCCCAGTCCAGCCGTACCGGTCCAATCGGTGTTCGCACCCGTAGACCAACACCCGCCCCGGCTTCCAGACCACGGAGGAAAATATCTCGGGCACCCGCCACCTGTCCTAAATCCAGAAACCCAACCAGACCAACCCAACGGAAAAAATAAGGACCTCGCAACTCCACACTGCTGTTGACAATCACCGGACCATAACGACCGCTGCTGACACTGTCCGGTCCTATTGCCCGGTCCGGATAACCACGAAGATTGTTCCTGCCGCCCAGGTAAAACTCCTCGTAATAAGGAACCGCGGTTGTACGACCATAGGGGAAAACTCTACCCGTCACAACCCGCGCGGCAAACACCACCACCTTCCCAAAAGACTGATAGCAACGGGCATCAACCACCCCCCGCACAAAATCATTGTCGCCAAGAAACGGACCACCCGCCACTTCCAATCCGGGTTGGATATAAAAACCGTGCTGGGGTTCAAAAAAACTGTCGCGCGAGTCGTAGGCAAGACTCAACGCCAGTGAGTTGGTTATACCTCGGCCGGTATCGGCCACCAGGCGGAGCCGATTAAAAAACCCCAGCCGCAACTGGGGCAAAACATCACGGCTCATTCCGGTCTCAATTCCATACTCCCGTTGCCAAGTAGAATCCAGACGTTCATAATAAAAAAACGGATGGCTCTGAAAATCAACCCTCGCCCATAACAGGTATGGCACCCGCCAGGTGATATCAAAGTTCAACCGGTAATTTCCGCTCAGGTCCGGACTGAAAGAACTACCCGCCACCAACCACTGTCCCCGATTGGCAACGTTGTTGTGCTCCCATTCAACCTCCAAAAGCGCCCGACTGGGTGGAGTCTGAAATCCGATACCGAACGCCACCCCCCGTTGTTCCTGTTCCACCACATCAAATCTTACCAGAACACTGTCACTAACAGAATCGGTTCGAAAAACGTAAAACAGTACCCGGGAAAAAAGCTTCGTCGCATAAAGCCGGCGTTGCGCCTCTTCAAGCCGCCGCCGGGAAAACCGTTCCCCGGGTTTCACCTCAATGGTGCGCCGAACTGTCACCAGCGCTGTCTTGCGGGCACCCCTGACCGCGATATCTTTAATATAACAAACCGGTCCCTCGTCAATTAAAAATTGAACCACGACACCATCGTCTCTGTATTCCAGGCTATCGGTAATGTGAACAAAGGGGTACCCGGCGTTGAGATAAAATCGCCTTAACGCCTCTTTGCCCGCGGTCACCTGACCGGCAGAGAAATAATTACCCCGACCGAATGACAAAAGCGGCTCCAACCGGACGCGGGAAAACGAACGGTTGCCCTCCATCACCACATCATCCACCCGGGCCCGTTTTCCTTCATTGATATGAAATGTTACCACCGCCCGACCTTCTTTAATCCCGATTTCCTTATCCACCGCAACCGCCAAAAAACCATGGCCCTGATAAAACTCCTCTAATATTCTAACATCCTGCTCCAGTAACGCATCGCTTATCGGCCGGTGCGGTTTAACCTGCACCAGCTGTAGCAACAGTCGGCTGGAGAAACTCCTGTTGCCTCTGAATTTAACCGCTCCCACCATCATCGTCCCTGCTGACTGGCTGATGAGCAAAAAGAAGGCAATAAAAAAGTTCACACTTAAAAGGTAATGCTGTTTTTCTTGCCCCTCACGGGACTCTTCCTGCGCCGGGTGAACTTCTCCAGCTCCACCGCCCAGAAAAGCAGCCCGCTTAACCCGAGACTAACGGTTAAATCCCGCAAAGAAAGCGGAGAGGTTCGGAAAACTATCTGTAATAAGGGCAGATAAATTACCGCTAACTGCAACACCAGCGTGAAGACAAAAGTCCCGACCAATGCCCAGTTGGAAAATATCCCGATTGAAAAAAACGAATACCGCTGAGAACGCAGGGCCAGCGATTGAAAAAGCTGCGCCATTGTCAAGGTGGTAAAAACCATCGTCTGCCAGCCCGGATTACCCGAACGCCACCCCCAGTAGCCAATGCCAACCGAGATTAAAGCCATTACCAGCCCGGACCAGATAATATTCACCGCCATACCGTGGGCAAAAATACTCTCCTTAGGACTCCGTGGTGGCCGCTGCATCACATCCGGCTCTGGCGGTTCCACTCCCAGTGCCAACCCGGGCAGGCCATCGGTAATCAGATTGATCCAGAGTATTTGTAATGGTGTCAGCGGAAAAGGCATCCCGAGAAACGGAGCGATAACCATTGTCCATATCTCTCCCGCATTAGAAGAAAAGGTGTACCGGATAAACTTACGAATGTTGTCATAAATCGCCCGGCCCTCCTTTACCGCAGCAACAATCGTCGCAAAATTGTCGTCCAGCAGAACCATATCACTTGCCTCTTTCGCCACATCGGTGCCCATAATTCCCATCGCCACGCCGATATCCGCCTTCTTCAATGCCGGTGCGTCATTAACACCATCACCGGTCATTGCCACCACCTCACCCTGATTCTGCAGCGCCTGAACAATTTTTAACTTGTGTTCCGGAGCCACCCGGGCATAAACACCGGTTTTCCGAACCACTTTCTCCAACTCCTCAATAGACATCTTCTCCAGTTCACTTCCGGTCAACCAGTGCGCCCCTTCCCGAGAACTGACGATTCCGATATCGGTCGCAACAAACATCGCGGTCAAAGGATGGTCACCGGTAATCATCAGCGGTCTGATCCCGGCTTGCTGGCAAATCGCCACCGCATCCTTCACCTCTGGTCGCGCCGGATCAATCATCCCGCTCATCCCAACGAAACAGAGATCACGCTCCAGCACCTCCCCGCCATTCGGGTCTTCATCATTATCCAAAGGTCGAAAAGCCACCCCCAGCACCCTCATCCCGTTGGCGGTAAGACTGTTCAGAACCTCGGTTATCTGCCGGCGCCACTCCTCACCCATCGGCTCCATTCTGCCCTGAACCAACACCGAATTGGAATGCGCGAGAAGAATATCCACCGCCCCTTTGGTAAACAGAAACATACTTTTCTTCGGCCCGAGCTCCGCTAACGTCCTGACGAGCCGGACCTCATTCTCCCCCCGTGGCTCACCCCTCAACCGGTGCACGGTGCTCATCCTCTTTCGTTCCGAAGAAAACGGCACCTCCCCCACCCGCGGCAGCAATCGGCGCAACTCATTCGGACTAAAATTAAACTCCTCCGCTACCAGGAGCAAAGCCCCTTCGGTTGGATCGCCAAGAACCCGGGAGGCTTTATTATTACCCTGCCCGTTATTTCCCTGTAACACCGCATCATTACAAAGGGCACCACCGGCAATTAAAAGCAAAAACTCCGGTCTGGACGCCGCGGCGAAAACCGGTGGCGGGCTCTCCGGAATCACCATTAAATCCAGCCGCTCCCCTACCACATCCAGCATGGTTACCGTCATCTGATTCTGCGTCAGGGTACCGGTTTTATCCGAACATATCACCGTCACCGACCCCAGCGTCTCCACCGCGTTCAACCTCCGGATTAACGCCCGGCGCGCCAGCATCCGCCGGGTCCCCAGCGTCAGAGCAATGGTCACCACCGCCGGCAACCCTTCCGGAACCGCGGCCACCGCCATTGACACCGCGATGAGAAACATATCCCGGAAACCTTCGCCCCGCAGCACCCCGAGCACAAACACTACCACAACAATAATCCCTACCGCCAACGCCAATTCCTGCGCCATTCGCTCCAGACGTTTCTGTAACGGGGTTGGCTCCCGCTTCACCGTCTGCAGCATCTCGGCAATCTTCCCCAGTTCACTGCGCATCCCGGTCTCGGTAACCACCATCCGCCCCCTACCGGCAACAACCGCTGTTCCCATAAACGCCATATTCCTCTTTTCCGCCAGAGGAATATCTCCGTTTTTCGCCTCAAGCGTTGCGCTCACCTTATCAACCGGCTCCGATTCACCGGTAAGCGCCGCCTCCGAGACCCGCAGATTTACCGCCTCCAGAACTCTTCCGTCGGCAGGAACTTTTGTCCCCGCCTCCAAAAAAATAACATCCCCGGGTACCAGTTCCCGGGCAGAAATCTCTTTCACCACCCCGTCCCGCAATACCCGTACCCTCGGCACCGCCAGCTTCTTCAACGTCTGCATCGTCATCTCGGCCCGATACTCCTGAATGAACCCGAGCACCGCATTGAGCACCACAATCACAAAAATTGCCCCCGCATCCACAAATTCACCCAGAAATATGGAAACCACTCCCGCGACCAGCAGTATTATTACCATTATTGAGGTAAACTGACCCAGGAGAATCGCCAGGGCGGTCCTTCCCTCTCGCTCCTTTAACTCATTTCTTCCCAGCTCCTGGAGCCGGCGCCGCGCTTCTGTCTCACTTAAACCCCGGTCCGGATATGAACCAAGCTCTGCCAGAACCTGTTCGGCGCTTTTAACTTCCCACTGACTCATCTTCTCACCGCCTCAGTGCCGAAAGTCACTCGCTGTGGTTCAACTTCACAGCGAAGCAATAACAGACCAATTGACAACGGCCGCAAGTAATTTGCCGTCCAACGCTTCTCCCCTAACTGGCGGAACTTATACCTTCCCCTCTGACTTTATCTCCGCCTTTTCCTTCACCGCCTCAGCAACCACCGCCAATGCCCCCAGAATCCCGCTCGCCTCATAAGGCACAAACACCTTTGTCGCCTTGCCTTCTGCCATCTTGGTCAACGCCTCCAGATACTTGATCGCAATCAGGTCCCTGGTCGGATTACCCTTATGAATCGCTCCATAGACCCTTTCAATCGCCTGCGCCTCACCTTCGGCAACCGTCAACAACTTATACTTCTCCGCATCTGCCACCCGTTGAATCGCGGCCGCCTGCCCTTCCGCCTCCAGAATCCGCGCCTGCTTCTCACCCTCCGCCTTCAGGATCGCCGCCTGCCTTACGCCCTCCGCCTCCAGAACTATCGCCCGGCGGTCTCGCTCCGCCTTCATCTGCCGGTGCATCGCCTCGGTAACATCCGCCGGCGGCTCAATCCGCTGTAACTCCACCCGGGTGACCTTCGCCCCCCACTTATCAGTCGCCTCATCCAGAACATCCCGCAACTTGGCATTAATCCGCTCCCGGGAAGTCAACGACTCATCCAGGGTTAAATCACCGATTACATTACGCAGGTTTGTCTGAGCCAGTTTAATTGTTGCCAGACGGAAGTTCGCCACATTATAAAGCACCTTTACCGGGTCGGTAACCTCATAATAGACAATTGCATCCACCGTTACCGTCGCATTGTCCTTGGTAATCACCTCCTGCGGTGGCACATCAACAACCTGCTCGCGCATATCAACCTTAATCAAGCGCTCTAAAAACGGAATGATAAAATTCAACCCTGGATGAACCAGTCGCTGATACTTACCCAACCGCTCAACCGCTCCCCTTTGATAGGGACGGACAATCTTCAGACCCAAAAGCGCCCAGATAAAAAGAAAAATTAAAACCACGATCACCAACGCCGGCATCATTACCTCCTTTGTTCTAAAGGTTCAACTATCAACCGGGTACCGTCGACCCGCACCACCTTGACTTTTACCCCCTCCTCAATCGGCACCCCTGCCTCAGCCCGCCACTCCTCACCGGTTACCTTCACTCGTCCCGCTTCCGGAGGATTAATCGCCTTCACTACCACACCAACCACCCCGGACAACCGCAAAGCACCAACCGGTTCTGGCTCCGGTTTCGTAATTTTCTTGCCAATCCACTGGGCAAGGAAAACCCCCAGCCCGGAAACCACCAGAAATATGCCGTAATGCACATACGGATTGGAAACAAAAAACGCCACAACCCCGGCAACCACCGCCCCCACTCCAAACCAGATAATCACCAACCCGGGCACAACCATCTCCAGGGCGGCAAGAACCAACCCGATACCAATCCAGACCGCGGGCTTCAACGCAGGCATACTTGCCTCCTTTTACTTATTACCATCACCCATTATAATGCCCGTTCCATGATAAAAGTCAAGACGATTTTACCTCTGGTTTGCCATTTTATGTCACTCTTAAGACCCCGAAAAAACAAAAAATTAACCGGCCAATTTTCACCCATTCATACAACACCTGAAACAGCATGCAGTTAGAAATACAAATCCCTTTCCGGGGGCATACCCCGGGTTACCCCGGAAGTCATCTCTGGGATCGGCTCAATCCCGGCGCCACTCCTATAATCCATTAACGAAAAAAGAGTAACCGAACTATTAATTGTTACCAACGAGAAGAAAAATGGCGCTCTGGTACTTTTGAACCGCCAAAGTGTTAAAGATTTATCACAAACGCTTCTATCAAAAGATGGGGTAGTTAGAATTTAACCCGGCCTACTCCGAATGATTGCTAAAAAGTACATAAACCAGTAAACACAAAAAGTAATTAACCCCTTAAGTTGCTTTTGTGGATGTTATTATTGACTTCATAATATTCTGTAAAATAAGCATAAATGGAAGCAAGAAAGTGG
>FMJZ01001895.1_pt1 | contig 49707 bp, 57 predicted proteins | sample 1987881 | NCBI WGS metagenome assembly FMJZ01 (sample SAMEA4378227, study PRJEB15110) | soil metagenome | biome: soil; feature: Field; material: Soil | place: India | collected 2015-03-11 | depth 0 m
CAATCATCGGAATAATAGCCATAATAATCGGAATTTGGGGGCTCCTTTAACTATCCCCTTTTTTAATTGGATTCTTACTCAGCTATCGTGGGGCTAAATTGTCCATGGAAAATTCTTCTGTATTTGAACACTTGCTTAAACCATATGCGTGTGCATCACGCTCATTTCTCAATAGAGATTCATAAGAAAATCTTATGGTAGCCCGGGGGAGATTCGAACTCCCGTCAGGGGCTCCAGAGGCCCCCATGCTTGGCCGCTACACCACCGGGCTCCGCTTTTTCAAGCATTTAAGCCAACTTCCACGGTAATAACTTTAACGTTTGTATTTTAGTATGAAGATTCCTGTTGTGGCTTGGCATCCGGAGCATATATAGAAGAGGGTTTCAAAGCTTATTTTTGTGGCAATCACTGTGGATAACAGTGCTGCTGCTTCTGTGATGTCGTATACAGATTCAAACATTCCTAGAACTGTGCCCCTCTTTTTCTCGTCGCCTAAATCAACTACTAAAGCCAACAGTGATGGACGCTGCAGCGCATATGAAATTCCAAAGAAAAACTCGATTATGTAGAGGCCCACCATGTTTGGAACGTAAATGTAGCTTAAGGAGCATAGGGCCCCCATTACGACTCCAACAGAGAAAATTCGCTCTTTCCCATAAACGTCGGCAAGTCTTCCCGCCACCACTTTGAATAGGGCGGCTACAAGGCAGAAAACAGCGTATAATAAGCCTATATCCATGATTGATGCTGAGAAGCGGTTAATGACAAATATGGGGTAAACTGGACCTAGCAAGCCGACTCCTAAAGAGTATAGGGTACTCAAAGCTAAAGCAAGCATTAGCGTTTTGGATGGTTTCAGCATGGGATTTTCCTCCCATTGAAACCGCGAATACACTGTCTGTTTCTAGCATGCTCATTTCGGGGTCGGCTTGCCTCCAAACTGGTAAAAAATCCAGTTTAAGACGTCAAAATAAACTTTTTGCGAAAAGAAGATGCCCTTTCACATTTTATTCTTGGCTTAGAATGACATGAATGCGCAGTTATTTTGTCACAAGAACCGGGCATGGAGCGTTTCTTATGACTCCTTCGCTTACACTTCCGAGAATTATCTCTTTTATTCGGCTTATGCCTCTGGCTCCCATAACAATTAAGTCGAAATCGCCTTCTTCAGCTGCCTTAACTATTTCATGGGCAATGTGGCCCTCTTTAAGCAAGGTTTCCACTTTAACGCCTTCAGCCTCGGCTCTTTCTCTGCCTTCAGCTAAAATTCTGGTGCCCGTCTCCTTCATGGCTTCAGCCACCCTCGAATATTCAACTGGAGCCATTATTGGAATTCCAGGGGTGAAGGTTGCGGGTTCCGGCGCCACCACGGGTCTTACGCCGACGGAGTAAACGTGGATTAAGGTGAGTTTTGCAGCGAACTTTTTTGCTATTTGTATGGCAATGTCCAAAGCTCTTATGGAATGTTCAGAACCGTCTAGGGGAACAAGAATCTTGGCGAACAATTGGGTTTTCTCCACGATTTTCTATTCTGCCGTGTCCTTAAATATGTTTTGAATTTATCGCAAACTTAGTTTAAAAATAAATGCGGTTATAGAAGTGAAAAGTCTGTGGATTTTATCTTTCCTTTCCCATCTATGACAACTTCAAATTTTTCCGCCCAAGGATGTCCTTCAAGGTCTATGGGACATGTGCCCCTGACAACCCAGCATCCGTCCCTCTGCTCAACTGTGGAAACTTCTATCCTTTCAGTGTTCTTCCGTTTCTTGAGAAATTCAACAGCTATTTCCATGGCGTCCTTTTCCATCAAAACCTTCATTTCAGCGCATCCCTTTTTCGCCCCTTTATTTTCATATGGCTGGCATTAAGGGTTATGAATGAAAAATCTTTAGCATAGTTAAACATGTGCCTTTTTCCGCATATATCCGCTGAAAGGCTCAAAATGCAAATGCAAAATGTAACGTAATGCGATAGATTCAAATGTCGTTAAAACAGTTTAACTTTTAGAAGCTTATGGAAAGCAAATTTGTAAGCGAGAGAAAACGCATAATCCTCCACGTGGACATGGACCACTTCTTCACAGCCGTGGAGGAGAGAGAACGCCCAGAATATAAGGGGAAACCAGTCATCGTTGGAGCAGACCCGAAAGGGGGAAGGGGCAGAGGTGTAGTGAGTACATGCAACTATGAAGCCCGCAAATATGGCGTAAGATCCGGCATGCCCATCTCAAGGGCTTGGAAACTCTGTCCGCAGGCGGTTTATTTGCCAGTAAACTATGAACTTTACGTTAAAGTTTCAGAAAAAATAATGACTATTTTGAGGAAATATGCAGACAAATTTGAAAGTTGGGGCATAGATGAAGCCTTTTTGGATGTTTCCTTAAAAGTGAAGGATTATGCTGAAGCTGAAAACCTAGCCCGCCAAATAAAGCGGGAAATCCTAGAAAAAGAGGGGCTTACATGTTCCATAGGCATAGGTCCCAACAAGCTTGTAGCCAAAATAGCAAGCGACCATCAAAAACCAGACGGCTTAACCGTTGTCAAAGAAGAAAATGTGGAACAGTTTCTTGCACCCTTGCCAGTGCGGAAACTCCTCTGGGTTGGTCGCAAGACGGAGCAAAAACTGCGGGCTATGGGGATAAAAACTATTGGGGATTTAGCCCGCTACGACCCAACAGTGCTCGCTGAGGCTTTCGGCGTCATGGGCACCCAACTCTATCTTATGGCGCATGGAATAGACAAAAGCGAAGTGGAGGAGCGAAGTGAAATAAAATCTATAAGCCGCGACACAACCTTCGAAGAAGACACCTCCGACTTTAACCTAGTCCTAAACACGCTGAATAGGCTTGCAGAAGAAGTCCACAACGACCTCATCAGACAGCAACTATCCTTCAAAACAGTCACGGTGCGGGTTCGCTACGAAAACTTTGAAACCCACACCCACAGCAAAACATTACCCTTCATAACAAACCGGCTACAAGACATCCAAAAAACAGCAAAAGAACTCCTACAAGACTATCTGAAACCAGAAAGAAAAATAAGACTCATAGGCGTAAGAATCTCAAACCTCATATCAGCGCAAAAACAAAAAACTCTAGAATTAGCAGATTAAAGCGATTCAGTCTTCTTTCGTATGGTTTATGCGGTTTAGGAGGAAACTCTTATATGGAGCTTTAAAGGGTATATGATGGTCGTGCAAGGCTGCTTTTCATAAGCGGTTTTTGCATAGTATAAGTAAAAGGAGTTGAATAGGCGAAATGTCAAGTAGAGAGATGCACAAGGCAGTTTGTTCTGATTGTGGCGCGGAATGCGAAGTTCCCTTCGTTCCAGACCCAAGCAGACCAGTTTACTGCCGAGAGTGCTGGATGAAGAGAAGAAATCAGAGAAGAAGGTATTAGTTTTACGTTTAACCCTTTCATTTAACCTATATTTTCCACATTTTTACCATCCAATGTAATAGTTAAATAGAAAGAAGTGCGCTTCTCTAATGTGGGATTGTTTATGAGCGAAAACAAGACTTTGATAGCCTACGCCACTAAAGGAGGTGCAACTGAAGAGGTTGCCCTCAAAATTGCAGAAGTTTTACGGCAAAAATATGGATTTGAAGTTGACATTGTTAACTTAAGGAAGAATCAACATCCAGACATTTCCCCATACAAGAATGTTATTGTTGGAAGCGGCGTTAGAGTCCAGCGAGTTTACAAAGAAGCGGTAAGGTTTCTGGAAAAGAACGATTTTGAAGGAAAAAACGTTGCACTTTTCATTTTATCCTTGGAAGCTGGAAATCCGAAGAGTTATGACAATGCCGTGGCAAAGTACATTAAAAAGTTGTTGGAAAAATATCCCCACGTGAAGCCTATTGCAACAGAAGCCTTTGGAGGAAGAATGAAAGTTTTGGGCTTCACGGTGGCTGATGCACGGGATTTTGGCAAGGTTGAGGCTTGGGCGGAGAACTTGGGAGAAAAACTGCTGGGCAAAGCGTAGCCTTAACTGTGCAGTTTAAACTCCCATTGGCACCATAAATCTTTTGGATGGGAGTCTGGCGGGCAGACAAGACAGTTTACTTTAACCCTTTGGTTTAGGGTTTCCGCAAAATTTCTGAGGTAGCCCCATCTAACCCTTTTGCATGGAAACTCGTCTAAACCCTTTTTCAGCCTAGCCTCCTGTGTTCTGCAACGGTTTATGCTTAGAACGGCTTTGTCTGCTGAAATTTCCACTGTTTTGAAGGGTTGGTCTAAAGCCCAACTTGTCAAGCGTGAAAGCCCCATAATCGTTGGGATATTCGGGTTTTCGCCAGTGTCAAACATTTTCTGTAGGCCTTTGGCTTCTATTGCCGCCATGGCTTCCCAAACTTTTGCATCTATTTGGGTTGCCGCCTCTGTTCCAAACTTTTTCTCTATTTCAAGGAAGTATAATCCGTCAACCCGCCAAAGATTTCTAATTTGAAGGAAGAAATGGTCGAGAAGTTTGTCCATGGGCATTTTAGCCAACATCCCGCGGTCTTCGATGCTTCCAAGGGGGTATTCAGCCATGATATTTTCACCACGCAGTATGTGCACCGTTTAATCTAAATAATCTTTGGCTTAATTGCGCATGAAAAAGCAGCAGAGACAAGTATTGTTCTAAAGTGTAGCATTATATGTTGCGCTTTCTTTGTTGCATTTAAACTGTAAGGGGATGGAATCTTGAAAAAAGCATATGTTGTTTTTGCAGCATTAGCAGCAGTTGCCATAATTCTAAGCGTTGTGGGCGCTTTGATTTTCTATTCACGTTTTCAGACATACTCGGAGAGCTTTGAAAACGGTTTTGGAGAGTGGCATGCAGACGCGGATGTTCCTGAAGACCCAAATAATCCGGGGCAGCCTGTGGAATGGCACATCAACCACGTGACAAACGTTTCGCATTCCGGTCAATATTCTCTTGAGTTATTCATTGATGGGCGACAAGATGATGGAACCGTTTGGATAGAAAGGAGAATAGAGTTAAAGAAACGTTCGCAGGTCAAGGTTTCCTTTTGGCTTTACAACGAGCAAGAGAGTTTAAACACCAGAGCCGTTGTATGCGCTTATGTCGGCGCTGAAAACCCTGAAGTTGAAGAGAACTTTTATGTTCTAGGGTCTGCCGACGAGGTTGCGGGATGGAAAAACTATGCCTACACAGCGATTATTGACGCAGATTCCAGTGGAGAATTTTGGGTTGCCGTTGGAATTTCGGTGCGTTGGGAAACCTACTTAACCTATCACATAGACGATGTTGAAATAGAAGTTTTTGAGCCTTTTCCTTAGGCAATGGAAAGCCGCAAGGTTTAATATTAGACGATGCAGAATCAACTTTCATTTTGTTAGGGCTATAAGCATGTGAAAAGGGAAGCGGCGAACCGGTTTGGAAGAGTTAATAAAAACAGTGATTCTTGGCGTTATTCAAGGCTTAACCGAGTGGCTTCCCATATCAAGCAGTGGACATCTGGAACTTGCTGAAAGGTTTTTGGGATTAAATGTTCCCTTGGTTTTCGATGTCATATTGCATGTTGGAACTTTAATGATCATCCTAGCCTTCTTCAAAAGCGATGTTAAAGGAGTTCTTTTAGCCTTCATGCGTTTAGACTTTAAAACGGATTATGGAAGGCTTATACCGCTCATCATCGTTGGAACGGTTCCTACAGCGTTTATTGGACTGGTTATCCACACCTTTTTTGAAGAAATCTTACAAGAGGTCTTAACTATAGCAGTGGCTTTTATTGCCTGTGGGACGGTGCTTTTCTCTGCAAAAGCTGGGAGAGAGGAAAAAGGCGAAATAGGCTTTTTTGAGGCTTTCCTTGTGGGTGTGGCTCAAGGCATAGCCGTAATACCTGGGCTTTCTAGAAGCGGGTTAACCATTGCTACAGCGCTTTTGCTTGGAATTCGGAAGGAGAAAGCTTTCAAGTTTTCCTTTCTCCTATCGGTTCCAGCTGTAATTGGAGCTTTAGCCTTAACCCTTTACACAGAGTTTGATAGACTGGCTTTTTCAGGTTTCGGTTTTGTTGAGGTTGCTGTTGGAATGGTTGCAGCGCTGATTGTGGGTTATTTGGCTTTGAAGCTTCTTTGGAAAGTGCTTGTGAAGGGAAAATTTCATCTTTTTGCGTTTTACTGTTGGATGCTCGGAATATCTCTAATAGCGGCTCTTTTCTTGGGCGTTTTATAGCCATTTAGGCTTGCCTGAGAGAAATTCCGTTAAAAACTTTGCGAATTCGCCGTCCTTCTGGTAGGTTTCAGCTATTTCCTCGTTCACAAGGATTTTGAATCCGCTGTTTAACACTTGTGCGATTTCTTTGGCTACGCCAGCGTTTCTTCCCCCATCCTTAAGCCTTTCGCCGAGCAGTGCCACCGCATCTGTATGTTTTCTTCGAATTTCCACAACCCATCTTCCATCTTCAATGTAGGGTCCTGAAACCGTTTCGAGGCTGCCCGTGTGTTTGTCTAGAAAGTTTTTGCATTCCTCTGCCTTTTCTAATGGTGGTCCAAGATGTTTTTTCACTGGCGGAAGGAGGCGGCTTTCAACCTCAAATATGAAGGCGTTTAGGTTTTCCTCGTTGCTCCATGAGGTGCAACGCAACACGTTGAAATCGTTTAATTGCAGAAGCTTTGCCAACGAACGTTGAGACTTGTAAAGCTGCCCCCATAAGATGTCTGGAACTGCTTCTACTTTCCCAAAGACGACAAAAATCAGTGCTGAGCCGCGGGTTTTCAACGTTTCCCTTAACTTTTTCAATGCTAAAGCCTTTGTTTCCTGCGGATAAAAGAATTTTAGACTTGGCTTTTCTAAGAAGGCGCGGGCTGCCGCTACAAAAGTGTAAAGTTTTTGGGGTTGCACTGCTGAAGCCACGTTTCTTCCCTTGTCAACTGGGTCGATTATGACTAGGGGTTCATTAAATAGTAACGCCAACTCGTCTTCCCTATCCATATAATGGTTTTCTATGTCTATGACGATTCGCTGTTTATGCTGTGCAAACGCCTTTAACACGTTTACGAAAGACCCGTAATGTATAACCAAAAGCTCGCAAAGATATCCGCTGAAGCCTCCAACCTTGATTTCTGCACCGTAAACCCCTATTCCCTTCATAAACTTCTTTATTAGACGGACTTCGCTTCGCATTTGCCTGTTTAACCGCTTATTAGCATAGTCCGTGTGGTATGGCGTGCGGTCTGTGGCGCTTAACCACTCTCCAGGCTTGGCGTCATAACATGGCACTATGTTAACTCGAACATCGTCAACAAACGCCTCCAAATAAGGGTGTTCTGCAAACCTTGCAACTTGCCTTGCGCCTTCTGTAGCTTTTCTGGCTATTTTTAGGGCGATTTCCCCAAGGGATTTTCGAGGCATGCTTGTCGGCAAACGCATGAAAATGTCTATGTCTGGTTCCTCGCTGAGCCAAGTGTCTTTGGCTACAGAGCCTTCCAATCGCACTTTTGCTTCAACGCCGAATTCCGCCATGACAGAAGCCACTTTTCCCTCCAGCTCTTTTGCTAAAGCCTCTATTTTCGCCCTCTCTTCATTTTTTGGACTAACCCCATCCAGAACAGCGTTGCAAACTTCTTCCAGTTCCTTCAGCATAAACCTAGCCCTTTTTCACTCTTATTTTTGTGGACAGTACTCCCTAAGTGTAGAATATATGGGTCCTTTTGGTGTTAGGTCGCTTCTCTTAAGCCTTAAACAGTTAACCCTCACAACTCCAAACTCAAAGTTTATGTTTTCCTGAAGGCATTTTGCAAGTTCAGCCTTGTTTCTTCCAGACTTTACTCGAGCAATAGTTAGGTGCGGACTGAAGCCCTTAGAGTCTGGAGCAAAACCCAAACCGCGCAATTGGGGCTCTAGCTGGTCAAAGATGCCTCGCAACTGGTTGGCGCCTTCCCTTATCCCAGCCCAAACAACCCTCGGATAACGCAGGTTTGGAAAGGCTCCCACCCCTTGAAGTTTAACGTCGAAAGGCGTGAACTGGATTTTTTGCATCTGCCCATAGATTTTGTCAACCATGTTTGGCGTTATGTTCCCCAAAAAACGCAGTGTTATGTGAATGTTCTGTGGTTCAACAAGCTTCAAATCAGCGCCAGTTTCAGCCAAAACTTTCTGCATTTGTGTTATCCTTTCCAAAACATGGGCGCTTTCAATGTCAAAGGCTATGAAGCTTCTTATCATTTCTGGCATTAAGCATTCCTTCGCATATTTTAGCCTAAACCTTTCATAAATGCTTTTAACATTAAAGAACATTGCTATTAGAAGGGCTTTGGATGGCAAGTGAAAAATTAGTTGTGGGCTTAGCTGGAATGCCTGGAGCTGGAAAATCCGTGGTGGTTAACGTTGCAAAGGCTATGGGCTACGGGGTTGTTGTCATGGGCGACGAAATCCGAGAAGAAGCCCGACGGCGAGGTTTAGAGTTAACTCCCGAAAACCTTGGACGTATCATGCTTGAACTGCGACGCCTAGAGGGTGAGGCTGTAATAGCACAGCGATGTATCCCAAAAATAAAGGGAAGGACCGAAAACAAGGTCATTGTTGACGGTTTAAGAAGCCTAGCCGAAGCTGAAGAGTTCAAAAGGGTTTTTTCAAAATTCACACTTGTCGCTGTGCACTCTTCGCCAGAAACAAGGTTTAAACGGCTTTTTCATAGACGGAGAAGCGACGACCCTAAAAACTGGGAGATTTTCCGAGAGAGGGACATGCGGGAACTAAGCGTTGGATTAGGAAACGCTATAGCCTTGGCTGAGTACATGATAGTGAATGAGGAAGGTTTAAGCGTTGCTAAAGGAAAGGCTGCAGAAATTTTAAAGAGGATTGAGGAGAAATGGATGAAGTAGAAGTCCACATTGAAGCTGAAATAAACCCTACGGAATCTGAAGAAAAAGTGAAAAGGGCTGTGGAAAACGTGTTCGGCAACATACAAGTGCAAATAAAGCCTCTGGCAAAGGGAAGCCTACTAACAGCAGAGGCAAAAGGACTTGAAGCACTAACAAAGCTTTACAATTTGCTGCGGAGGGAACGCATCCGCGACGCCGCCAGAGGAGCCCTCTTTGAAGGATTAAGCGGAAACACCATAACCTTTTATCTGAACAAGCAAGTTGCATTTTCGGGACACTTGTCCTTCTCTAAGGCTGTTGCAGAATCGCCGCTTGGACCCATAAAAGTGCAGGTTAAATGCGACGACCCGAGGCAGCTGATTGATTGGCTTGCCCCCAAAACGGTTTAAGGCGGTAAGTATGAGTTTGGAAAAAGTTTACAACTACATCGATGCGCATGAAAAAGCCTTCGTTGAAGACCTTGTTAAACTTGTTAGACAGCCCAGTGTTTCAGCTAAAGGCGAAGGCATAACTGAATGTGCAAAACTTGTTGAGGAAATGATGCGGGAAACTGGACTTTCAACAAAAATCCTCGGCGGGAAAAAGGGAAATCCAGTTGTTTATGGCGAGGTTAAATCTAAAATTTCCAGTAGAACTTTGCTTTTCTACAATCATTATGATGTGCAGCCTCCTGAGCCCCTTGAAAAATGGAAATATGAGCCTTTCAGCGGCAAAGTTGTTGATGGAAAAGTTTATGGAAGAGGCGTTACGGACAATAAGGGCAATCTTGTTTCTAGGCTTAAGGCTGTTCAAGCCTTTCTTGAAACCGTTGGCAATGTGCCCGCCAACATAAAATTCTTTGTCGACGGCGAAGAGGAAATTGGAAGTCCAAACCTTGAGCCGATAATCAAAAAGCATAAGCATCTTCTTTCGGCGGATGCAGCCATATGGGAGTTCGGTGGAACAGATAGACGTGGAAGACCACAACTCTACTTGGGTTTAAAAGGCGTATTATCAGTGGAGTTAAAAGCGAAAGGAGCGCTTAAAGATGTCCACTCTGCCAACGCGCCTTTAATACCCAACCCCGCGTGGCGTCTTGTCTGGGCGCTGAACACCTTAAAGTATAAGGATGAAAAAATCCTCATTGAAGGCTTTTACGAAAAGGTTCAGCCTCCATCCAAAGAAGAAGTAGAATGTTTGAAGAGAATTCCCTTCGAAGAAGAGGAACTGAAGGAAGAGTTAGGCTTAAAACAGTTTCTGAAGGGTGTTTCTGGCTTTGAAGCGTTAAAGACGCTGCTTTTCCAGCCTACATGCACAATCAACGGCTTACTTTCGGGATACACTGGAAAAGGCTCTAAAACGGTTTTGCCCCATGAAGCGATGGTTAAAATGGATTTTAGGCTTGTTCCAAATCAGAAGCCTGACGAAATTTTCGAAAAGCTTGTCCGCCACCTCAAAAAATGTGGATTTGATGATCTAGAGATAATAAGACATGGCTCCACAGAACCTGTGAAAACCTCCATTAGCGACCCTTTTGTGGGTTTGGTTGCAAAAACAGCTGAGAAAGTTTACGGAGAAAGGGCTGTAATTTACCCGCTTAGTGCTGGTTCCGGTCCAATGCACCTGTTCCGTAACTTTCTAGGCTATCCGGTTGTTTCTGCTGGATGTGGTCATCCAGAGGCTAATACACATGCGCCTAACGAAAACTTGAAGGTTGAAAGCTTCATTAAAGGAACAAAGTTTATCGCCACTTTGATTAACGACTTCGCCCAATAACTGGTGTTTTCCTTGTCAACAAAGGCTACAATAACTGATAAGGGCGCTGTAATTCTTGGCAAGAGTGTTGCATGCGACGCTTTCGAAGAATCTAAACCCTTAAGGGTTGTCACCCACGCCCATGCGGACCATTTGATTGGCTTGCAGCAGAGCCTAAGAACCTGCGAAAAGGTGCTTATGACTAAAGCCACAAAGGATTTAATTGACATTATGAGAAGTCCACTTTTTCTCATGGGCGGTTATGTGGAAGCCCTTGACTATGGCAAAACCCTGCATTATGGCGAAGAAAGCATAACGCTTTTCCCAGCAGACCACATTTTAGGCGCCGCCCAAGTGCTTGTTGAGGACGCTGAAGGCACGCGAATCCTTTACACTGGAGATTTTAGGCTGGATGGAACACCCGCATTAGAGGCGGACATTCTCGTCATGGAAGCCACGTACGGCAGTCCATCCTGCAAGCGCTCCTTCGACAAGGACGTTAAAGGCATGTTGGTTTCCATTGTTGAGGAGGGCCTAAAACATGGGGCGGTTTACGTTTTCGGCTATCATGGTAAAATTCAAGAGGTTATGCAAATCCTCCACGAGGCTGGTTTAAGGGTTCCTTTTGTGGCGCCTGAAAGGGTTTTCCAAATTTCAAAGATATGCGAGAAACATGGCATGCGGGTTGGCCGTCTAATGAGGCTTGAGGAGAAGGAGGCTAAGATTATGCTGGAGCGGAACCAGCCTTGTGTGGCTTTTTATCACATGGGCCTGCGTGGCAAGGTGGGGCGGGGATGTTTCTGTGTTTACGTCAGCGGTTGGGAGTTTGATGTGCCATGCCGTGAAATCGGCGATAGGGAGTTTGTTATCGCCTTAAGCGACCATTCGGATTTTGACGGTTTAATGGAGTATGTTAGACGTTCAAGGCCTAGGCTTGTGATTACGGATAATTTTCGTGTTGGTTATGCAGAGACATTGGCGCGGCGCATTCAGAGACGTTTTAGTGTTTCGGCGGTGGCTCTTCCTAGGAGGTAGTTTAGACTTTCGGTGTTTGTATTAAGTATTACTACACAAGATTTATCTTCTATCCCGCTAATTTATACTATTGAATTCGGATACCCGATTCCGAATTCGCATGACTTAAATAAGAAGAAATAAAGACGCTTCGGATGCGGAAAAAGCATGCCCTCCCCACTGCAACCAGAGTTCTTCGCATTGGTAGGCATAGACCTCTTCCTAGCCATGAGCCTCCTCACATGCTTGTTGGATAGGCATTTTCCATGGCAGCTTCCCTACGTTTACCAGTTGGCGGCGCTGGCGGGTTTTGGGCATCTCCTAGTAAGCCGCGAGTTTATGCTAACCTTCGGCGAATACATGCGCTTCTGGTACAGCCTCCTATATTTGACGATAGCCCTAGCCAACATAATAGCCGTAAACATCTACCTAGGCGTAATCAAAAGGTTCATGAATTATGCACGGATTTTCATGGCAGCCGTCACCTTACCGACGCTAACGCTAGCCGTATTCTTCCTATCCAACTACGCAGAAATCGCCGTCCACCCCCTTGTCATAGTCCCCCAAATGGGTTGGGAAGCCACCTTCGTAGGCATAGTAGCCTTCGACACCCTTGTAGTGGGGTTGGGCACCTACATATTCTTCAAACCAAAATGGTGGTACATAGCCCTAGGCGCAGGCACAGCCATAGCCGGAGCCGCCGCCTACGCCATTTATAAACCTTCATGGGGAGAGGCAGCCTTCATAGCCTCAGCAGCAGCCCTAGCATTAGCCTGCGCCATAGTCCTAGCCCTCAGCGCCTACGTCCTCGTAAAAATATGGATAGAAACCCTAAAAGAAAGAAAAAAACGAAAAGGAGGTGAAACAACAAAATGAAAACAAACTACAAAAAAGTTGCAAAGCTATTAACACTATTAGTGACATCACTGTTAATTGCCACTGCGAGTGTACAAGCTTATCAGGCTCTCATGTACATGCAAGGTTCTATATCTGTCAGTTCTAAAACAGTGGTGTGGATAAAAGATGGCATAGAAGATCCAGACGACATAGTAACTGTCACTATAGCGGGTATAGAACCGAATACAACTATGATTTTTAATAATACTGATTTTTAATAATACTGCATACCTTAAGAACAAGGGTTCTTCGTCTCGCACTGTAGATTCTATCAAAGTAACTGATACGGTAAGCACTGACTTTGAAATATGCAAAGTTTATGTATACAGTAATTCCACAGGAAGCTTTATTTTAGCTGGTGTTCTGAATCTCGAGAATGCCTCAGACGAAATAACCAACGACATAGTGCTGGATCAAAATGAGTGTCTCAAGTTCGATTTCGAAGTTAGAGTTTCTTCATCGTCTGTAACTGATAGTAGTTTCACAATACAGGTCACATACACATAAAGCTCCCCTCTTTTCTTTGCTTTCTGATTCTTTTTGGTTGTGAATGGCAAATAGCATAAAGTAAAATGAATAAGCGTAAACCTTTATTTCATTTTCAAAAGGGAGTAAAAAGCTAGCTATTAAGATTGTTCCAAACTCTTTTTCTGCCAAAGTTTAAATGTGGAGCGAGACAATGCTATCATTTAGTCTACTCTGAACATGGAGAGTGAAAAAGTGTATGCGCAAGTCTTCTTTGTTTTCTGTTTTCTATAAGCTTAGCTCAAAAGAGCATTTAGAGTTCGTTAAGAAGTTCTGGCTTAATAAATGGGCGCCTTACTGTAGGATAACTGATTCTTGCCTCTGAAATCTTGGTCTGACGGTAAAACAGTAGGAAACGGTGGAAAACCTTTTATTTGTAAATTTTGTATTACCAATTGGTGAGAATTTGAGTAAGTATACAACGGTTTCCACTAAAATTCCTCAAGAACTTAAAGAAAAAATGAGAGAGCTGAAAATTAAACCTTCAAAACTTTTGAGAAAAGCCATAGAAGACGAAATTAGAAGAAGAGAGGCTGAAAAACTCAAAGAAGAGATAGAAAGGCTAAAACCAGTTCTTGACAAGGTAGGCATGGAAGAAGTTGTGAAAACTGTAAGAAAGGACAGAATGCACAGATGAAATACCTATTTGATTCATCATCCATTTTCAAAGCTATAAAGGAAAACAAAATCGAAACCCTAGTTGGCAATTACACGCTGGAATTGGCGAGATACGAGCTTGGAAACATATTATGGAAAAACTTCGCCTTCCAAGCAAAAGCCCCAGAAGAAGAAATTAAGATTCTCGCAAAAATAGTAAAGCAAATCCTAAACACCATGGAAATCATACAAATAAGCTGCAATGAAGAAGAAGTATTACAAGTAGCGGCAAAACTTAAAATAACCTTTTACGATGCCGCCTATGCATATTACGCAAACATAAAGGATTTAACGCTTATAACCGAGGATTCTCAGCTGCTAGGAAAAATTGTGCCCCATGTTAAAGTTTCAAAATTAGGCGACATTACCCAGCCAACAAAATAAAAAAGTGTAGTTGCAAAACCCTACGCTTCAAAAAGCGTGTATTTTGCTAAAGTTTAAAAGTGAAATGGGATATTGCTGTTACTCGAAATTGTTACAAAATGAAGTGAGGTAAATGAGTAAGTCATCGCTAGTTTCGGGTTTTTATAAGCTTAGTCCCAAAGAGCGTTTAGCCTTTGTTAAGGAGTTTGCCGGCTTATCTGATGAGGAGTGCGCCTTGTTGCAGAATACGGGTAGTTTGCCTTTGGATTTGGCTGACCGCATGATAGAAAACGTTGTTGGGGCTATTCCAGTGCCGTTGGGCATTGCCGTAAACTTCCTAATTAATGGTCGGGATTATTTGGTGCCTATGGCTATTGAGGAGCCTTCTGTTGTGGCTGCGGCTAGTTATGCTGCTAAAATGGCGCGGGATGGCGGAGGTTTTCATGCGAGCAGTACTCCGCCAATCATGATTGGACAAGTTCAAGCCGTAGGCATAAAAGACCCTTACGCGGCTAGGCTTCGCATCTTGCAAGCCAAAGAAGAAATCCTAAAGAAGGCTAATGACCAAGACCCTGTGCTGGTTTCTGTGGGCGGCGGAGCCAAAGACCTAGACGCAAAAGTCATCCAAACAGTGCAAGGACCAATGGTTATTAGTGAGTTGCATGTGGACTGCCGCGACGCCATGGGCGCTAATGCCGTGAACACTATGTGCGAGGCAGTAGCCCCTCTAATAGAGCGAATAACTGGTGGGCGCGTTTATCTGCGGATAATTTCCAACTTGGCTGTTAAGCGCCTTGCCAGAGCATGGTGCGTTGTGCCGAAAGAGGCTGTCGGAGGAGAAGAAGTCGTAGATGGCATAGTTAATGCCTGGGCTTTTGCGGCGGCTGACCCCTATAGGGCTGCAACCCACAATAAGGGCATAATGAACGGCATAATAGCCGTCATAATTGCCACATGCAACGACCACCGCGCTATAGAAGCTGGAGCCCACGCCTACGCCTCCAGAACTGGACATTACACGACGCTTTCCACGTGGGAGAAAAACGAAAACGGCGACTTGGTAGGCTCAATAGAACTGCCCATGGCTGTCGGCTTAATAGGCGGAGCAGTGCGCACCCATCCCATAGCCAAAATATGCCTAAAAATCCTCGGCGTAAAAACAGCCAACGAGTTTGCTGAAGTCTTGGTGGCTGTCGGCTTAGCCCAAAACCTAGGCGCTTTAAGGGCACTAGCCCATGAAGGCATACAGCGGGGTCATATGTCTCTTCACGCGCGGAACATTGCAGTCGCCGCCGGCGCAACAGGCGAACTCATAGACTTGGTTGCTGAAAAAATGGTGGAAGAACGCAAAATCCGAATGGACAGAGCCAAAGAACTCATAGAGCAGTATAGGGCGACGGGAAAACTCTAAAAGAGACTAAGCTGAATCAAGAAACGGCGAATTACAATGAAGATACTGCCAGGTCCAGCTTCGAAAGAATTAGGCGAAAAAATAGCTGAACTTTTAGGCGTTGAAGCAATACCAGTCTTTTTTAAGAGTTTTCCAGACGGCGAATCCTATGTTAGGCTTGAAGGCAATGTTGAAGGCGAAAAAGCGGTTATTGTGCAGACGACAAGTCCGCCGCAAGATGCGCGAATAATCCAGTTGGCTTTGATGGCGGATGCTGCCAAAAGAAATAACGCTAAAACCGTTGTAGCTGTTGTTCCCTATTTGGCGTATGCACGACAAGACAAGGCTTTCCTCCGAGGCGAAGCCATAAGCATAGAAACCATAGCAAGAATGCTTAAAGCAGCTGGCGTCGACAGCCTCATAACGGTTAACGTGCACGAGAAAAAGGTTTTAGAAAAGTTTCCATTTCCAGCTAAAAGTCTTTCAGCCATTCCCCTTTTAGCCGAACATTTTAGACAGAAAGGCTTCAGAAGAGCTTTTGCATTAGCTCCAGACAAAGGCGCCATAAACATTGCTGAAGAAGCCGCCAAAGTATTAGGCGGAGAATGCGGCTTTTTAGAGAAGCACAGAGACCGCTACACTGGACATGTCAGCGTTGAAAAAAGGGAATTCAACGTAAAAGATAAAACCGTGATAATTTTCGATGACATTATAAGCACCGGCGGCACAATAGTTGCAGCTGCAAAAATTTTACACGAACTTGGAGCAGCCGAGGTTTACGCTGCATGCGTCCATCCGCTTCTGGTAGGCGAAGCTGAAAAACGCATCCTCGAAGCAGGAGTAGCGGAAATTGTTGGAACAGACAGTGTCCCCAGTCCAGTAAGCAAGGTTTCGTTGGCTCCACTCATAGCCAAAGCATTGCGGGAGCTTAAAAGTGGCTAACCTTTTCTTCCTCTTGTCAGGCGAGCATGAAACACTGCCAACAGCCGAGCTGAAAGCCATCCTTGAGGCGGAAGGCTACACATACAAAGTTTTGAAAGAACTAGATCAAGTTTTGAGGATTGAGGCTGACGCAAAATGCGTGGAAGCCGTTAAAAACCGTGCGGCCCTAACAAGACTTTGCGCACTAGAACTTTTCATGTGCAAGGCTGAACCAAGCGAGGCGGTTAAAGCCTTGCACTTCATAAGCCTTGATGGAGTTTTAAAGAAAGGCGAAAGTTTTGCGGTTCGCGTAAAACGCGTGAAAAGACATGCTTCAGAAGTTGACGGGATGGCTTTAGAAAAAAAGCTTGGCGCCGCTATCCTTGAGAGCGTGAAAGGCGCGAGGGTGAATCTGCAAGATCCAGAAAAAACCTTCACTGGCATTTTAACCGACGGCAAACTTGTTTTCGGCTTAAAACTGGCTGATGTACCATCCAAATCCTTTACGGAAAGGCGTCCCAAGAAGAAACCTTTCTTCCACCCGTCAGCGATGCCGCCGAAACTTGCCAGGTGCATGGTTAACTTGGCTGAGCCAAAAGCTGGAGACTTGGTTTTCGACCCTTTTTGCGGAACAGGAAGCATCCTCATCGAGGCGGCGCTTATGGGTTGCCGCATTTTAGGCTTAGACCTTCAACGGTGCATGGTAAGGGGCAGCCAGAAAAACTTCACCTATTTCGACATCGAATCCGAAGGTTTGATAGTGGCTGACGCTCGAAACTTGCCAGTAAAAGCTGTTGACGCCATTGCCACAGACCCGCCCTATGGAAGAAGCGCAACCACCTTTAGGCGAACCACAAAACAGATAATTGAAGACGCTTTTAAAGCGGTTTATGATGTGCTAAGCAGAGGAAGGCGGGTATGCATGGCTGCGCCTAAAACTGTAGAGATAAGCCAAATTGGCACTGCTTTAGGCTATAGGCATGTGGAGTCCCATTTTGTTTATGTGCATCGAAGCTTAACGAGAGAAATAGCCATCTTCGAAAAGGTGTAGTGTGCTCATGAACTTGAAAGCTGTCTTCTTAGGCACTGCTGGAAGCGTTCCCACTCCAAAAAGGAGCTTGCCAGCCATCCTCATAAAACGTAAAGGCGAACAGCTGCTGTTCGACTGCGGCGAAGGCGTGCAAAAACAAATGATAATTGCTGGCGCGAGCTTCCACAAAAAAATGAAGGTTTTCATAACGCATATGCATGGCGACCATGTTTTAGGCTTGCCCGGACTCATACAAACCATGGCATTGCTGGACCGCGACAAAAAACTCGAAATTTATGGGCCGACTGGAATTCGAAAATTCATGGGATGCATAAGGGAAACTGTGCAGTTTGGCCTAACATTTCCAATAGAAATCCATGAGATTGGAGAGGCTGGCACAGTATGCAAAGAACAAGAGTACACTGTTCAAGCGGTTTGGGCAAACCATGTAACGCCAAGCCTAGCCTACGCCTTGGTGGAGAAACCCCGCCCCGGAAAATTTTACCCAGAAAAGGCTAAGGCTCTAGGTGTTCCGGAAGGTCCATTGTGGGGGCAACTGCAGCATGGAAAAGCCGTTAGGCTTTCAGATGGAAGGATTGTGAAGCCGGAAGATGTTTTGGGACCGCCCCGTCGTGGAAGAAAAATAGTTTATACTGGGGATACAAGACCTTTCGATGGTTTGGCAGAATTCGCAGCCAATGCAGATTTGCTTGTTCACGACGCCACCTTAGACGATGAGTTGGCTGAAAGAGCTGAAGAAGATGGGCATTCAACACCAAGCCAAGCGGCAAAAATCGCAAAAAAGGCGAAGGCGAAAAGGCTTGTTTTAACTCACATCAGTGCAAGATACAAAAACACGTCAAAGCTTTTGAAGCAAGCCAAGAAAATTTTTAAGAACACTTTTGTGGCTGAAGATTTTTTGGAAATCGAAATCCCCCCCTCAGACGAGTAGGGCTTTCAGTTTTTCGATGCTTTCGGGGACATGCTCCACAGACTCGACGATGATGGTTTCGCTGTAATTGATTCGCTTTAATAATGTGGCGATTTTCTCCCAATTGACAGTTCCATAGCCCACTCCTAAGTGTTCGTCGTCTTTCCCACTGTTGTCGTGGGCGTGGATGTGCACTATTTTGTCATGAAAGGTTTCTAGGAAAAGTTCTATCTGCCCGTTAAGGTTTGCATGTCCAATGTCTAGGGCTATGCCCAAATCCAAGTCAGCATCCTTGTAGAACCTTTGGAAATGCTCAACACTTTTCATTAGGAAGGGGTATGGCTCCGGAACGTTTTCTATGGCTATTTTTACGCCGTGCTCCTCTGCTATATCGCATAGCAGTCGCGCGGTTTTGCAGTTTTGAATCCAGTCTGCTCCTGGGTAGAACATGCTTATGCCCGTTTTTAATCCTGGATGGAAAACCCAAACATGCGCTTCTAAAATGTTTGCGAGGGTTATGGATTTTTCGAGGCGTTTAAGCATGGCTTTTAGCATGCACTTTGATGGAGAGGCTATGTTTATGTCTGCGAAGGGTGCGTGAATTGAAAACTTTAGGTTGTAGGATTTTCCAAGTTCCGTAAGCGTTAAAATTCTCTTTTTGTTTAAGGCGTGGAAACCGTCGTCGACGATTTCTATGCTCTTAACAGTCATGTTTGTTATTTGTTTGATTGCCTTGTTGAAGGGTTCGTTGAGGCGGTGAAGGGTTGAAACTCCTATTTCTGGTCTGCTCAAACGCGTTCCCACAGTTTTGTGTTATGTTTTAAACTGTTTCTTGCTTATAACTTGGTTTGCTGTTTTTCTTTAGAGTTGCTTTTGTTTCTGAATTTTTGGTGAGCAAAACATATATGTGGTTTTGTGGTCATAGAAAGTTACTACTAAAGGTGGTAATTTCGTGCACCTACCAAAAACTGGAAGGTGTACCAATGTCCAAACAAACTTTTAAACCCCTAAACATCGGAAGGATAATGACTTTCAATGAAAAACAGAAAATATACGGTCTTGCAATTGAATCTAAAATAGAAAAGGGAAACCTTCGCAAATTAACTGAATTAGCCGATAGTTTGGGCATAACAATTCGATACATTCAATTTTCTATGGAAGAATCCATAAAACCCACAGTAAACGCCATAGCCTTCCTAGACTTCACAAATTCAAAAGCCTCGCCAGAAGAAGCCCTAGAACTACTCCATAACAGCTATAACTTCATTAGAAGTGCAAAAATAATAAAACCCTGTGGAAACAGCGGCATTTTCGACAACTTCTTCTTCCCTCTAACCGTCGCAAACGAAAGGGCTGTCATCTTCAGAAAATCAGTATACGAAACCCTCTTCACTGGGGTTAGGGAGAAATTTGGCTCTGCTGGTGAAGCCATGCTGTACTATCAAGGCTTCAGCGTAGGCTTTGAAATTTATGAACAGTATGTGAAGATAGCCAAGTCTAAAAAAGTCGAGGATTTGATTGAAGTGGCTAAAGCCATAAACATGACCTTAGATTGGGGAATAGCAGACGATGTAAACATAGACGAGAAAAAGGGATATGCCAAGCTGCGAATTTACCAAAGTTTCGAATGTGAACTGGGCAAGGATGAGGGAAAACCTTACAGCCAATTCTACAGAGGCGCCATCGCGGGAATATTCACCCGCTTCTTTGGAAAAGATGTGAAAGTTGAAGAGACAAAATGCATCGCTAAGGGCGACCCCTACTGCGAATTCGAGGTAAAGGCGTCTTAAAATTTTTATCCTAACCTAAGCAAGGATGTTCCATAAGGTTTCTCAATTTTGTAAGGAATGTTTTGCAGTTTGAGCGGTTTGATTTGGAGCGTGTGAACTCTTACATTAGTGAAGTTTAGTTTTCTGTTTTGTAGCGTAGGTCTGCATAAACTACTCCACGCTTAACCCTTTCCTCTTGTTCCTTAACCCATTTTTCTATGCCTATTTTTGCAAGCGTTTTCCATCTTGGATTAAAGTTGGATAATGTTCAGCTAACGATTTGATAAGCGTGCATGGATAATCTTTACATTGGGGACAAACTTCTACGCCCTTTTCCCTTGCGCAATTGCGGATTTTACAGTCTGGAGGTCCGTCCTTTCCAACTCTGCAGTTGCAATCAAATGTTGCGAGTTTTTGTAGAAACTGCCAGAACGGTGGGAAAACTTCTATCATTTCTGGCACGTATTGGTAAAAGTCGTCGAATCCTTCTTCATGGAGGCTTTGTTTTAGTTGTGATGCTTGTTTTGGTATGCGGCTTTGTTGTGCGCATAATTTACAGTATAGGCCGCAGTAGGTTACGTGATGGAGTATTTTTTGATTTGGCATGGCTTAAGCATTAAGGTTAAAGGATAAATAAATAGTTTGGTTTGGGTTAAAATTTTTATATTCATAAACCTAGAATTTTATGTTGGCGTGTTGGGGCGCGTAGGCGCCTATGACTGGTGAAGGAAAAGGCAAAGTTGTTGACAAGGGAAGAAGTACCGAAAAATCTTCATCTATATACCTAAAGAGGTTTCCTCAGACACTAGTTTTCCCTTTAAGGTTGGGGAAAATGTAACAGTAAAAATTGATGGCGAGAAGCTTATAATAGAGAAGAGGCGACAGCGAACCACGAATTAACACGGTTATGTCCCTGTTTCCATCTTGCAAACTGAAACTTTATACCCCTTAACTTGGTTATTAGAAATTGGGAAATTTATGGTAGAGGAAAAAGAAATAGTTGAATTTCTCAAAACGCGTGAAAGTGGAGTTTCCCTCAGCGAAATTGCTGAAGGTTTAGGAATTCCAAAGTATGGACCAAATTCTGCTTACGCGCTTTTACAATCTCTCAAGAATAGGGGAGTGGTTGAGCGCTGCGGCGAGTTGTGGGTGCTCATTGTCAAGGAGGAGAAACCCTCCGAAACACCCACAAAACCTCAAGAGCCTGAGCCTAAACCAAAGCCGGAAACCACTGTTCCGGAGATTGAAAACCTTGTTAGGGCAATGGCGCAGACCCTTGCAGAGGCTGTGAAAAGCGCTAGAGCTCCGACTGATGAGTGGGAGCTGGCAACAAAACCCATGACGACAAAAATCGAGGAAGGCAAGGAAAAGCTGAGCACTCTAGTGCTGAGACCAGACGAGGCGGTTGAAGCCAAAAAGCCCCTCTTAGGTTTTCCAACAGGCACCTTTATTGACCAGTTATTCCTAACCCCAGACGGGAAAACCTTGGGGGGCATTCCCATATGCGGGCAATTTGCCATCACCGGGTTGCCGGGAGCTGGAAAATCCATTCTTGTTGAGGAAATCGCCGTACGTGTAGCTGCTTCTGGTAGGAAAGTGCTTTATGCAACGGCTGAAGACACTTGGAAGAGCGCCACTCCCCGTTTTGATTTGCAGTCTAGGCTTAAGCAGAAAGCCGACATTTTGGGTTTAGACTGGAGCAAAATCCGTGAAAACCTTTTCGTGCTTGACACGGTGGCTTATCCAGAACTTCGCGAATGGAATACCTTCGCCGAAACTTATCGTTACGTCGCTGAAAAGGAGAAAATCGAACTAGCTATAATAGACTCTGTAACGGTGCTTGAAGCCTACCGCGGGGCACTAAAATACCGTGTTATGGAGTTAGCCCGCTACAACCAAGTGCATGGCATAACTGCCCTTTACGTGAATCAACGCAGTTCAGAGGTTTGGGACAGCTACGACATGGCGGGCGGCATAGGCTTAGCCCACAACCTAGACGGAACAATAATAGTGGATTATGGACGTGTATACTGGTATGACCAACAAGTAGATTTAGGAGCAGACAGAGGCGAATTCGTCCGCATAGTCCGCGTGCTGGACTGCCGCATGAGCAACTTTGAAAGGCGAAGGATTAAGGTAGACATAACAGAAGACGGATTCTTGAAGGCTATTGAACCTATACCGAAAACTTCAGAAATGGAAAAGAAATAGCAGTGGCAAAAACGCATGTCAATAGTTAAACCGCCAACCCTAAAAGAACTAATAGAAACCTACGGCTCAGCGAAAGAGGCTGTTCTCCGCCTAATAGAGGCTGGATTTTCCCCGGAACAAATAGAGCGACGCACTGGCATACCCTACTATCTTGTACGCCTTTACATGGAAGGAAAACAGCCGAAAAAAGATGCGGCTTTCTCCAAAATAGTTGAAGTTTACGAACGCCTTGCAGTGCTTCGTGGAAAAAAGGGCAAAGAAACCGAGCTGGCGAAGTTTTTTCAAAACCCAGAACTGCCACTGGAAACCAAAACCCGCTTTGCTTTGGGAACAATAACCGAGGAAAGCTTGAAGGTTGGACCAGGCTTGATAGAAAGAAGTATAAGCCTAGCTACCGGCGTCTCCAAAGGCGAAATTAAAAAACTTCTGATAGACTATGGGGAACATGGAGAAGTAGCTTACCTCCTTAAAAAACCTTCAGAGCCCACCCTTTTCGTGAATGAGGTTTACGAAGCCATAAAGCTTCTGCCAAAACTGAAAGGCATAAGAGAACGCGAACTCTACATTTCAAGCCTATTAAAAGCAAGCACACCCCTGGAAGCAAAATATATCGTTAGGCTTCTTTTAGGCGACTTGAAGCTAGGCTACTATGCAAGCACTGTTATGAGGGCTGCAGCTAGAGCTTACAACGTTCCGCAAGAACTAATCCAAAACGCCTGCGCGATAATGGGAATAGCTGAAGGAATAAGCATGGCTTCTGAGGGAACGCTGAAACTTTCAGAGATAAAAATGCGTCCAGGAAGGTTCATCAAACCTCAACTAGCCCACTTATATGAGCCGGACAAAGTTGTTTATCCTGTAAGAGCAGAATACAAGCTTGATGGAAGCCGCCTCCAAATCCACAAGTGGGGCACTCAAACATGGATTTTTTCAAGACGGGGCGTGGAAAAATCTCAGACTTTGCCAGAAGTTGTGGAGATAGCTAAAAATTTTGATGCTCAAAGCTGTATTGTTGACGGTGAAGTCATAGCTGTAGATGATGCTGGCAACCCTCTGCCTTTCCAAGTTATGCTTGAAAGAACTGTGCCAAGGGAACTTGCGCCTGAAGAGCTTAAAGAGCGAATGGAAAAGGTTAGGGTTACTTACAGAGCCTTCGACATTCTATTTCTAAACGGTCAAGAACTCACAAAGTTACCGCTTTCCCTAAGGCGAAAATACCTTTTGGAGATTGTTCCGCCGGAATATCTTGCCGAAGGGGTTGAATGCCAAAATGAAGTTGAATTAATGCGTTTCTACGATGAAGCTTTGAAAAGGAAGTTTGAGGGCATAGTTGTCAAAAACTTAAACGCTCCATACGAAATCGGACAGCGCACCTACACATGGCTTAAACTGAAACCGGAACGCGACACAATAGACTGCACAATAGTCAAAGCATTATATGGAAAAGGGAGACGTGCAGGCCTATACTCCTCATTCCTTTTGGCAGTGCGCGCCCCAACAGAAAAGAAACTTTACACCATCGGGAAAGTCTCCAACCTGCCAGAAGAAACAATGGACACGCTTAGAACTATAATTGAAAGAACAAGGACGGGTGAAGACGAAGAAGGGGTTTTCGTAAAACCGACGGTTGTTGTGGAAGCCACATATCAGGAGATTCAGGAGACAGACGAGTACACAAGCGGATACGCCCTAAGAGTGCCTAAAATAGTCCGCTTCAGAACAGACAAGACCATCGAGGAAATTGACACCGTTGAAAAGCTTAAGAAATTGTATGAGTTGCAGTATGAACGTTATCCAACGCAGTCCATTTAACAGGGCTGTTAGTTTTCCCTCCATTTAGCCTTGAATGTCACAAGGAATATGGAAATAATTATCATGGTTAAAAGGACAAGCCAGCGGATTACAATCATCTCCTGCGACAGTGATGTAATCCCAGAATAAGCCCTAACCAGTCCAGCAGCATTAGATGTTGGGAATAAAACAGCTATCCAGTTTAAACCACCTAGCAGCTCTTCTGGGTAATAGACCGGTGGAAGGAAAATCAAGCCTAACCCAAGGATGGTGGATATGTTATTTAATGTGTAAACGCTTGCCTTCTGAAGGTATGTAGATATGACAAAGCCTATACCGCTTAAAACAGCCCAGCATAAAAGCAAAGCCGCAATAATCCACCCCAACGCGTGTACTGGCAGGAAACCAAGCCACAAAGCAAGCGCCAGAAAGAACACAAGCTCCGGAGACGAAAGTATTAGTGGAGCTAAGGCTACTCCCATCATATACGAAATCGGGTGAACAGGCATGGCCACAATCATCTGCCTAATTTTCACGTATCTATCCCATGTGATGTCTTGTATGGCAGCGGCTATGCCGATGAAGCCAACAGTGGAAATCATGGCTCCTATTAGGCCATAACTGATTTCTCCGCCGAAGATTAATATGAAAAACAAGGGCAACGCGCTTATCAAACCCATAACCATCAACATTAACGGCTGCCTTTTCAGATCTGGAATGGCTTTTAAGGCAGCGATTACCAAGGCGTCTTTAACCATTTTTCCGATTTTCATTCATTTCTCCTCCTACAAGTTTTACAAAAACATCTTCAAGCGTGATGGGTGAGGCTTCAGCCTTCAACCCGTTTTTAAGGGCTTTTTTCACAAGTTCTATGGCTTCGTCTCCGCTGTCAATGTAGATTATTCGTTTGCTTCCAAAGCTTACGGAGGAATGGTTGTTGATGAACTCATTCAGCGTTTTTAGGCTTCTGCCTTCAACAACAACTCTGAACTTTTCCTTGGTTAGGCTTTTGATTTCTTCAATGGTTCCCTGTGCTATTAGCTCGCCTTTGTTTATTATGGCTAGTTTGTCAGAAACCATTTCGGTTTCCTCCATGATGTGGGTTGTTAAAAGAATGGTTTTGCCTTCTTCAATCATTTCCCTCAAAACAGTCCAAACTTTTCTCCGCGCCACAGCATCTAAACCGCTTGTGGGCTCATCCAGCATTAGCACTTCAGCATCTGAAGCCAAAGCCGCTGCGATTATCGCCCTTTTCTTTTCTCCGCCCGAAAGCGTGACGCAAGTGCGGTTTTTCAGCTCCCACAGTTCAACAGCCTTCAAGGCTTTTTCAGAAGTTTTCTTTGCTTTTTGTTTGGTCATGCCGCGAAGCAGCGAAAAATAGTAGCAGTATTCCCAAGGTGTGAAATTGCCATAAGTAGCCACATCCTGTGGAACAACAGCTATGTGCTCCCGCACACTTTCAGCTTGACTTACAACGTTTAAACCCAAAACATAGGCTTCACCGTTTGTAGGTAATAGCTGCGTGGAAATAATTCTAAGGAAGGTTGTTTTTCCAGCACCGTTGGGACCCAGCAAAGTGAAAAGTTCGCCTTTACCGATAGATAGGCTGACGCCTTTTAGGGCTTCAACGGTCTCTTTGCCATGGTATTTTTTGACAAGGTTTACTGATTTTACTGCTTCCAATGTCCTCAGCCTGTTAACACGTTTATATTATTAGGGCTGTGGAGCTGGTTGTTAAGGGTTATGGGTAAAAGTGATCAAAGATTTGGTCATCAACTGCTTTTAGAAGATTCTCTTGGCTGGGACAAGTTGATGGATGAAGCCTATATTCGCCTTGCTTTTAAATTGGTCGTTGCGGATGCCTAAGGCTATTTCTATAAACTCTTTTATGGTTTGGTTGGCGAACTTCCATGTTGGTCTTCCATAGATTAAGCCCTTGCACGTGGAGTCTGCATAAACATAAAGATTTTTTCCACCGTAGGGATAGACCGCTTCTCTTGCATATCCAAACTTTGGACTGCCCAAAATTTTGAAGGGCCACAGTTTGCATGCTGTTGGTTTCATGTGCTGAAGTCCACACAAGTGCATGTTCGATAGCTTGTAGAGAAATATACATGAGCCGTCGCTTTTCCTTCTTAAATAAAGCTTGTTTAAACCTGAAGCTGTTGTTTCTGCTCCATAGTTTTTCACTATGTTTAACCATTCTTGGAAGTTTAGGACTACGCTGTAGGCTTTGCAGCATAAGCCGCAGGTGTTGCATTTCCAGTCTGCTATGTAACTCCATGGAACAAACAGCATTCGGCTACCCGCGCTCGTTTATCTTTTCCCTAAAATTTTTGAGAAACAAAGCTTAATTAAAAGTTTATTTTGCTTCTTCCAATTCTGCGTTGCAAAAGGCTTTCAGTTTCTCCCTTACTTCTTTTGGGATTTGGGTGGCTTTTAATGTTTGTCTGTCCACAGCTACAGCAACGATGTAACCGTTTGCCAACAAATCGCCCGTTTCCTTGTTGTAGATTTTGAAGTCATATTTCACGGCTTTTTCTTTCAATTCTTCCACTGTTAGCTCTATTTCAAGCAAGTCGTTAAATTTTGCTGGCTTCTTATACTGGCAGAAGGCTTCCACCCGCGGCATTATTATTTCCTTTTCTCCAAGCCAACTCATTAAGCCAAGCTTTGTGTAAAATTCCTCTTCAGCTCTTTCGAAAAATCTGAAAAAGTTTGAGAAGTGGACTATTTGGGCGGCGTCGGTGTCTACCCATGAAACCCTATAAAATGTTTTAAAAGAGTGGGACATGTTTCCACGACTTGGGGAAGGGCTAGCCTTTCCTATAGAGGTAAATGGTGTGGGATGGGTATCCAAGCTTCGGGTTCTCACAGAAATTGTCAACTTTCAATGGTTTCCAACCCACAATTTCATAGTCATGGGAAACAACACGGGCTCCATTTCTAAGCTCAACTTCAAGTTTTGGCTTAATCTTCTCGTTTGCGCTTGTTGTTAAATATAGGAATATGACATCGGCTGATGTTAGGTCAACGTTGAACATGTCGCCGTTAACTATGGTTACTCTGTCTTGAAGGCCTTCCTCATAAACTGTGCTTAAGGCTCTTTTCGCCAGGTCCTCGCGCAGTTCGACGCCGACAGCTCGTGCACCGAACTCTTTCGCAGCCATGATAACTGTTCTGCCGTCTCCAGCCCCTAGATCAAAAAACACTTCTCCGGGTTTCAGTTGTGCCAAAATAAGCATGTGGCGGACAACCGGAAGGGGTGTGGGAACATAGGGAGCTATGAACAGTTTAGAGGCCTCCCTTCTGGTTTTAGCAATGTCTCCCCCTCTTTTTTAAAATTTTCTCAGTTTAAGCTACGTAGGTTGACCTTTTAGGCGTGGGTCTTCTGGATTCTCCGCATTTCATGGCGCTTTGAGCACATAACTCCAAATATTTTTCCTCGTCTCCAGCGCCCACAGCTTCGGCGGCTTTGCGGCAGAGTTCGCTTGGTTCTTCGCAACCCTCTTCCTTGCATAAGCCCGAAATGTAGAGGCAGATTTCCTGCACGTCTTTAGGCTCTAATACGGCTCTGTTTGTGCGGATTAGGAGGCAGAGTTCCCTTGCCAAAACACAGTTTTTAACGTATTTAATCCTGCTTAAAACTTCTTCGCGAAGTTTTTTCCGGCTTATCTCCAAACTTCTTATCTCCACATGATATTGAGGCGACGCTCACCCAGATTAAGGTGGTCTCCGATTTAAAAGTTGTTGTAAGTCTCTCGGCGCTTCTACCAGAATCTTTTGCTTATGGCTTTGCGTTCCATCTCCAAAACAAGCTCGTAAAATCTATCATCAAGCCGCGAATCTTTCTCAAGAACTTCCTTTACGTCTGAAGGTTGAACTTTTCTTGCGCATAGGGCAACCACCGCCGGCTTTCCATATTCAGCTATTAACCGAGCTGTTTGCATGGCTTGCTTTCGCAGTTTTTCTTCGCTTTTTGTCAATTTTTCGCCTTTCTTCTCTATTAAGGGTAGAATCTTCTCCTCCTCAACCTTTAGCAGCCCAATTGCTTCGGAGCCGCATTTTGGACATTTGGGTTTTGTCGGCAAGTCTTTTACGCGCACCATGTCCGAGTAGCTCCAACAGTTTGTGCAGACTAAGTTGCATGTCTCGTTGAGCAGCCTTGCCTTGGCAGATTCTATGAGCACGGCGCGCATTCGTTCAGGCGGTATCAAATCTGTTTTCATGCTGACACGTTCTATGCCAACCCGTGCAACTGGAGTGGCTTTTCCTTCAGTTTCAACTTTTTTAACGGTTATTTCGCCATTGCGAATTTCCATCAAAACATGGACAAGCCTTTCAACGTCCAAGTCTTTTGTGAAAACTTCCTTTAATGCTTCCTCAAAAATTGGGGTTCCTTCAAAGCTTTTCAAAAGCCTTTGGAGGCTTACGTTGCTGAAGTCCGCCCATTTCTCAAGTGCTCCGAAACGCCTCGCTACATGAATCATTCGCCTCTTGAAAAGCCCAGTCTTCACAGTAGCCCTTGTTAGGCTTTCTCTTACAGCTTGTTCCCCCATGCCAGCCATTTCCATCAATAAATCTGCCATTTGCTCCGCGTTCGCCGCCCCCATGGTTTGCACAAATATCCTATAAGGGTCATGTTGAACCACTACGCCGTATCCTATTTTCTCAGATAGCAGCTGCCCAATAAGCTGGGCTAAAGCTCTGTTAGTAAGGGAGCCGAAATGGGCGTGAACAATCACAAAGTCTTCCCAATCTTCAACTATTATCCGCTTGTCCGTAGGAACCGGCATCCCAGCAGAGACGTGCTCCACAGTTTCAGCCAAGGCTTCTAGAATTGTCTCTTTATCAGCTGGATATTGCATGCTAAGCTTAGCAGCGATTTCCTCCGGCGATAGGCCCTTCAACATTTGCTCCTCAACAAAACCTCTGATGCTTCCAACTTCCTGCGCCACTTCAAAAGGCACCGGGATTTCTTCACCTATCCAGCTTGGAATAGCCCCAGTGGGATCGTCGACAGGCTTAACGTAAACCTTGTCGCCTGAAACGTGGAGAATCCGCCATGGGCTTCCGCGAATTATGAACTTTATGCCCGGCTTGCCATACTCCGCCATGAAGGCTTCGTCTAAAACTCCTATGGCTGAGTCAGCTGACTCGTCGACGACGAGATACTGTTTTTCTTCCGGTATCATGGACAAGTTGTTAAAATAATATTCGAAAAGTGCTTTTGTCCTCCGCGGTTTTAAGGCGACTTTGTCTTCGAAGGAGACCCATGCCAACCGTGGAAAGCGCTGATGCATATACCCGAAAATTTTTTCAACATCCTCCATTGTTAAGTCCACGTATGGATAAGCCTTTCTAAACATTTCTAAGACTTCGCCGAATTCGAGGCGTTTCTGTTTGACGAGTAAGCCTGCTATCTGGTGGGCTAACGCGTCGTAGGGTTTCAGCGGAATTTCAACGGGCTCCAAATCCTCTTTTAAGGCGCGCTTGGCTATGGCTAAGGCTTCAAGCGTGTCATCAGAATCCATTGTGACGATTATTCCTTCTGCTATGCGGCCTATTCTGTGGCCGCTTCTGCCCACGCGCTGGATAAGCCTCGTAACCTGCCTTGGACTCATGTACTGGATGACTAGGTCTATTCTGCCCACATCTATGCCCAGTTCTAGGCTGCTGGTGCAAACCAAGCCCTTCAACTCGCCGTTTTTTAAGCCTCTTTCAGCAGCTATGCGGGAAGGTTTAGCCAAAGAACCGTGATGTATGGAGACTGGAAAGTCTATGTCCCAAACCTTGAAGCGGCTGGCTAAAACTTCTGAAATGGCTCTAGTGTTGGTGAACAATAGAACAGACCGGTGGCGGCTTATATAGTCGCGGATAACCCTAAGCCTAGCAGCTACTTCTGGATGCGTATAAAGCTGGCCGGCAAGCCTAAAATCATCAGCTTCCGGCTTTGGAAAAACTATTTTAAGATGCATTTTCCGCGCAACTGGAACCCGCACAATCTCCACTGGGCGGCCGTTTCCAACAAGAAACTGCGCCACCTTTTCCGGACTGCCAATGGTGGCTGACAAACCTATAATTTGAAAGTCTCTCCCAACCATGGTTCTAAGCCTTTCAAGGGCTAGGGCAAGCTGACTTCCCCTTTTGCTATCAGCCATCTCATGCACTTCGTCAATTATGACCCAGCGCACCTGCTGCAGATGCTGCCTCATAATCCAGCCAACCAAAATCGCCTGCAACGTTTCAGGTGTGGTTATCAAAATGTCTGGTGGACTCCGCGCCTGCCTTGTTCGTTCACGAGTTTCTGTGTCGCCATGCCTAACCGCCAATTTAATGTCTAGGTTGTTGCACCACCATTCAAGGCGCTCCAGCATATCACGGTTCAAAGCCCTCAAAGGCGTAATGTAAAGAACCTTTATGCCGGGAGCCGCCGGCTCTTGCAGGAGCATGCTTAAAACTGGCAGAAAAGCAGCCTCAGTTTTACCCGTTGCCGTAGGCGAAATAAGCAAGACATTCTTTCCCTCGAGGATTAACGGAATAGTCTTTTCTTGCGGTTCTGTTGGCTTCGAGAATCCCCTCTGCTCAATCAAGCGGCGAACAGGCTTAACGAGAAGGTCAAAAGCACTTTTAGGCTGTTCTTTCAAGATGCGGTTAACCTCAAATTCTGATAGAATAGCGGAAAACCAAAGGTAAAAGCATTTTGCACAAACAAAGCGTTAGCCTTGCAAGCGAAACAAACAAAAACATATAATGGTTAGAGATTTCAAACAAAAAGGAGAAGGGCAGATTATGAACGAAACTATAGAGGTTATAAAACGTAGGAGAAGCATACGGCGGTTTAAACCAGAACAGATACGCGACTCAGACTTATTGGAGTGCGCTTTGCTTGCGCCTAATGCGCGAAACCAGCAGAAATAACACTTCACGGTAATCCAAAACAAGGAAGTGTTAGACAAAATGGCAGGCATCATGAAGGAGAACATGTTAAACTCGGGAATAGAATTTTTGGCGCAAAGGGCGAAAGATCCCGATTTTAATCCCTTCGGAAACGCTCCTACAGTGATTCTAATCACGACAGACAAAACAACCCGTTTCGCTGAAATTGACTGTGCCTTAGCCGCCGAAAACATTTTGATAGCAGCCGAATCGCTTGGCTTGGGTTCCCACATAATGACTTCCACAGAATTCTTATTCACATCAGAAAAGGGCGAGGAACTGAAAAAGGAGTTAGGGGTTCTAGAAGGATACGAACACGTCTGCGTAATAGCCTTAGGATACAAAGATGAAAACCCGCCGGCAAAACCGAGAAGAAAAGACGTGATTAACTACATAAAATGAGTTTAAGCCCTTCCAAACAGCATCGTAAAAATGTTCTGGTTAAACATTCCTTGTTTTATTTTTGATTAAAATTCCGATGGCAGGGAATCTCTTAAGAACATCCTCGCCATGAGGTGCCTGTTGCAATGCCGCTGTTAAATCCTTACCAGCCTCATGGAGAACTTGATGTTTTCCATCCTTCCATAGAAAACTGGCTGACACATCAAACACTTTTCCCTTGTATGCTATATAGGCTGGTTTTCCATTTTTGCCGTTAAATTTGGCGAGCTCTTTTTCCGTAAACTCCTTCATTATTCAATCTTTCCTCATTTAAGCGAATATGAAGTCGAGCAACATCATCACGATAAAGCCTGCAATGAGACCGAAGGTTGCTTGTCTTTCAAAACCCTTTCTGTGGCTTTCTGGTATTATTTCGTCGCTGACAACGAAGAGCATGGCTCCAGCGGCAAAGGCAAGCGCCCAAGGCAGAATCGGATGAAAAATGGATACAAGTGCAACTCCTAACAGTCCTCCAATTGGCTCAACTAAGCCAGTTAACGTGCCATACCCAAGAGACTTTCGCCGGCTGTATCCCTCTCTTAACAAGGGCAACGCTACCGCCAAGCCTTCAGGCATGTTCTGAAGCCCAATAGCCATAGCAACCACAAGCCCAGCCGCTATGTCTCCAGTTCCAAAACTTACTCCAACAGCCAAGCCTTCAGGAAAATTGTGAATAGTGATTGCTAAGGCGAAGAGCCAAACTCGTGAAAGCCTGGAAGGGCGTCCTTCTGCACCCAACGTTGGATGGAAATGGGGGATGAAACGATCCGCCAAATGCAAGGCAACCGCGCCTACTATTATTCCAAGAACTGCAATCCATATGCTGCCGAAGCTTATGGCTGGAATTAAAAGGCTGAAGAATGTGGCGGCAAGCATAACCCCAGCAGAGAATCCAAGCATGACATCCAACAACTTGTCTGAAACATTTCTTGTGAATAATACTGGCAAGGCTCCAGCACCCGTGGCTAAGCCTGCAAGTAAACTCGCTGCCGCACCAAGCCAAATAGCTTCTGTGCTCATACCTAACATTTGACCCAGCAGCTAAATAATATATGTTTAGTTTAAGAAAAAGGGGGGAACTGAAAGAAATGGGCAAAGTCACTTATTTCAGGAATTTTGAAACGAATGGTGAAGTTTCGCCTCTGCGCATAAAATGTCCAGATGGGCCTTCGCCTAAAAATTCGGAGAACCAAGACTCGTGCTCAATTTCTTCGTTGAGAATAGCCAAAGCTAAGTCGTATGTTCGATGATCTTTTCCAGCAGTCATGTTGCAAATATGCGTATATCCTCTTACAGCGCATCTTTCTGCTTCGACTAAAACCTTTAAAATTTCTTTAACCTTTGTTGGATCTTTGGGTAGCTTGGCTGGCGGGCATGCCGACAGGTCATGGAAAGCTTTCATGTCTTCTGGCAGTTTGCCTCCTAACTCGTATATGCGGGAGACGAGTGCCTCAAAGTGGTTGCGGTCTTCAATGCGGGCAGTTTCCGCGATTTCTTTTATTCCTTCTCCTTCAAGCCCTATAAGGTTGCATCGCAGAATCGTGTAGTAATAGTAGGTTGTAAGCTCAGCCGCCGCATTCTTTACAAGCAATTCAACAAGCTGGTCAACGTTTATTCCAGCCTTCTCCACCATCTCCCGCGCTACTCTTGCCATTTTATCACCTTCGACCAGAAGAGTATATGTTGCTGCCAACTAATGTACTTTTTCAAATGAGCCTAGCATTTGCATTGGATAAAAGGTGAAAATAACGAGAAGGCTAGCTAAAGCGATTATGGTGTTCCTATATTTTGTTTAGAACTTCGCTGTTTATTTCTTCTTCGCCTATCTTGAAGGTTTCTGGTTCCTCGCGCTTAAGTATGGTTTTTAAGGCTTCGGGAGCAAGTTCCCTTACAAGCCGCAAAATCTCTTTTCTAGCAACCTCAAAATGTTTCGCTAGTAAAATCTTTTCTTTATACATGACTCCAGCAAGGGGACATATCTTCTCCATCTTCAAATACCACTCGATTTTGCCTGTTTGCTTGTTTATGTCGAAGGTTATTGGTCCAGCAACGCATGTTTCCGGTTTGACTGGATGAACAATGCATTTTCGCGTTGCCTTGTCATAGAATATGCAGTAGCCATCCGCGTCTTCCCTTGGAAAAGTGTATTCAGCGTTGACAAATGGGTTTTCTATGGGTATTTTATGCTTTTTCAAGTATTCCTCGATGATTTCTTTTCGCCTTAAAGTTATGGGGGGTCTAGCGTCCCAGCAACAGTTGATTTCACATGTGCCGCAGATATCGAAGAAGTTTTTCTGCCTTTCTCCTTCAGCTTGCATGTACGCCTTAACCTCCCTAAAAGAAGGGCTCGTTGTCAATTAGGCTCTTTAAAAGTTTCGAGTAAACATTCACTATAGCCTCATTCAAGTCTGTTTTTTGCGCCCTAACCTGGACCTTCTCCCTAATAACTTCTGCGAGGCTTCCATGTTCTATTCGCCTTTGCACTAATGGAAGATAATCTTTCTCTTCATCCGTAGCGTTTTCCCAAGCAATTTTGAGAAAGTGCTCGCAGACTTGTCTGGCTGTCGGTCCTTTTGGATGCAACACTTTGGCGTTGAGCCCATGTTTTATGACGGATTTGAAGTCTTCAGCTAAAAGTTTTGTAGGCATAAGCGGCGCATTTTTTGCCATTAACCCTCTAAGTAAGGCTCTTATGAAACAGCTTAAGGCTACATCCGATTTTATGCATTCTTGCTCATCCATAACTCTTATCTCAACAGCCTTCCTTTCAAATCTGAGGATAACGCCCCTAGAATTAACCCATTCTTTGTTAAGGATGCACTGGTGGGCTCCAGCTTTAGCCAAATCAGAAGAGTATTTTTCAATAACATCCTTTCGGTACTGTTTGAAAGAGTAAACATATTCTGGCACCACATTTCCAGTTATCGAAGGGATCTCCTTCTGGTTTTCCATGTAAAAATAAAGCCTGTTATCCACATAATCGCCAAAACAACCTTCATAAATCGGCGAGGAGGCTGAAACTGCTGGAAGGTAGGCGCAAACGTTTGCAAGCAAGTTATGCACTTGAACAGCTTTTTCCTCATCAGAGTATGGAATGTTAAGTTGGAAGCTTTGAATGTTAAGCCAGCCGTGCTGTTTAAGGTTGAAGATTCGACTGAAAGCCTCGTAAATCTGCCTGTGACGGTGGGGCCAAACAGTGGTTTCCTCAAGTCTTAATGTTGGATGCATCCCCGTTCCCAGAAGCCTAGCCCCGTAACGCTTCTGCAAAAGTTCGCCTAGCCTTAAAACCGCCGTGTGCATTTTTTCCTCAAAGTTTCTTGGCGACTTGAAGGGCTTGTTGGGTTTAACCTCTAAAACGTGAAGCTGAAGCTCCTTTCCAAAGGAGAAGTCGCCGAAGTCCACAAAATTTACAACTCGTCCATAAAAGTCTTTTACGACTTTGTCAACTATGGGCAAAGCCTTCAAGTTTTCATTAACCAATGAGAATTCGTGTTCTGGTCCAAGAACCTCTAGGGTTCTATACGTACAGATAGCCTCTTTCATTCAATCTGCAAACAACCCAAATATAAGCTTATAGCCACAGTTTTCTGAAGACGTAGATTGCCCAACCGAGGGTTTCCCTTCGCCATTTAAGATAGGTTTCCTTTTCTTTGGCGATTCGCTCTAAAAGTTCTGGAACATCTGGGTCTTGAGGATGAGCTCTTGCATAGTCATCGGCTGCCCACCATTGGAGACTCTCATAATTGTCCCAATCGTCTTCATTGCTTACAATTGTGTAAAGACACCTTAAGCCTTCGTCTTCGCCAACTTTTACGTTGTCCTCGTGGGTGCCATACTCGTTTCTGCTAAAACCTTCAACTCTCAAATATTCCATGCAAGGTTCCTTCCGCCAAAAAGCTTCGCCGACAATTATTAATCCATCCGGTTTCGCCAATTCTTTAAGCCTTCTTAATGTTTGTCTATATCCGCCAAAAACCCATGAGGCACCTATACACATGGCTACATCAAAAAGCTCACCTTTTTCCGGTTCATATTTGGCTCCATCCATCTCCAAAAATTTGATATTCGCGTTTGGAGCACGTTTTTGGAGTTTTTCTACACATTCGCTTATGCAGTAAGGCGATATATCAACGCCAACGCCTGAAATGCCATATAACTCCGCAAGCCTAATAAGAAGTTCGCCTTTACCGCATGCTACGTCTAAAACCCGCGTCTCCTTTTCAAGGCTGAGAAGTTGACAAAGTCTTTCAAGCTTCTTTGTGCTTATTGAATTGCACACTAAATGTTTTTTGTGAATAATGTCATAGTGCTTCCATTTATCCATTAAATGCTTCTTCCTTCATCGTTGAGTTCACTATGATTAGTTTTTAGTTGTAAATAGCTTTAGCTTCCACAGTTAATTTTAAATACCTAAATGGTGTTAGCGGATTTCTGTTGTCTGGTGCCTCTTGCGTGCTGGTCGTCTCAAACATAGACCTAAGAACAAACACGCCCGTAACAAAACCATCGGCCTTCCTCAAATCTTCTGTTAGAGATTTCATTCTCAACATAAACAACGATTATAGGTATATGAAAACTGGGTATTATGTTTCGCTCCACGCTGAAATCCTTGGAAACGCTGTCATGCCCACAACAGAAAACGCCATAGACGCCTATCGAATGCCAGTCTTTCTTGTTAGGGCTTCAAAGAACGGGGCATCCATTATGCCATATCTTGTTACAGACTCTGTTAAACAGATAATGGCGGAATTCGACTTTCCAGTTGTTGTTTTTGCTGTGAACCCTTTCTCTTTTAACGGCTTCCAAACAGCCAAAAACAGAACCGCCCTCTATAGGGCTGTTAAAAGTCTAAGCATGAATTATCGGTATGCTGTCTGTGCCCAACCCCTGCGCGGCGAAATGGTCTCATATAAATCATTTTTTGGACAGTGCACTGTTGAAGACGACAGCGCAATGGAAATAGCCAGAAAAGTTTACGAAACCTTTAATATCCCGATATGCAAGCTTCATATCCAACGTGTTGGTGGAAAAGCCTACCTATGCGGTCTCCAACCTTTGAAGATGGAGGAAATTTCACCGTCAGAAACGGATTTAATTTCTAAAATAGTTTCTCGGTTTTCCGAGAAAGGCGGGTTTGATTGACGCGGATAGCTTGTTTTGTTGAAAAATACAATTTCTCCAATTCAGGAGAAGCGGGGGCTCTGCAAAACTTTAAACAGACAGCTGAGCGGATGGGATATGAGTTCAACTTTATATTTAGGAATGGGCTTTCAGAAATTCCAAAATACGATTCGGTTTTCATAAGAGCGACGACGGATCCGCTTTACACGGCTTACGTGGTCTCTAAAACTGCTTGGGAATTAGGCTTAAAAGTCATTGACGACCCAGAATCCATAAAAATATGTGCCAACAAAATTCACCAGCACCGCCTTTTCGAAAAGTATAGTGTTCCCCACATTCCCACAATTTTCTTGAACAAAGATGAACTCCACCATAGAAAGATTTCCGAAATCTTCGCTTCCTTTGGAAAACCTGTTGTGCTAAAGGCGCCCTACACAAGCTTTTCTAAGTACGTGGAAAAAGTGGCATGCGAGACAAGTTTCCGCGAGGTTGCTAAACGCTTCTTCAGAAGGTCAGACTTTCTTGTCGTGCAGAAGTTTATGCCCTCCCGCTTCGACTGGCGAGTAGGCGTCCTCAACGGCGAAGTCCTATACGTCTGCAAGTACATGATGCCAAAGGGCAGATGGAAACACGGCGTAAAACGCCGCGGAAAACCAAGCTTCATTTGGGGGAGAACCGTCACTCTAAAACGAAACAATGCTCCTCAAAGGCTTAAGGAGACAGCCCTAAAAGCTTGCAACGTGATTGGGAAAGGGCTTTACGGCGTGGACATAAAGGAGGTCAACGGCGACTACGTGGTGGTTGAGGTTAACGACAACCCAAGCATCTACAAGGGCCAAGAAGATTATAGGGACAAGGACATATACGAAAAAATCATAAAATTCCTAGCCGAGTAAAGCCGCTATTCAAAACAGTTCAGTTGCGTGTGAGTTATGCATAACTCACATTTTTCCGTGTCAAATGTGGAGTCTAGAGCCATGTGCATGTTGCATAACAAGCCTTTTGCTCTGGCGATTTTGCAAATTTCACAGAATTTCAGCATAAAGTCCTTGTGGGATAGGTCTTTTTTCGCTAGGGAATCCGCCAACCCTTCTATCAATGCTTTAATTTCGTTATCTTTTTCTAGGTCTAGGGCTTTTCCCCGCATTTTTCTGTTGTAAAGACTTATGGCTGGTTGGCTTACGCCCAGCAGTTTGGCTGCATCCATCTGTTTTAAGCCGTGTTTTGTCATGAGTTGTTTGGCTAGTGCTGCCCTTACTGGTGGGAGAAGGATTTTTACGGCTATTTCGCATGGTAAGAGCATTTTGCTTCATTCCTCCTTGTAGTATTTTGGGGAAAGGCATAAATATACTTTATTACAATTGTAATAAAAGGTGAATGCGTATGCACGAAAGAAACGTAATGAAGTTGGCTGAAAACGTTTATTGGGTCGGTGCAAGAGACTGGAACCGCAGACTTTTTGACGCATTAATCCCCCTTCCAAAAGGAACATCCTATAACGCTTACCTCGTGATAGGCAGAAACGGAAAAGCCCTAATAGACACGGTTAATCCGGGCTTCGAAAATGAGCTTGAAGAGAAAATCCGCAGCCTCCCGAACCCAGAAGAGCTGGACTATGTTGTCATGAACCATGCGGAACCAGACCACGCTGGCGCCATACCATACATGATGAAAATTGCCCCGAAAGCAAAACTTGTAGCCACCAGCAGAGGCGCCAAAATGGCTCAAGTCTACTATCACGTTCCACAAGAAAGAATTAAGGTTGTAGCCGACAACGACGCTATAAGCCTAGGCGACAAGACTTTACGCTTTATTGAAGCACCCATGCTCCACTGGCCTGAAACTATGTTCACTTATCTAGAAGAGGATGGAATATTGTTTCCATGCGACTTTTTCGGCGCTCACTTGGCAGGCGGCGCCTACAGCGATGAAATTGAAGACTATTTGGTGCATGCCCAACGGTACTGGGGCGAAATAATGATGCCTTTCAGGGCGATGGCGCAGAAAGCCCTAGAAAAAATCGCTGGTCTTGACGTCCGTGTTATGGCACCAAGCCACGGCCCAATCCACAGAAAACCAGAGCTTATTCTAAGCGCCTATAAGCGGTGGACTGCTGGCGAAACTCGTCCCAAGGCGGTTATAGCCTATGTAAGCATGTGGAACAGCACAGACGCCATGGTGAAGCAGATGGCTGAAACATTGGCAGCTGAAGGAATTGAACTGGCTTTCCATAACCTAGCCATAACAGATGTGGGCGATTTAGCCAAAGACCTTGTGGATTCAAAAGCAATAGTGCTTGGCGCGCCGACAGTTTTGGGCGGAGCCCACCCGTTGGCTGTTTACGCTACATACCTTTTCAAGGCACTGCGCCCACCGACAAAATTCGCAGTCGTCCTAAGCTCTTACGGTTGGGGCGGAGGCGCGGTGAAACAGGTTCAGGAACTGCTTGGTGGTTTCAAAATTGAGGTTGTGGGCGCATTGGAGATTAATGGTCCACCCACAGAGGAAAATATGCGGCAGATTGTTGAGATAGGCAAATCTTTAGCCAACAAAATTAGGGAGGAAGCATAGCATGGGCGGAGTAACTGAGGAAAACCGCAAAAAAGCCCTTAAAGAGATTCTTAGGCAACTCCATGCCGGTGTGCCTCCGGACCAGGTCAAAGAGAGGTTTAGGCAGTTTCTTGAAGGAGTAAGCTCGCTGGAAATTGCCAAAATCGAGCAGGAGCTCATAAACGAGGGCGTATCGCGGGAGGAAATTCAAAGGCTCTGCGACGTGCACTTGGCAATCTTCAAAGAACAATTGGAAAAGCAACGGTTTGAGGCGGCGCCAACCAGCCCCATTGGCATACTTCTCGAAGAACATAAAATGCTTCAGCAGATAACCCAAAAACTAGGCGTGTTAGCTGAAAAAGTGCAGGGCGCCGAAAAACTTGATGCTGTAAAAGAGGAACTGGCGCAACTGGAGCATATTGCAGAAGAACTTCTAGGTGCAGAAAAACACTATTTGCGGGAAGAGAACGCTCTCTTCCCAGTTTTGGAGAAGCATGGAATAACCGAGCCTCCAGCCATAATGTGGATGGAGCACAACCAGCTTAGAGAAAAGAAAAAGCAGCTAAAAAGCCTACTAGAAAACGCTGCAAACATGAGCTTCCAAGATTTTAAGAGGCAGCTTGGCGAACTAGCCAACGCCATAAGCAGTGTCCTAAACAGCCACATCTTCAAGGAAAACAATATCCTTTTCCCAACAGCCCAACGGGTTGTCACAGAACAAGAATGGGCAAGCATGCGGGCAGACTTTGACGAGATTGGATATTGCTGCTTCACCCCAGAATATTTAATAACGAAGCCAGCCAAAACTGTTGAAAAGCCAACAGTTGAGGTTAAACCTATGTCAGAAGGCGTATTACAGTTTGAAACTGGAACACTAACGAAAGAGGAAGTGGAGGCTATTTTGAACACACTGCCAGTAGACATAACCTTCGTGGATAAGGATGACGCTGTCAAATTCTTCAACAAGGCTGAAAAACGCATCTTCGTAAGAACAAAAGCCATTCTAGGCAGAAAGGTTCAGCTCTGCCACCCGCAAAAAAGCATCCACGTGGTCAACAGAATCCTGGAAGCCTTTAAGAAAGGCGAAAAAGACGTGGCGGAATTCTGGATTCAAGCTGGCGACCGCCTAATCCACATAAGATACTTCGCCGTGAGGGACAAGGACGGCAAATACTTGGGCACCATAGAAGTAACCCAGGACATAACAGACATAAAGAAAATTGAAGGCGAAAAGCGGCTCTTGGACTGGGAAGGCTAAACATTGAAAACAGTTCTATTCGTTTGTGTGGAGAACAGTTTTAGAAGCCAAATCGCCGAAGCCTACTTCAACAAGTATGCGCCAAGCGGATGGACTGCCAAAAGTGCCGGCTTAACACCAGCTGAAAGGGTGCATCCAAACGCTGTTAGGCTTATGCTTGAAGAAGGCATAGACATAAGTCACAAAAAACCCCAAATCATGACAAGGGAACTTCAAGAAAAGGCTGAAGTCGCCATAATCGTTTGCAGCGGCGCCCTATGCCCAGTAGTCTACACGAAGCATGTGGAAGAATGGAACATGCCAGACCCTGCCAAAATGCCGCTTGAAGAAGCTAGACGTGTGAGAGACGCCATAAAAGCCAAGGTTCTAGATTTAATTGAAAGGCTTAAAACTCAACAATCCTAGCTTATTTCCCGCTTTCCTTCAAGGCTTTTTCTACTTCCTCCCTTATAATGTAGCCAGCTATGTGGAGTATGGGCTCTTTTGCTTCTGGGTCAACGTTCATGGTGGCGGTGCACGGATAACTGTGATGAGCCTTGGCAATGGCGTCATATAGAATTTCGCGTTTTGTTTCAGCACCTATCAGTTTTCGTGCCACATACCATGTTGAGCCGCACGGGGCACTCCGCCTAACAACAGCCGCCTCAATCACTTCTCGTCCACCCCTCTTAGTCGTGGAAACCTCCAGCTTTGGACGCCCAACACCAAGTTCCAAAACAAAACGCGAAATTAGCGGCTTGTCTTCGGATGACTCCAGCGAACAGAAGGGTTTTGGAAAAGCGTATTCCAAGCCCAGCTCCACGCAGCGTTCCTCAGCCTGTTTTCTCAAGCCCGATGGAACTTCGTTAAAATCCTCGATAGGCATTATCAAGCCTTTAACGCCAGCCCTTTCAATGTGAAGCGGCAGTTCTAAAAGCAAGTCTTTATGCAAGCCCGAAGCCACACACAAGTCCGCTTTTGGAACGCTTTTTGGCATGTATTCTTCAGGCTTGTCGATGAAGGCTGGCAAATCCGAAGGCTTGGGAAGCTCTATGGCTGCGCGGATGTTGCGGACATAACTGTAAACGCCATACTTGCATGAATCACAGTATAAGCCGCAAGACTTGCAGAAACTCGGGTCGTTTATGAGGTTTCTTATCACACGTTCTGCAAACTCGCCACTGTAAACAAAAACCAGAGTTAAAGGCTTCTTTTCGCCAGCCAGACTTTTCCACACCCTTAAAGGATGGTTAAAGCACGTATTCTGGGCGGCGGGCAGCCAATAAGACATGCTCTAGGAAGATGTCTTCTGGAACAGCCCCTAAAAACTCCACCTTCTCGTTTATGACGGTTTTTGGAACACCCATGACTGCATACTTATGTCCGACATGAGGAAACTCGCCCACATCCACCACGTCAGCCCTAACCATGTCACTTTCAACAGCAAACTTGAAGGCTAAACTCGCCATTGAAGGGCAATAGGGACAAGTCAAAGTGACAAAAACCTGAATGTGCACTGGTACCTTCACACCCCTAAGCTTTTCCCTACTTTCTTCAGAGATTTCCGCTTTTCCCCGCGAAGCGCTGATTATGCCGTCTAAAAGGGTTCCAAACTCGTAGCCGTAGGGCAAACCGTAAAACCTAACGCCATAATCTTTGGCACCTACAATGGCAACGGCTGGAACTTTATCTATACCATAAGCCCTAGCCTTATCCGCGTCAGCCACAAAATCGTAAACCTCTGCGCTTATCTTGTCGCTTAAACCAGCCAACTCCTCCGCAAGGCTTCTGGTCTGAGCGCAGTAAAGGCACTCGTATTCCTGTGTGAAAACAACAAGCTTAACAGGGTTCTGCAACTTATGGGCTAACTCTTCCATCAAATGTTTCTTGTGCTCTTCTGAAATCAAGCCTTATACGCCCTCCACACTACTTCCTAACTTCTATCTTAATCTCTTTCCAATCCTCTTTAACACCACGCAATGAACTAACCGCCCCAACAACAGTGCCGCCCAAAATCTTAACAACAAACTCGTTAAGCCTTATCTCCTCGCCGTCCACAAAAAGCTTCACATCCAATACAACCACCTCAAAGATAGAAATCCTTCTCAAAAGTAAAAGCTTTCCGTTGTGGCAAGACAAGTGGATTAAAATTTAAAGAGCTGCCATCAACTTAAGGCTTTTAATTTTCTGCAGATGCGCCCCGTTCCTTGTAATCAGCGTGCAGCCTCTCATTATCCCTTATACTGATGGATTGACTTGCTTTTTAAATTTGCCCAGGCTTATCTGAAGACTTTCTTTAAGTTGAATGGCTTTGATGGCGATAGGAAGTTGAAGGTTAACAAGAGCAAAGCAAGAATCAAAACAATAGAAAAAGAAACAATTAACATACGCCGCTGATTTGTGTGGCGTGTTCTAGGAATATGAAAATGGGAGAAAAATGGGGTTAGGAGTATTATTTTATTTATTCTAAAAAAGGTGGAGGTGAAGCGGCTATAGCGGTTGTTAGCCTAAGTCTACAAAGGAGTCTTGGCTTAATCCGCTATAGCCGAGACAGCGTCTATATAGCTGTGGTTATCCGGCGTGAAAACATAGTTTGTCCCTGAAATCCTAACCTCTAAAATATCATAATTTTCGATGGGGTAAGAAGCCCAAAAAGAATTGTTTCCATAAGAGAGGATTATGGTGTTCTACTTGTACCCCGACTGGTTCTCAAAGAAAATAACTTTTGACCCTATGTTTTTTATGGTTATGTTGCATGAGGTGGCATTAATGGGGTGCACTTCTAATTGTAGGGCTACGTCAATTTTCTCTCTTCCACGGTTGATATACTCGTCAGCGATGTATAATATCTCTTTTAAACCTTGGAAAACTGTTATTAAAAATGTGGATGATAGCGCGAGCAAAACTATTAGAATGATGGATGAAGTTATCGTTACTGAAAAACCCATTCCACCACCTCAAGATGGAGGGGCTGGGAAGAGGTAGCTGCTGCCTATTCCCTTTGAAGGAACTATTTTGGCTTCGAAGATAACTCCTTCCACGTTGCTAGATGGATAAGCCCTTATGACTGCTGTTTCCCGCGGTTCCCAGGTATTATCTCCATCTGAGTCTGATAGGCTGAACTGTCCACTTCCAGCGCTTGCTGTTGCGTTGTAGGTAAACAATTGAGCTTTTCCGTATTCTCCCACATAAACATCTAGGAAAGTGAAATCGGTAAGCGGTAGGTATCCAACGTTTTTAGCGTATATGACAAAGTGGGGTGGGCTTGTGGTGCTGTTTATGGTGGCATAAACTATCTCCAACTGCAAACTAACAATTCTTTTATAATCGTTAACATTCTGCACTAATTCGTTTTGAACAAGGTTTCCAGTGTAAAATGCGTAAACAGAAAAAGCGCTTGCTAGGCATACTGAAGCTATAACCATTATCATGTGGGATAAAGTTAAAGAAAAGCCCATTACACAGCCCTTTTTGCCATTCTAGCCTTTGCAGCTCTTCCTTCAGCTATGGCGATAAGCCGCTTCACATCTTCCACGCCTACTCGTACGCCTGAAATCACAGAAGCCTTATACATGTTCAGCAGCAGCTTGCTCTTTGTAAGACCTTTGGATTTGGCTTTTTCAGCTACAACAGCCAAAGAATAAACCTGTTCGTTGACTCCTTCCGGCATAAAGCCTAAGCGTTCATAGGATTGTGAAATCTGCTTTATGTCTTCTGGGGTGAAGCCCAAATCAAGGAGAGACCAAACCCAGTCTAGGTACACAGCCCCAGATGGAGGAAGCTCAGCCTTTAAGCGAGGTTCTTCCCTCGTTTCTTCTGCTGGTTTTGCCTTGGCTTCTCTAGTTTCTAAAGTTTCTTCTTTCGGCAACGGCGCAACCATTTCTATTGGCGGTTTTGGAACACTTTCTTCCACTTTCTCCTCAGGCTTTTCTTCGGGTTTCCCTAAAACCAGCGACTTAACTCCTGAAGGAAGCCTTTCGCTGTTCAGCTTTTTCAAGTCCTTTTCGCTTGAGATGACCCGCAAGAGGTTGAAGGGATTTTCAATTTCGCTTACTGCTGACCGAATATCAATTATGGATCTTTTAAGCTCAGCTACGGCAGTGTTCAGCTCTTCGGAAAGCTTTTCCACATTAAACTTCAGCTTTTCAATTTCTTGCTTCTCTGGTTTTTCTTCGCTTTTCTGCTCTGGTGTTTCAGAGGCTTCTTTTTTGCTGTTATCCGTTTTTGCCATATCCACAAACATCCTTTTAGACTGTTGATTCACTGTATGAATCTGTGATTTGCATTTAAATTATGTGAAACCAGAATCAATATTTGTAAATTTTACAATTTAGAGTCTAATTTTTATAATATTTCCAAATTAGATTCGAAATTAGAACATAACACTGCCTAAAAGTTACAGCTCCACATCCTTACCCTTTCAAAACATATATTTATGCTGAGTTTGCAGAATATCTACGAGAATCTATGAAGAAAGCGCATTTACTCATACTCTTAGTCTTATTAATCATTTCCGCTATTTCTATGCCTATAATTTACGTTTACTACTTTGATGATGGAAAGGAATTATTCTTCGGGGTTTCTTTTGGCTTAAACACAGCAAGCGAAGCGAAACTTCTCATAGATAAAGTGAAAGACTACACAAACCTTTTCCTCATAAACTCTTGGGATATAAGCACAAACGAAACCGCTCTAAATGAAATATGCGAATACGCAATAAACGCCAAACTACACTTCATAGTGTTTTTTTCCTTCGTTTCCCGTGTTGTTTATCCATGGCACCAAACATGGCTTGACACAGTCAAAGAAAGGTTTGGTGAATATTTCTTGGGAGTCTACTTTTATGATGAGCCTGGTGGAAATCAGATTGACAAGGGGGTGTGGAGAGGAGGCGCGTCGGTAGAAGACTTTTCCAACTATAGTGAGGCGGCAAACTGGTATGTTAAAGATATTAGTTCCAGCGGAAGCATGATTGACTTAAAAAGCAGAAATATTCCAGTTTTCACGTCGGATTATGCCCTTTACTGGTTTGACTATTTAGCGGGGTACGACTGCGTCTTTGTCGAGTTTGGATGGAACCACAGCAGAATCCAGCACATAGCTTTAGGCAGAGGCGCGGCAAAAGTGCAAAACAAAGAATGGGGCGTAATAATAACATGGACCTATAACCATCCGCCATATCTTGAAAATGGAACCCGCCTATTTGAGGATCTAGTAACCGCTTACAGGGCAGGCGCCAAATACATCATCGTCTTCAACTATCCAAAACTGAACGAGTATGGCATACTAACAGATGAACATTTCAATGCCATGAAGAAATTCTGGAACTTGCTAAAACACTCCCCAAGAACCTTAGGAGAAAGAGTAGATGGACAAGTGGCTTACGTGCTTCCAAAAGACTATGGCTGGGGAATGCGAAGCCCAGAAGACAAGATATGGGGCATATGGCCTCCAGACTATTTATCCCAAACAATATGGGAAAACATGAACACACTCATCACAAGATACGGCTTAAAACTTGACATAATCTACGACGACCCAAAATTCAACTACGAGAAAAAATACTCTACAATTTACCCTTGGAATAGCACAATCACCTAAAACAAAATTCAGCACCAAAACAGAAAACAACATGATTCTCAAAATGGACCGGGCGGGATTTGAACCCGCGACCTCCCGAGTGCAAGTCGGGCGTTCATACCACACTGAACTACCGGCCCATGGGGTTGCTTCTTGTATGGAAAACTGATATGATGGAATTTAGAGATTTCGGTTATTTGTTATGCTAAAGGTTAAATCATAAGGTTGGGTTATTCTAGTAAAGGAGGAGGATGGTGGAGTTCTATTTTTCTCCCTTCTCTCCCTAATGAAACCGTTCCTCCTCCATGCTTCGTCGACTCAATTGACAAAGTATTTTACGCTGGATTTGGAGATTGATTGTTGGTGGAGAACTGGTTTGGCTGAACAGTTTTCTGGAAAATTCGTGGTTCAGCGGCATCATGCGAGGCATTTGCATTACGATTTTAGGCTTGAAATAGACGACGTCCTAAAAAGCTGGGCTGTTCCAAAAAAGCCGCCTTTAGAGTCTGGCGTTAAAAGGTTAGCGGTTGAAGTTGAAGATCATCCGCTGGGCTATGCAGAGTTTGAGGGCATAATACCAGAAGGCATGTATGGTGCTGGAAAGGTGGAAATCTGGGATAGGGGCACCTATACTCTTAAACATAGAAGCAGCGACAAAATAGAGTTCACTTTAAACGGCGAAAAAATGCGAGGAGACTACGCTCTAATAAGGTTTAAAGGCGATAAAAACTGGCTCTTGATAAAAAGAAAACACCATAAACCCGCGGCTCGAACCCACAATTTTTTAAAAAGCAAAGGTTCAAAGAATGAACTGTGGAGGAGACAGAATGGTTAAGTTTGAAATCGTCAAGGTTGAAGCACCAAAAGAATGCAATGTAATTTTAGGCATGGCGCACTTTATCAAAACCATTGAAGACTTGTATGAAGCTTTGGTTAACTCTGTTCCAAACATAAAGTTCGGCATAGGCTTCTGCGAAAGCTCCGGCCCATGCCTAGTGAGACACGAGGGAAACGATGGGGAGCTGAGGCGGCTTGCCGCCGAAAAAGCCTTTGAAATTGCCTGCGGCCACAGTTTCATAATTTTCATTAAAAACGCTTATCCGATAAACGTGTTGGACAAGGTTAAAAAAGTGCCTGAAGTTTGCACAATTTATGCGGCTACGGCGAATCCGCTGGAAGTCATCATAGCCGAAACAGAACAGGGTAGAGGAATAGTAGGCGTTATTGACGGTTTTAAGAGCAAGGGAATAGAAAACGAGAGCGACATAAAAGCCAGAAAGGAGTTTCTGCGGAAAATAGGCTACAAACTGGGTTGAAAGCGCGACAAAAACGTCGCAGGGTGGAACTGTATGCTGAAGTTCACTGAATTTAGGCGGCTTTCTTTGTTATCTTGAGGCTATTAACTCCTGCCGCAGTTCAAAAGGAACTTTTTCCTTCATTCTTTCAGCAGCATACTCAACTAGATGTTTAAACTGTTTTTCCGTCAACACTTGACGAGCTTTCGCCAAAATTTCTAGGCAAATTTCTTTAAAAACAAGGTCTGTGCAGCCCATTTTTGCGTCGTCAATTAATTCTTTGCAAGCTTGAAGGATTTGGTTGTTCAAGGCAATTCCACCCTGCAATCAAAATAGTTAACTCTAAAACATTAAAACACTTATGAATTCAAAAACTATATTAAAAATCCATATTTGCTAAAAAAGCTGAACCATAATCAATCCCAGTAGATTCAACTGGCAGCCTTTATGGTAAAGAAATGGAGAGATTGGAGGTTTAATGATGTTTTTTGCTTATTATAGCTGCAACTGATAACAGCATTGTAAGCAGTAGTAGAAATATTTCCAATGGAAATTCTGGAATCACTGTTGATCCGACAATTTCGATGTTGTGTTCGCTATGGGTGTATGTGAAGTAAATGAAGGAGTGGGTGCTGTTCCACGTCCATACCGCTGTTGTTGGCGTGCCGTTTACCAAAACTGTGTATGGTCCACCGAGGAGAACATTTGGAATCGTTACGTTACAGAAGCCCGCTGTCCCTTCGTCGCCGGCAACTATAAAACTTATCTTCATTTGCGGTTGGTTAAAGTTGAAGTTTGTAAGAGTTGAGTTGCTGACAACTTCAACGGAATATTCTTTTTCTTCCCAAGGCACTTTGAATGTCAGCTTTATCGGACCGCCAACGTTTGATACGCTGCGCATGCTGATGCTGGATTCAAAGGCTTGGGCTGCTCCGACGCTTTCAAACCATGTTACGGATTCGCAGCCCTCCTTTGTTATGTTTATTAAGTATTCTCCTGGCAGTAGTCCTTCAAGCGAGAAGTATCCGCTGGCGTTGCTGCTTAATTGGATGAAAGTCATTCCTATTGCGGATATTGTGGCGTTTTCTATTGGGTTACCAGTTGAAAAGTCAACCAAGTAGCCGAAAAGCTGCGCCCTTGTGGACGCATTGAGAAACGGTCTGTAGTATACTTCTCTATACGCGAAGTTGTCGAAGAAATGGTATATGCGGTCTTCAATTTTATTTTGGCTGGCGGTTTCCCAGTAATTGTATGTGGCGTTGATGATTACTCCATCCCCGCCGGGTGCTGAAACCATGGCATATTTAGCGTTTGAGTGGATGTCGTTGTGGACTATGTCGCATCTTAACTGTTGGGCAAACTCGGTGAATTTAACGCCAATGCCATTTCTTGCTATGTAATTGTTCACGGCAGCTAAGTGTTCATTGTTCATTGGGCGAAGTTTAAGTCCTGCTTCAGCGTTATACATTATTAAGTTGTCCTTTATGAGGCCGTAGCAAACTGTGCAGTCAATGTATATGCCGCTTCCATAATTGGATGTAATGGTGTTCCGGCAAATTTCGTAGTAGCGTCCATTACCAATTAAGGCTATGGCGTCGCCGTTTCCAGAAGTAAACGTGTTGTTATGGATTTTTACAATGCCATTAGGATAGTTAATTCTTGTGCCGCCGCTTTCGAAGTAGCCGATGAACGAATTGGTTATTTCCACATAGAAATCTAGAGTCCACATTGCAAACATGTCAGTTACATATATGCAGCGAGTTATGTTACAGTTTCTGATAATAAATTTCAAGCCTGTGAAATCTATGGTTTGCCAATTTTCTGGCCATGTCAGCACGTAATGTGCATAAGAAATGCGAACGCTGTCCAAAATTATGGTGGTGTTTCTAGAAGTGTAGTGAAGGCGGAAGCCTCCCCAATTTGGTGTGGCACTTCGGTTTGCGGTGAAAATTATGGGGTCATCCTTTTCTCCTGTAGCGTTTAATGTAGCGCCTTTATACAGCCAAATATAGTATTCCCCGTTTGCAAGTTATTTTCGTATATTAGCAAGTCTCCTGTTAAGACATAGGGGCTTCCGTACTTATTCCATGTGATGTTCTCGTATATTACGCCGCTAACGGGTGTAGCTACTAACACGTGGAGAAGGCTTTGGGCGGCAAACTCTGTTCCATTCCATATGTTGGCGTAATGGATTCCAGTGGTGGCGTTTAGGGGAACAGTTATCCGAGTTTTAAACATGCCTTCCGCATCTGTTGGAACGTTTTCAGCAAGAACCGTTATGTTGTCCCATTTTATTGTTACGAAGCCATTGGGGTCATAGTATTCTCCTTTCGCCCACAGCGTTACACCAGGTCTTCCAAAGTCTATTGTTGTCTGGAAAAGCTCTGAAGATGAGAAAACAAGCGTGGGTTTAACTATTTCGTAGCTGTTTTGGGTTATAAATCCACTTGTGCCCTACACGCTTAGGTGGTGAACCCCCCC